>ERZ791911.1165-NODE-1165-length-13345-cov-2.376524_pt1 | contig 13345 bp, 15 predicted proteins | sample MGYA00510142_ERZ791911 | MGnify/ENA primary metagenome ERZ791911 (study PRJEB30046, sample SAMN00792056) | human gut metagenome | study: EMG produced TPA metagenomics assembly of the A metagenome-wide association study of gut microbiota in type 2... | reverse complement strand
CGTTGAGCAGGATGCGGAGTGACTGTGACTGGGCATCTCATCAGCAGTGAGTTGGTGTTTTACTTCCCCGCCTGTGGCCCCGTTGGTGTAGGTGTAGGTCACGCCGTTTTCCGCGTAGCTGCCTGCCCCCACCAGCACCCGGCCGGCGGCATACCGTTCCCACGTGGTCCCTGCCCACAGCTGGTTCGGGTTCTGGTTGCCTGTTGTCGTATATACGCTGCCCACCGGATAGATAATATCGATGATATCCTTAACGGACCGTTGCTTGACCTGCTTCCAGGTCCCATCAGCGTTCAGATAGTACTCGTTGTCCTGGCCGGCCATGGGACGGGGAACAAATCCCCTCTGTCCGTTGGCAGTCGATGTGCAGCCCTTGAAGTCGCTGTGGGCGTTGACGTCCGTCAGGTGGGCCTGGAACTCTGCTTCCCCTACAGTCTGGGTATCGGATACATGGACGGATACCGTTTCGGCGTTTCCCACGCTGGTGTAGATACCGACTTCCTGGGGCGTCATGGGGGTATCTTTGCTGGGCAGCCAGTCAGTTTTCCCTTCGTCGGCGTACCCATAGCAGAACAGGACAGCATCTCCGGTGTACCCGTCCCAGCTGTCCCCGGTGTAGTAGGAAGATTCTACCTTGGCCCACAGCCCTACTTCAGAAATGTGAAACCCGGCCTGCAGCGTGCTGTTCGAGAATTTCCCGAACGCTGCGTACCGGCCTTCCGTAGTGTCAGTGTTCTTGATTTTCTTCAGGCTAGTGATGTCACTGGTCAGCTTCTCGTCGACCAGGGCCGTCATGGCACTGATGGTGCTGGTGTCCGTCGGCCTGCTGTCACCGATGGCCATTTTCGTAAACACCAGAGGACATTTATTTACCCTAGACAGGGCGATCAGGTTGAGGCCCTGTTTTGTAGTAACGCATTGATGAAATTCAGCCATGCTTTCACTCCTTTACTCGTATCGTTCCGTCACTGTTAATGACGAAGACGTCATCCGTAGCACCCACCGGGGCTGCAGCAGCGGGAGACACTGTACTGGTATTGGCGTTCCATACCGTGTTCGCCTTGAGGCCAAGCTCTGTCAGGTGGATGGCATCGGCTTTTATCTCGAATACCGGCGTATCCACGGACCACAGAACAGCCGTCTGCTGCACTTCGTCGTTGGCCAGCAGGCCGCACTCCACGCCCCTGGACGCCATCCGAATTACCGTACCAATGTACTCGGAAGCATCCAGATGGGTCTTGAAGTGGTAGATGTGGCCCAGGTGGGCCGGCAGGTAGGTATTCACAGCCTTGTCAATTTTCGTGAAATCGTGCGTTCCGCTATCAGGTAAATAAATATCTACCGTGTATTCGGATGGGTGCTCCACAATTTGCGTAGCAGCCACCGTGGTGAACATGTTAATCATCCTGGTCAGGAAAGCGGGAGTCACTGTGGGCGGCTTCCCCATTTTGGCCAGTACGGATGCCCGTCTGGTCTCCAGGTCCACACTGGTATCCACATTGATCCCCAGCATACGCTCCCAGGACGCCATGCTCCAGGTAGCCGTTTCCGCGTGGAACTGTTTGGCTACGTCAATTTGTGCTTGCCGTTGCCGTTCATGTTCTTTGCCCAGGGCATCCTGGATGGCTTTAAATTCAGGACTCAAATACAGGAAAACCGGCAAGTACCTTTTCAGGTCCACCGGCTCGGTTCTTAAAAATTGAAAATCAGGCATATTCACCGGAACACCACCTCTTTCACATGAGGAATCTGGTCATCTGTAATACTGATGTTCCCGTTACTGTCGTTGATCAGAAGTCCACTGTAATCATCCACACCGGTCTTGCTGTCCGTCAGGATCATGTTGCCCACCTTGGCGTAAGAAATCGTAATTCCGGTGAAGTTCCGGCTCACGAAATATTTGTTTAACATGGTTTTGATGTAGTCTGCATCTCCATCTCCGGATGTTACTGTCAGCTTAATGGTCAGATCAAACAAGGACGGGGCCACCACGGTAACTTCCGGGCCAATAGGCCTGACCGATTCGATGTAGGTAATGACTTTGTTCAGTAGAGCCGGAGATGCTGGTTCCCCGTTGGCATCCGTCACCAGGACTTTTACCGTCCCCGGCCCATTCCATATAGGCAGCACTTTCACGTGCCCGACTCCGGCAATGCTTGATGCCCACTCAATATAATCATTGCAGTTGCCAGATGTGGCAGGCTGTGTCACGTGAAAATGAAACCGTTCGTAAAGATCGTCATCACTTTCCTGGTCAAAGCCGTCCGTCATGGGCTCAGGGTTAGTTACCGAAATAATCCCAGGGATGCTCATTGGAATGACGGTAACAGTATTGGCCCCCACATTCCCCACGGTACCTGCTTCAGTGCATTGCACAGGAATCGTCGCTTCATTTTTCACTGCCGTAGTAGTAGTAGTAGTAAAGGATATGCCGGATTCCGTTTGGAACAATGTCCCAACTGGAATTGTGCCATTCCCCTTAACTACCACATTCCCCACCGCAGCCGTGGCTTCTTTCCGGGTAACCCCATGGTCCTCAGCAATCAGGGTCAGGTAATCTCCGGAAGCTGTTTCTGCAAAGGCTGCTTTGTACATTTCTTCCCGTTCCACTTCCTGCTTGGCGAATTCAATGGAATTGGATGCCAGGACATCATAAGCAAAAGTCCCCTCATAGGAACTGACTCGACTGCCGGTGTTCTGCTGCAGGCGTGTCAGGATGTCCTCCTGGCTTTCCGCTTCATACATTCATGCTCACCTCCCCATAGATTGTCGTCAGAGTAATATCGACTGTCAGTTTTTCCCGATCAGGGGTAAATTCAATGCTGTCGATGCTTTTAATGTAGGGATTCACCATCAGACATTCGATGATGATCCGCTTCATTTCACTGTATCGTTCCTGTACACCCATGACCTTGCCGATGAAAGGCCGGATTTCCAGTCCATACTGCCAACTGTATGCCAGATACCGGAAACGCTCTGTACTCAGTGCCTTATAGATCCAGATTTTCAAAGCATCATTGCCGGCAACGATAATGTGTTGACCATTCCTATCGTACCTAAAATCGTGCTTTTCAAAGTCATAATCCATTTCCCTGGGTACATCCAAATTTTCTTCGAAATCCGTTTCTGCACTGGTTCCCGTAAAAGGATATTCGTCACTCATGATTGTCACCTCCTACAGTTTCACCAGGCTGTCCGCTATGATGTACAGCTGGTTTTCTTGTCCGTCTACCGGAATTACCGCCACCAGGGTTCCCGGCTGCAGGGTATCCGTCCAGGTTTCATCATTATCAATAGGGTGATTGTGACTTTCGTAGGCCGGCATACCGGATCCGCCTCCTTTGTAGCTGGTTTCACCAACCACATGCCGGGTATAATTCGGCAGCAGATACCGGCTTATGTACAGGTCCTTCGACTCCAGGAGGATATTGTTCATGCGGACTGTTAGATTGGGCGGCGGAGTAACTACAATGCCCACCTGGGTCCCCATGGGCTGCGCATTATTAGCAATCCCATGCATTACATCAACGACCTGGGCCATGGATTGGGCGGCAGATGGGATTTCAGCCATGGTTACACCTTCCTTTCCCCGTCAGACAGTTCCTGTTTATCCATCAGGTTTTCAAATTCGATTTCCAGCTTCATGGTGTGGATACCATTTTCAAAGGTATGGCTGTCCGACTTGATCCAGAACTTTCCAGTCATTTCCGGCAGGATATCGCTGATCTTGATGGAGTAGGACGCCTTTGCCCGGTAGTCTCCCAGCATTTCCAGTATGCCAGTCCGATCAGGACCATGGAAAATCTTAGTCAGCTGGTCTTTCATGGCCTTGTTGGGATTCTGCTTATAGACAGCCTGAACCATGGAATATTTCTGGATGGAATCATCCTTTGATTCGTAGCCTGTCACATTCCCCTGTTGGTCTGTGAGCATGATTTTGTTCACGACTTTTTCGATAGACTCTTTGTATCGGCTGTTCATAATGTTGGCGTACTGGTTAGCTTCGAAATTCTCAATGAGTGCACCCTTCCGGATAACATCCAGTTTGTCTCCATTCATGATTGCCTGGAAAACAGCATCCGGATCATCTTTTCCTTTGTTGGCATTCATTTTGGCCGCGGCTTCCGTATAAGCCATCATGATAATCTGGTACCCAGTTTTATTTTGAGCAATGAAAGAAACAGAAACTCCTGTTTCGGCCAGATTCCCGACCTTGATGCCCATCTCCTGGCATACAGAACGGGCAATGTCTTCTGCTTTGATATTGGAAAACTTGCGGGTGGTCCTGGACCGGGTCAGGATGAACAGATTGTCGTAGCACAGGACTCTGACGGAAGAAGCCTGGACGTTTTTCTCGACACTGTACACATTCCCCTGAAACTGCAGATTTCCTTCTTCGTCATAACCATAGATTGTTTCTCCACAGTTGATCACATAGTTGGGCAGATTGGGGTCCCGGACATCTTGAGCGTAGGTGAACTGCAACCGCCGGGCAACCTGCAGACGGGACCCTTCCCAGGTGATTTTCCCCATGGTCAAGGTAGATAGATCATCCATAGATTCCGTCGTCTTCGTGGTCTTTTTCCCGTTCCGGTCTGTAGTGGTCTCCGTCTTGACGGATTTATGCTTGATGATCATAGTTTCTTCCCTACCATTCGGCCAATCCGGCCGGCATTGTTGATGACCAGGGACCCCAGATTATTACTTTTGGCTACCCTTCGCCAGTGGTTGTAATCCCCATAGGCTTTCTTGGTGGCGTCTAAGAAGTCCCCTGCCTTCTTCTGCCAGGTTACTTTCTTTGGGGTATCCCCTTCCGGACGCTTTTTCAGGCCGGTTTTTTCGTCCACCGGTTTGTTGTTGTTGGCGCTGGGGATATTCAGATCCTTGTATTCGGTAAAGCTCAGTTCATAGTAGATATCCCGGGTGCCATCCTTTTCAAAATAGTTGAAAAACATCAGCCCCATCATCAAATTGACGGGGCTGTCTGTGATGATCACCCGGACCGGCTTCCGGGCTTCTTTCACTTTGGTGAAGTATTCCACCAGCTCAGTGGGGCTTTTTGTATCATCCACCGTAAAGGGGGATCCATGGTTCAGATCCGGAAAAAAGCTGGAAAACGTCAGTGTCCTGGCTTTAGGCATCCCGAAGATAATGGCTTCCCCCACCCGGGTGATATCCACCACCTTGTTTTTCTGTCCTCCAGTCATCTGGTACTTTTCCGGCGTAACCGGAATGATGACTTCTCCAAACTGCTCCGATTTTACCAGAATCTGCCTCCTGGTATTGACGAAATTCATCCCGTTGAAGAAGGCGGACAGCACATTAAGAGCTGTTCCGAATGTGGTCATGCGTATCCACCTCCATAATTCTGCTGGCCCTGCATGATCAGCTGAGCCAATTCATAGGCAATCTGCTGGATATCGCTTTCCTGCCGGACAATAAAAGTATTTCCGCTGATGGTTACAGTAGGTGCACCAGCAGAGGTGGCTTTGGAAAACTGTTTTTCCAGCATCCTTTCCGTTGTGGCATGGGGGTATATCCGGGAGCCGCCTGGCAGATCGATTATTTCCCCGCCGTGTTCGTTGACTTCCGTCAAGCCTCCGGCATAGTACTCAGATCCGGTAGCATTATGGTCCCACCATTTGCCCAGGGACGTCCCTGCAAACCAGCTCTGAGCACCGGACAAAGCACCGGAAGCTTTGGCTCCGATATCAGCCCAGGCACTGGCAGCCGAATTTTTAATATCTGCCCAGATGCCAGCAGCTCTGCTTTTCAGTCCGTCCAGAGCGCCTTCGATGGTACCAATGGCATCATCTACATAACCGCCCCATTCGCTGGTGGTTTCAGATACGGACTGAGCAATATTCTCCCAGGCATTGCTCATGGATGTCTGCATTTCGCTGGCCTGGGTACCAATGCTTTCGCCCAGTTCCCCCATGGCGGTTCCAATGCCGGACAGCTTCTGCTGAGCAGTCTGCTTCATATTTTCCCAGTCCTGGTTAAACCGGTCTGCCATACCATCCATGGAATTCCCCCAGTCATCCATAGCACTGGGTGCGTCACTGCTGAACAGCCAGTTCTTGAAGTTGGCCGTATCGGTTTGGAACCGGGAGGCTATATCTTGACCATTGCCCAGAGCGTCGCCATTGATCCTGTCATTGATGGAAGCCTGCGCTTCAAAAGGCCGCAGATACATCTCAGAATTAGCCGAACTCCGTTGAGAAGACCATTCCGGGTCCTGGATAGCCTGATTGATAGCATCACCTACAGCGAAGCCCACAACAGTGCCCGCCGGGCCACCGATAGCCGTACCCAGGGCAACCGCCCCCGTTTGCACAGCACCACCGATGCCCACACGGGTTTTGGCTTCTTTGCCTTCCGTTTTGGTCACATCATAGACCGTCTTCACGCCGGTCAGAATGGCCGGCAGGTAGCGCACAATGGCAGAGGCAGCAGCCCCACTGCCTTTCTTACCACCAGGGACAGGTGTCGCACCGCCCCCTGCAGAGCCGGAGACAGTTCCGTTGACTACCACATTGCGGGCATTGACTACCATGTCATTCATGCCAACGCCAGTTCCAGTATTCCCACCGACTGTAGAGGTCTTGAACAGGCCATTGAACTTCTTCAGCAGCCCGATCAGCTTCACCAGCCCTAATGCTAGGGTGCCGCCAGCCAGCACAGAGCCCATCCCATCCAGCTGGACGAATTTATCAATGAGCTGCTGCACAGCGTTTTTTGCCACATCTATCAGGTCTTTAAACTGGAAACCATCTTCCAGGCTTTTGGTGAATTTTCGCAGGTCGATAGTAGCCGCATCCACGAATTCTTTCATTCCGCTGCCGGGCCCCTGGCTCATAATGCCAAGTTGCACCGCTTCCCAGGCGGACTGCAGCCCTTTAATGGATCCCCAGAGATTGGATGTGGAAATATTTTCCATATTCTTTGCTGCGCCCTGAGAATGATCAATGGCTGTCTCCAGTTTCTTCCAATCTGATTCATTGGCATTCATGATAGCCAGGAACCCGGAAATGGCATCTTCCCCAGCCAGTTGTTTGGCCAGCCTGGTCTGATCCATTTTGCTGAGCCCCTTGAAGTCTTTCCGCAGCTCTTTCATGATTGACCGCAGGCTTTTCACCTTGCCGGCAGAATCCGTCATAGAAAAGCCCAGTTCCGCCATGGCAGAGCTGGATTCCTTCGTGGGGGCAGCCATACGGGTAAACATGGACCGCAGAGCCGTCCCGGCTTTTTCTGCCTTGATTCCGCTGTTTGCCATGAGCCCAATGGCTAAAGCCGTGTCTTCGATATTGAAGCCCAAAGTACCGGCCAACGGGGCCACATACTTGAAGGTGTAACCCATCATGCCCACATTGGTATTGGAGTTGGTGGCTGCTTGGGCCAGTACATCAGCAAAATGCCCGGCATCTTTCGCCTGGAGCTTGAAAGCACTCAGAGCATCCGTCACAATGTCGGATACCTGCCCCAAGTCTTCACCAGATGCCGCTGCCAGGGACATGATCCCGGAGATACCATTCAGCATATCTTCCGTTTTCCAGCCGGCCATGGCCATATATTCCATAGCTTTACCGGATTCTGTGGCTGTGAACTGGGTCATCATGCCCTGTTCCTTAGCCTTTGCCGTCAGTCTGGCAAATTCTTCGTCTGTAGCTCCGGCAATGGCCTTAACCCGGCTCATCTGGTGAGTAAAATCCGTATAAACCCGCAGAGTATCGGCTACGCCATACCCGATGCCGGAGAATCCTACCAGCTGAGTCGGCAGCCCGGACAGGAACCCGGAAGCCGCATTGGACAGTTTGCCTTTAATGTTCCCCAGCGGGCCGGAAATCTGCTGCTGGATTCCTACCCGGATGCTGTGGGTCTTACCAGTCAGAGCCTTGATTTCATTGGCAACCTTTTTCACCGTTCCTGTTGCATTATCATTGGTTTTGATGGTTGCCGTATAGGTCCCTTTGATGCCATTCAGGGACTTCTTTGTTTTTTCTGCTTTGGCGGCTGCCGAAAGAGCGGACTGCCCCATTTTTTCCATGGCGCTGCCGGTTCTGTCGACAGTTCCGCTGGCGCCTTCCAGTGTGCTGGCAAAGGATTTCATGCCGCTTTTGGCTTTATCCACCACTACAGTGAATTTATCCTTTAGTTCCAGTGTGGCGCTTAACTTGTAGTCGGCCATAAGCGAGGCATCCTCCCTTCTGCAATCGCCATTGTTCTTTCTCTCTGTTCCTTCTTTTCCTGTTCTACAGCGGCCCAACAAAACATTTTTTCTGTTTTAGACAGAGAAAAGAAATAGTCCAAAGGGTGACCATGGAGGACCAGATAAGCAGCTGCTGCCGCCTCCCAGTCCTCTCTGATCAGTTTTTTACTTCTTCATGGATGACCGCTTCGATTTTTTCTCCATAGCCCGCTTTGGCCATGATGGATTTCACGATAGCCACCACTTCACCAGGTTCAAAGAGTTTGTCCACGATATCCGTAGGCTCCACGCAGCCATAAGCCTGCTGCAGGGAATGGTCTTTCAGGGACGGAGCCACGCACAGGTTGTACAGCGTATATTCGTCAGATCCGGTTTCCAGATCCAGTGCCTCCGCCACAAATGCTTTGGTAGGCTTTTTGACGGTAATAGTCCCGATGGAAGTTGCCAGATCATACCGTTCTTCCTTTTTCTTTTCGATTTCTTCCCTGCGGGCAATCAGTTCTTCAATGGATACAGCCATGATTCATCCTCCTAGTCAAAAAGAACTGAGCCAGCAGAACAGCCGGCTCAGTATGATATTCATTCCACAGTTTCCAGGAACTGGGCATCCTGCGGGGTAAAGCCAAAGGGAAATTCCTTTTCCACGACTTTGCCCTTTTCGAAGCCCATCAGCAGCAGTTCGTTGAACCATACATTGTCGATGCTGACCCGTTCCTTCTGTCCGTCAATGGCATCCGGATCATCAATCAGCCCGGTCATCTGGAACCGGGGATCATGGCCGTTCTTCCATTCTTCCAGGACAGCAGCCACGTTCCGGTTGATGACGCTCTTGATGGTCATGGAACCTTCCCCTTTCAGGCTCACAATCTTGGAGTCTTCGGAGATGTCACAGGTCACATCTTCCCGGTTGGCCGTTACTTTGCATTCGTACTTCTGGATTTCAAAGATTAGTTCACCGTTGCACCAGACCTTCCCATAAGATCCGTTCCAGCGCCGGCGGCCTCTGTATTTCACATCATATTCGCTTCTGTTCATCCTTCAGGACCTCCTCAGAACGTAAAGTTGATGGTCAGATCTTCCATGGCATTCACCGGTTTCACATTCCCGATCAGAGCCAGTTTGGTTCCGGTGTTGTACTGGCGGATCTGCATCTTGGTCATCTGGGTAGGATCATCCCCATGGAGTTTTGCATAATTGGACTGGAATTCTTCGTCAATGTCCACGGTGTTGTTCCAGTTCTTGTCCAGCACATTGCCCTTGATGCCTTCAAAGTAGACCTTGCTTGCTGCGATGAACAGCATCTTGTGGTCATAGTCGTTGATGTACTTGCCCACATAGTACTTCTTGAAGGTATCCCGGAGGTCATCAGTCATCATATCCAGGGCTTCGATGATCTTGATGTACCGGTAATCTTCGTTCTTATCCGTAGTGAAAGTCACCAGGGAGGTGCAGCCCCGGGCAATCTTGACACCATCCCCGTCCTGTTCGTCCAGGAGCAGCAGTTCCCCTTTGTCGATCAGAGAGTCGATATCTTCGTAGACTTCTACGCTTTCCACTTCAGTCAGCTTGAAATAGGTGGCGCTGCGGTCCAATGCCAGACCTGCCAGGATACCGGCAATACGTGCCGTGTACTGGAGTGCGGTATAAGTCGTATACACCGCATTGCCAGAGCTGTCCGTGCTGGTCTGTACTTTGATATTCCCGGTGCAGAAGTTCACGATGCCTTCATTATCGGCAGCCTGGTCACTCAGGACAGCTTTGAAAGTTTTCCGCTTGTTGGTCCTCTGGGTCTTGATCCAGCTGGCCAGATCCTGCTGTTCCTGGGTGGTAGCCGTAGGAGCACACAGCCAGTTCCATTTGATACTGGCCAGCATCTTCAGGACATTTGCCTGGGTATTTTTGGCCCCATCGACAGACGTCAGGGGAAGAGTGTAGACCAGAATCCGCAGAGGCGTCCCCAGCAGACACTTTTTGATCAGGTCAATGTTTTCATCTGTCAGCCCGGAATCAGGGATGTCAGACACATCTCGAATTACATAGGTTTTGATTTCATCTGCACTATTGTTGTGCAGGATCATGGCCACAATGCCACGGGCAGACCGTTTGATGGCCGTCGTGGCCTTGGTCCGGAAATTAATGATGACCTGCGGCAGGCCAAACACTTCGGCTTCGTTCGCCATTGCCATTCCTCCTTTATTCTCGTTCAGTCAGATCATCCCCGTTCAGCTGAAGCTCCAGGGACTGCATCAGATCACCACGGATATATCCAACCTCTTCGTCAGTCCAGGCATCCGTAAACTGCAGGTCAAAGATATAATGCAGCACATCATCTACCATGGTCCTTTCTGCGGACAGGATGGTGATGTACCGGTCTCCCACCTGAAGCACGGGCCGGAACAGAGTATCCAGATCATCCCCCACATCAAATACCGCTGACCGGTCCACCCGGCCTTTGGCATCCTTGGGATGGATGTAAGTCACATCCACCTGGATGGTTCTGTCAGAATAGGTTTCATCGATTGTCTGGTGGATACTGGTGGTGAATTCTACATAAAAATAAGGTGTATTCGATTTTTCCACATTATCGAAATACACCTTACAGTTTGGATATTTTGTTTTCAATTTAGCCGTGATAGCGTCCTTGATAGATCGCAGGGCAATCAAAGGCATCAGCCTCCCAGCAGTTTCTTGAAGATGGCGGCACAGTCAGCCTCAAAAGCTTTCCCAGATTGGAGCATGCCTCGGTGGAGCATTTTTCGGCCTTTTACAAAACCTCCGTTCCGGGTCCGGTGGCCATATTCCACATGGGCTGCATAGTCCACATTGTTATAGATCTGGCACTGCCCGCCAGAAGCTGGCGTATGATGCCAGCCAGCACGAAGACGGCCTCCATTCACTTTTCTGACCGGAGTGTTGTTCTGCACCCGGCCCTTGATGACCTCTGCCTCCTGGTCCAGGAAGCGGTCTACCACCTCCGGGCTCCGGTCCACAATGGTCTCTAGTTTGTCGCTGAATTTGTCGAAGCTGGAAAAATGGATTCCCATCAGGCTTCCTCCTTCCGTCTCACGCTGATTTCCACATGATCAGGATAAGGGAAAGGCTTTGCCGCATTCAGCTGGAACTGGTCTCCCTCATGGGTAATGGTCAGAATGTCGTTTGGCAGGATCTTGATATCCGGATCCACGCACAGCCGCAGATCATTGCTCATGGTGAAGGCCCTGGCTTCCTGCCCGCTCTGCAGTTCCTTGCCGTACTGGCTCAGCTTGCAGGGTACATCTTTATAGACGTCCTGCAGTTCATATGTATCAGCCCCGTCTTCATCTACAGCAGCAACCTGCCTGGTGACGGTGACTTTATCCCTATACATATATTTAGCCAGGTATTTCCGGCAGCGCTCCCAGGGCGGGGTCATTGCGGCCACCTCAGTTTCCTGTACAGGTTCAGCCGGGGACGCAGGGCCGCGATATCGCTTTCCAGAGTACTGCCAGCCTGGGAAGCATCGGACACTGCAAACTGGTATTCCGTGTCATCTTGTTTGATGGATTTCAGGGCGGACCTGCCGCCATTTTCCAAATCGTCCAGCCACCGGCCAATGATTTCAGCCCCGGTCATACAGAGCGCCTGGGGAAAATCGTCCCGGTTGCAGTAGTCCAGGATCTCTGCCACAAAATATTTTGCATACAGGGCCAGTCTGGCCGCAGCCGTTTCATCCGCAGGTTTTCCCCGGATGGTGGCCACATTGCTCTGGATCTCCGTTTCCGCTGCAGAAGGTTCCAAGTATGTAGTCATAAGCATCACCTCATTTCAGGCATGAAAAAAGCACCAGGCATTTCTGCTAGGTGCTTGCTTATTTGGTCTTATTTGGCATCTGGATTAGCGGGTTCATACCGAATTCCATGGTCACCAGGATATTGCTTATCATGGCTTACTTCTTCAGCAAAAATCTCGAAAGGAATTCTTGTTGGAAAGGCATCGCAAGTAAAAATGGGTATGTCATTCTTCCATTTTGCTTTTGTATGGTAATGCTTACAAGTCATACATTTGGCAAATCGAAACATTTCAATACCCCCTTTCCCTGAAAATATCTTACCACTTTTATGCTGTAACTACAACGAATACTTGTTACATATGCAGCCAATGCATCAGCAGCAAACTCATATGCATCTAATATAGATGTACTGCATATCGCTTTGTCTAAGTTTCGTTTATAGAATATCCAAAATTTAGATTTAAGATCAAAATCTATAATATCTTGAGTCATTAAATGAGCCCATTCATGTGCTGCAATATATTTTAGATTTGCTTTTCGTGGTAAAATCCCCCGCTGTATAAACGCTTTGATCACATCATTGGCCAGGCCTTTAGAATTAAAGTAAACAGCATTCAAAATCAAATGTCGCCCATTAACTTCCGCAAAGTCAGAAAATCCTAAATCCAACACACTAATCTTATTTAATCCTCCGTTATTACCATAGGATTCATTTACCTCTTGAAAGTATTTCAAGAAAGGTTCAATCACATCAGCATTTTTTAATGCCTTGGCCTCGAAAGTATTGACCTTCATAACATCTTTCACGTATTTTTTCACACGTTCAACGTCATCAGGTTTTTCCACAGGTAAATACCTTGGATCAGTAAGATTAAAGTGAATAGGATCCTTCAGTTTACTGCCAGAAGCCAGCTTATGTGGAATTTTCTCCCCTTCATACACCTTCACCGTATCCCCGCCATTGCTTTCCGGTGTGATATCCACCAGGACCGCCTTGCCGGCATGAGGATTCTTTGGGAGCACCTGGGCCTTCACCACATACTTATCGTGCCATTGGCTATAGGTCATGTCTGCCGGCACATAGTAGTTCCGCCCTTTTTCGTCCTTGGCGATCCGCTTGCCTTCCTGTTTGTGCCCGTCTTCAGGACCATACAGGCTGCCGGCAATAGTAGACCGGCAATTTGGGTGCAGGGGCGGCAAATTGTCCCCAGGAGAGGCCTCTTCCACACTTACGATACGTCCATCGTGTTCCCGGCAAATCGGCGTTGTACGGTTGTCCAGGGTGGCAATGAACCGGTAGTAATCCATGCCAGAAGCCCGGATGCTGTCCAGGGCCGCCCGGTTCTCTACATAGTTCAGTTCCGTCC
>ERZ791911.1163-NODE-1163-length-13370-cov-6.655501_pt1 | contig 13370 bp, 14 predicted proteins | sample MGYA00510142_ERZ791911 | MGnify/ENA primary metagenome ERZ791911 (study PRJEB30046, sample SAMN00792056) | human gut metagenome | study: EMG produced TPA metagenomics assembly of the A metagenome-wide association study of gut microbiota in type 2... | reverse complement strand
CGCGAGTCGACCAAAGTTGGCCCTGTGTAGAGCAGCAATGGAGCAATGTTGTCATTCTTAACCTCGTACACCCTTTGCCGCTTCGCGGCGTTCGCCCCGGTGGGAAGCGTGTCACTTGATTCTCAGGTCGCTATGCTCCCCTACGAATCAAGTTCCCTTGCCACCTCAAGGGGAAACGAGAAATTTAGCATCGCCTTCCTTTTAGTTGGTCCACCGACCATCCTTCGCGTGCGCTCAGGATGACAGGTGGAAGGCGGGAAAGGGATGGCGGAAAGCTGTAAGCGGCAGGCGGACAGCAGCCTCTTTGTCCCACTATCCCACTGTCCCACTATTTTCTACCATTGAGACACAGCCTTCCTTCTCCGGACTATGTCATCAGAGAAGCGCAGAGAGCGCAGCCGGCCCGGGCGGCGGCTCCAGGAAGCTTCTCAGGTAGATTTATTTCAGAAAGGAAGGATACCCATGAAAAATCTGGTACTCGTATTCAACACCAACGGCAAGTCCACCATGACCATTACCCTGGCAAACCCCAGGGACAATGTGACCCTGGACGAAGCCAAAGCGGCAGCAGCCAAAATGATTCCCGTCCTTGTCACCAAGGCAGGCGTGGATGTGGCGGGCCTGGAAAAAGCCGCTGTTATCACCACCTCTGAAGAAGAGCTGGCGTAATTTCATACATGTAGAAAGGAAGTCATACTATGGCAGCAAAAAAGAATGTTTCCGACGTAAAACTTCAGATCCGCTTCAATAACGGCACCACCGCCTCCGGCAAGACCGCGGTGAAGTCCATGTCCCTGGGGCAGATTAAAGTGGACGCCACCGACCAGCAGCTCCTGGATGCAGGCACCGCCCTGGCAGGCCTCTCCTCCCTCCCGCTGGAAGGGGTTCGGAGAATCGACACCGGTGACCTCACCGACGAAGCCTGAAGCATAGGCAGCAAAGGCCGCGGAGAAATCCGCGGCCTTTTTGCGTGGGGAATCCATGAGACAGCCCCCGAAAACTTCCAGGCCATATGGACAGAGAAGTGAGGAGAGCCCATCTCCGGCTAATATGTCCCGCCGGCGCGCGTCCATGGAAGGCGGGATAGGGCGGAATATCAGCTTTTCCTCAACCGGGCTCTTTCCTTGGATTGACGTCAACATGGAGTATAATAAAGAAAAGGATGCTTATCATATGTTTCAGCTGTGGTTAAAGGAGTGAATATGATGGAAAAAAGGGAAGATATCATTCGTCGGCTGGCGGAAAAGCTGCCGGCTGAAGCATTGCAGAAGATGGTGACTCAATTTGTGGATCATGATGACAGTCTGCTGCCTCCTTTTTTGTCCTGCTGCCGGAAAAACGGATTGAACGGGACGGCGGATGAGCGGACCATGCAGCTTCAGTCTCTTTTGGATGTGCTGGACAATGAGTGCGATTTTCTGTTTGACGATGACTTGGATTCTGCGGAGGCGGTGACGAAGGCCATCAAAGCCATAGGGAAGCTGAGGAAGGTGTCGGAAATTTCCTGGGAGCTTAGAAAATTCGCCATTGAGCAGCTCATGGAGGAGGAGTACCAGGACCTGGAGGATGTGGATACGGGAGAAAAGTACTGCTGCAGTGCGGCGGTACATCTGGCGCTGAACCGGAAGGAAGCGGTATATGTGGCGAAGGTGATGAAAAAGGCGGATATTGATTTGTCTGACAAGACGGGATTTTTGTCAGACGGCAATTGGGGCTGGTATGAGGAATTAATGAAGAAATTGGAGAAGTAATGCCGGTCAAAACGATGGGAGAGGCTACTCTGCGGCCTCTTTTTTTATAGTATAATGATTAATGAAATCGATGACATAGGAAAAATAACATTTCATCAAATATTTCATCAGAAGGAGATCATATATGCAGGAAGAAAATGTGCACATTAAGGCTGTTTTAGATACAGCAGAAATCCGGAAGAAAGCCTGGGAACTGGCGAAAAAGGGCAGGGCCGAAGAGGGGATGGCCATTTTGGAGAAGGCGGCGAAGGAATATCCGGAAAATCAGTTCCTTTTCACCTTCGGCATGTTCTACCTGCTTTCAGAGAAAAAGCATCTGGACAATTACAGCCGGTATCTGGAAGACTGGGCCAGAATCTGGGCAGAGCAGGGCCGAAGTGAGGCGGCGCTGATGCTGGGCCGTTTGTATATGCAGAAAGAAGGAAAGACGAAGGAATCCATGGTCTGGCTGAAAAAGGCAGCCGCTTCCCCGGATAAAGAGACGGCGGGGGAAGCGGTCTGCAGGCTGGGAGAAATCTATCTCCATGGCGGTGACGATGATGCGGCCGATGGAGATAAGGCGGAAACCTTTCTTCGGAAGGCGGCAGATCTGGGAAATACCCAAAGTATGTACTGTTTAAGCCAGCTTTATAAAGATGGCGTGGGGCTTAAACCGGATCAGGCAAAGCATCATGAATGGCTGCAGAAGGCTGCCCATGCAGGGAATGGGGATGCCTGCTATGAAATCGCAGTGTCCTGTATGATGGATCCTCATCTCCATACAACAAAAGAAAAAATCCAGGCCATAAAGAAAGCGCTTCCCTTTTTTGAAAAAGGTGTGAAGGCTGACCATGGCGGATGCTGCTTTGTGCTGGGACTGATTTATCTCTACGGGCAGGGGATCCGGCAGGATGGTAAAAAAGGTGTCCAGCTCCTGGAAGAGGCTGCCTCTTTCGGCTCCTCGGAGGCCATGATGAATCTGGTCAGTGTGTACAGAGGGCACATTCCCGGAATTAAGGTAAAGAAGAATGCAGCCAAAGCGGTTTCCTGGCTGAAAGAGGCTGCCGACGCAGGCAATATGTATGCGAAAGAAGAGCTGGGACTCACCTGTATGCTGGGAAATGGCGTCAGAAAGGATCCGGAGAAAGGCATGCAGTATCTGGAAGAGGCGCTCAGGGACGGGAGCAGCTGGGCCGGTTTCATGATGGCCGTCGCCTATCTGGGCAGGGACGGCATTCCCCAGAACCTTTTGAAAGCGGAGGAATATCTTCGCCGCACCATATTCATGAATGGCCCGGCTGCTGACGATGCCAAGGAAATGCTGGATCAGCTGAAAAATAAGAAATGGGAGGACCTGCCTGCTTTAAGTGACATGTCTCCCATTAAGACAGCTAGAGAAAATCAGGGTCCTATGGATGTCTTTTCGATAGGCCGGTGACTCCACGGGAAGAGATTTGGAATCTGAGGGGACGAACGGCCAGACGGAGGAGAAAGTTTCCCGGTTCCGGTTTCTTGTGAGCTGCATACCGGAAAAGCCATGAGACAGCCATAGAGCCCTTTGGACTATATGGACAGAGAAGCGAGGGGAGCCATCCCCGGTCACTATGTCCCGCCGGCGCGCATCCATGGAAGGCGGGATGGCCGGGCACGGAATGTCCGCTTCTTATCAGCCGGCTGAAAAATGAAAACGAATAATAAAAACTTCCTGAAAACCTCAAAACCGGGCCTCCCTGTGCACCGGCCTGTGACTTGGGGGATTTCAGGAAGTTTTTGTGCTTTCAGGGGACTTTTGATTTGATATGTACAAAAAAAGAAAGCAGACTGCTGTAAAAAATAGTATAATAAAGAAAATGACCGGCTGCTATGTGACGGTCATTCGGCATGCGTTTCCTTAGCTTACATGAAGCGCATGGGAAAAGTCGCTTCCCTCACGGGAAGCGTGGATTGAAATCCAGGTTATAGAAGCGCAGGCTGTCTGCGTCTTGTCGCTTCCCTCGCGGGAAGCGTGGATTGAAATGATGCAGCAAATGGCAATCCTAAGGAAGCACTGATTAATTCGTAGAATCGAATTTCATATGTATTTTTATCCAATGCTTCGTCATCAGTCTCCTTAAATAGCTCGCTATTCGCGTCGACTAATTCCTTGCATTGAATAAAAATACAAGAATGAAATTCGATAACGATTTAATCAGCGCTTCCCTAATGGCGATTCCGATTGCCGCCCTTGCGGGAAACTGTGAGGAGCAGAAACTTCCTGAAACTCTAAAGGCAGGTCACTGCCAAAGGAGATTCAGGAAGTTTTTTGTGCTTTCAGGGGATTTCTCTGTATATAGAAAGGAGATAGATCAGGCTGCCGATTTCTTCTGCAGATGAGGATTATAGGCATTCCTTTTATCCGTAAGATTAATTTTTGATAAAAATTCAGGATTTTTTCGCGGAGCGACAGAGTGTGTCATGCCTCTGAGTATAATAGAAGTAGAAGGTAACATGCTTTAGGTAGAAGGCGTAGACCGGTCACTCATGATATAATGAGTTTAATGAGAAAATGAGTTCATAGGAAATCCTTTTTATATTATTGGAGAAGGGATGATTATGATGATGGACAGGACAGCAGGGAAGGCGGCAAAAGAGACTTTCTCAGGCTCTGTTATTTCATGTCTTTTGGGATATGAGATAATGGGGCCTTTTGTTGTGCGTATATCCGGGAAAATAAAAAGAACCCCCGAAGGAGTTCTTTTATCCACACACTGTGGGGTCACCGAAGTGACGATTTGAATGAATTTTTATTTGAACTTGTGTTGTGATCGGATAGTGGTAAGTTATCCTGATACTTACAGGATACTCCAATTCAGGGAGGGTGTCAATGATGAAAGAAATTAAAAATTATTTTATCGGTCTGGATATGGGAACGACTTCCGTAGGATGGGCAGCAACGGATGAAAATTATGAAATCATCAAGAAAAATGGAAAAGCTCTTTGGGGCATCCGAATTTTCGATGAAGCCCAAACTGCAGCGGATAGAAGAATGCATCGGATTGCGCGCAGGAGAATTGAGCGGAGATCCCGGCGTATCGACCTGCTGCAGGAATTGTTTGCCCAGGAAATCTGTAAAAAGGATCCGGGATTTTATGAAAGGTTGAATGAAAGCGGCCTGTATGAGGAAGACAAGACGGTCCATCAGAAAAACAGCCTTTTCAATGATGTTGATTTTGATGATAAGGCATATTACAAGGAATATCCGACCATCTATCATCTTCGGTATGATTTGATGACAAAGGACAGGCCCTTTGATGTGCGGCTGGTTTATCTGGCTGTTCATCATATCCTGAAACATCGGGGTCATTTCTTGTTTGACAGTTTCCAGATCGATGAAAATGGAGCTTCCGGGTTTGATGAAAGTTTTGCTGCCTTCGGGAATGCGCTGTACCGGATTCGAGGGATTTCTCTGGATGTGCGTGGGACTGATACGGTAAAAGATATTTTCAGAAATAAAAAACTGGGAGTGAAAGAAAAGGCGAAAGCCCTGCTGCAGGCGCTGGGAAAAGAGAAAGAGAAGGATTTCAAAGCCATGATGACTTTGGCTGCGGGCGGTACTGCGCTGCTCAGTGATATATTGGGCGAAGAAGGGATGAAGGATTTTGAGAAAAATAAAGTAAGTTTTTCCAGTGCCCAGTTTGAAGAAAACGAGCCGGACATTATGGCAGAACTGGGAGACCGCTATGATCTTATTGCAGCTCTCCACGGGCTGTATAATTGGTCTCTTCTGGCGGAGCTTATGGGAAATTACCGGTATATTTCAGAAGCCAAGAAAGCCATTTATAATAAACATAAAGAAGATTTAAAGGTATTAAAACGGGTGCTCAAGCAGAATCCGGCTGTCTACGCCAAGATTTTTAAAGAGCCCGGCAGTAAGTCCAATAAAAATTACAGTGCCTATGTGGGAGTATGTAAAGTCAAAGGGAAAAAGTCGTCCATTGATAAATGCAGCTATGAGGATTTCGCCAAAACGCTGAAATCCTGCCTGAAGGATCTGCCGGACAGCAAAGATATGGAATATATCAGCCGGGAACTGGAGCAGGGAACGTTTCTTCCTAAGTCCGTGACTAAGGAAAACGGTGTCATCCCCTACCAGCTGCATTTACAGGAATTGAAGAAAATTCTTGCCATTGCGGAGAAGTACCTTCCGTTCTTAAAAATTAAGGATGCCTATGGCACAGTGTCTGACAAGATTATCAGTCTCTTTACTTTCCGCATTCCCTATTATGTGGGGCCGGTAAATGAGCATGCGAACAGCTGCTGGGCAGTGAAAAAGGATAAGAAGGGAAAAGTATATCCCTGGAATTTCAGCGAAAAAATCGATGTGGAAAAATCGGCGGAGGGCTTCATCCGTAATCTCACCAATAAATGCACATATCTTATTGGTGAAGATGTGCTGCCGAAAAACTCCCTGCTCTATTCTGAGTTCACAGTCCTTAATGAATTGAATAATGTAAGAATCGGGGAAAATGCGCAGAAACTGTCTCCGGAACTGAAAGAAAAGGTATTGGAAAATCTTTTCAAGAAACATAAGCATGTGAGCAGAAGAAAATTTATTAACTATCTTGTGACAGAAGGCATAGATAAAAAAGAAGCAGAATCCATTTCCGGACTGGACGGGGACTTCAAGAGCAGCCTTTCTTCCCTGATTGACCTGACAAATATTTTGGGTAATGATTTCAGTCGGGAAGACGGGGAGCAGATGATTAAGGATATCACCATATTCGGAGGAGACAGGAAAATGCTTAAGTCCCGTCTTCACCGTGAATTTCCCTATCTGACGCTGGAGCAGCTGACCCGGTTAATACATCTTTCCTATCAGGGATGGGGAAGGCTGTCCAAAGAATTACTGGTCAACCTTCTGCCGGCGGAAAAATCTGCTGGTGAAGTCCTGGTGGATAAGGGGTCTGGAGAGGTATTGAATATCATTTCCGCAATGGCACAGACCTCCTATAACCTGATGGAACTTTTAAGCAGCCGTTTCGGTTATGCAAAGGCCATTGAAGAGAGAAATCGGGAAAAAGAAGGCAATGGGACCATCAGTTACCAGGATGTAGAGGATATGTATATCTCTCCGGCAGTGAAAAGGCCGCTCTGGCAGGCACTGAAAATCGTCCGGGAAATCGTAAAGATTCTGGGAAAAGAGCCTTCGAAAATCTTTATCGAAATGGCCAGGGAAAATGGAGAGAAAGGCAAAAGGACGATTTCCAGAAAAGCACGCCTCCAGGAGCTTTATAAGAAGTGCAGGGACGATTCCAGAGATTGGGCAAAAGAACTGGCAGAAAAGCCGGAAGAAGATTTCCGAAGCGACCGGCTCTATCTTTACTATACCCAGATGGGCCGCTCCATGTACACGGGGAAACCCATCGACATCAATCAGCTCTTTGACCGGAATGTATATGATATCGATCATATTTATCCCCAGTCCCTGACCGGTGATGACAGCCTGGACAACCGGGTACTGGTGGAAAAAACGGTGAATGCGAAGAAAGGAGATACCTATCCTCTGGGAAGTGCTCTGGACGGATGCCACATCGGCGGGCAGATTCATATCCAGGATATCCAGAAGGAAATGAGACCTTTCTGGCATATGCTCCTTGAAAAAGGATTGATTTCCAAAGAAAAATATAACCGCCTTTCAAGAACCACACCGCTTTCCGATACGGAAAAGGCCGCATTCATCGGCCGCCAGCTGGTGGAGACCAGGCAGAGCACGAAAGCCTGCGCAGAGCTTTTGAGCAAAGCCTATCCACAGGCAAGGATCGTTTACACCAAAGCAGGCAATGCATCCCGCTTCCGCCAGTATGGCGGCTTCATCAAGGTACGTGATATGAATGACTACCACCATGCCAAGGATGCGTACCTGAATATTGTGGTAGGAAATGTCTTCGACACTCGTTTTACCTCCAATCCCCTTCATTTTCTGAAAGGAAATCATCCGGTGTACAGTCTGAATACAGAAGCCCTGTATGGACACAAAGTCAGCCGCGGTGGCGTGGATGCCTGGATTCCTGCGGAAAAAGATGAAAAAGGCCATGTGATGGCCGGTCATGAAGGCACCATGGGGACCGTACGGAAATGGATGAGAAAGAACAATATCCTCTTTACAAGGATGCCCCTTGAGGGTAAAGGCGGACTCTTTGACCAGACCATCATGAAAAAAGGGAAAGGGCAGGTACCCCTTAAAGGAGATTCGCCGGTGTCGGATATAGAGAAATACGGCGGATATAATAAGGCGTCTTCCGCCTATTTCGTATTAACAAGCTCAAAATTAAAAGACGAAACAATATATACCATCGAAACGATTCCATTAATTATAAAAAGAATGATTCAGACAAATAAAGACAAGGAAGATTATATCAAACGACATTGGAAAGCCCATGGAAAAAAGATGGTAAATCCACATATTTGTTATGGACATATCCCGGTACAGTCTCTGTTGGAAATCAATGGCTTTAAAGTCCATCTTGCCGGAAAAAGTGGCAAAGACTTTAAATTAAGAAACGCAGAACAGCTTTGTATCAGTAATGATGACGCAGCTGTCTTGAAGAGCGTCCTTAAATACAATGAACGAGCAAGTTCACCTAAAAGGAAAGATGCTCTTTTGATTGGGCCCTTTGATAACATACGGGAAGTAGATGTAAATCGGCTGTACCAAGTATTTGAAGATAAGTTGACAAATCAAGTGTATAAAGTCAAATTGGGTAAACAGGCATCTGTGCTGAAAAAAGGGGAAGGTAAATTTAATGAACTTCCTTTAGAGGTTAAGTGTAGGGTTATTGGAGAGATTCTTCATTTGTTTCAGTGTAATGCAGCAATTGCCGACCTAAGGTTAATTGGTGGAGCTAAAAATGCAGGTGCCTTAACGATGAATCCACGGGTTTCTCCTGAAGACCACGTCTATCTGATAGAGCAGTCCGTCACCGGATTCTTTGAAAAGCGCATCTTACTGGCGCCTTATGGTGGAAAATGAGCTGGCGCACAGTAGTCCTTGCCAATCGGGCCAAGGTGGAGTACAGCATGGGGTATATGGTGATTCGGGAGAAGGAAGTCCACCGCATCTTTATGGATGAGATCGGCACCATCCTGATTGCCACTCCGGCGGCCGCTTTTACGGGCGTATGGGTAAGCGAATGCCTGAAGCGGAAAATCAAGATTATCTTTTGCGATGAAAAACGGAATCCGGCCGGAGAAGTGCTGCCCTACTGCGGCAGCTATGACTCCAGCCGCCAGATTCGATCCCAGATTCATTGGGAAGAAGGAACAAAGGCCCGGATATGGCAATCCATCATCAAAGAAAAAATCAGGAACCAGGCCCAGGTGCTTGAGGAGTATGACCATGAAAAAGAAGCAGCCATGCTGCAGGCCTACTGGGAAGATGTGGAGGACGGAGACAGTACCAATCGGGAAGGCCATGCGGCCAAGGTGTACTTCAATGCCCTCTGGGGCAGGGAATTTTCCCGACGCGAACCGTCTACGGTGAATGGGGCCCTTAATTATGGATATGCCATCATCCTTTCTGCCTGCAACAGGGAGGCGGCAGCATCAGGGTATATGACACAGCTGGGCCTCTTTCATGATAATATATTTAACCCCTTTAACCTGGGAAGTGATTTAATGGAGCCCTTCCGACCTCTGGTAGACAGGGAAGTGTTATCTATGACATTGGAGAGTCAGCTTACCTCAGAAAACAAAAAGAATTTGATAAACATATTGAACCATAAGGTCATCATACAGGATCGGCTCACTACCGTCACACAGGCTATCGGTATATACAGCCGCAGCGTATTCCGGGCCATGGAAGAAAAAGGCCCGGCATCTATCGCCTTTTATCGTCTGCCTGATGAAGGGTAGATTCATGAGAGTCATGGTGCTGTTTGACCTGCCTGTGGAAACAGCAGAAGAAAGACGGGCCTATACGGGCTTCCGAAAACAGCTGATTCGTAAAGGCTTCGTGATGATGCAGGAATCGGTGTATACCAAAATCGTGCAGAACCCTCCGGCGGCCAGGGCGGTGATTTCCTATATCCGCTCTGTCAGCCCGAAGGCAGGGCTGATACAGGTGCTGGTGATTACAGAAAAACAATATGCCGGCATGGAGCTCATTATAGGGCATGTGCAGAAAGAAATTATTGATACCAATGAAAAACTGGTGATTCTATGAAACTGGTACATCAAGACTGGGAAAAACCTGTAATTATGGATAATGAAAAGGTGCCGCTCATTTCCGTTGAAAACCCTCAATGCTTGTACAATACACTAAAGGAACTGGAAGAAGAAAGCCGGACAGGCATTGGAAATTTCGTACTCAGCGAAGGAAGCAAAATACTGGATATGAAAAAGCAGTTTCTTTTTGTGGGCAGCCCCTGGGACATGGACCTGAATGACCGCAAGCTGACGACAAAACTTATCGCCTGCCTCATCGGAAAGGCACAGGATGAAACATATTATCGGAAATCAGAAGAACTTTGCGGCGCAGTCCAAAACTGGCTGGAAGAAATTACTACGGAAATTCCCCTGCCCGTGGCTTATGACCTGGATGTGGACATGGAAGCCCTCTTCAAAGCCCTTCATGTCCATCTGGAAGAACAGGGCGAAAGTTTGGCAGAAAGAATGCTCACCTTCATGAAGTCCTGGGATATCCTTTGCGGTGAAACGGGTTTTGCCTTCTATGGCTTTCGAAATCTGCTGCCTTCAGAAGAAAGAGACCTCTTCTATGAAAATGCCAAAGAAGAAAATCTCAACTTTATTCTGATAGAAGGCCCCTGCCATGATACAATAGAGACAGAGGACCTCTTCATTATTGACAAAGATTTATGCCAAATCTTTGAATAATGATACACTGACAAGAGTCGCGCCGCCCGGTGTAAGCGGATACACTTGCAGAGAACCGATGCATGAAAATGCAATTTGAGGTTTGAGAGTGTTGTGATTCTTGATAGTGGTAAAACAAGGGTTTGGATATCAAAACCAATAGGAAGGTTTGAGAGTGTTGTGATTCTTGATAGTGGTAAAACTCTTACGGATGCTGTCGCTTGTCCTCTTGTGTTTGAGAGTGTTGTGATTCTTGATAGTGGTAAAACTATCTGGGCGAAGATGGTAGGTCCGTACGGGTTTGAGAGTGTTGTGATTCTTGATAGTGGTAAAACCTTTCCGGCTGCGTGCCTCCGGGGCTAAGGGTTTGAGAGTGTTGTGATTCTTGATAGTGGTAAAACAATCAAGACCCGCCCGGCCACCCGGTCCCTGTTTGAGAGTGTTGTGATTCTTGATAGTGGTAAAACTACATACACGAAATCCCTTTCCACCAAACAGTTTGAGAGTGTTGTGATTCTTGATAGTGGTAAAACTATTGAAGATCGGGCCCTGGATAAAGATAAGTTTGAGAGTGTTGTGATTCTTGATAGTGGTAAAACTATTGAAGATCGGGCCCTGGATAAAGATAAGTTTGAGAGTGTTGTGATTCTTGATAGTGGTAAAACCGGGTCAACCTTCAAAAGGGCCTTATTGTCGTTTGAGAGTGTTGTGATTCTTGATAGTGGTAAAACTCATATCAAGGCTTTTAATCAAAGGGCTGAGTTTGAGAGTGTTGTGATTCTTGATAGTGGTAAAACAAGAACGGCAATGCACCGACTATGATGATTGTTTGAGAGTGTTGTGATTCTTGATAGTGGTAAAACTGGCGGGAATCCGCAAAATCCCCATCCACAGTTTGAGAGTGTTGTGATTCTTGATAGTGGTAAAACAAAAACAATCAGCTTCCTGGCAGTGGTGGTGTTTGAGAGTGTTGTGATTCTTGATAGCGGTAAAACCGTAGAAGCCTGGCTCTGGTAAAGGGAGGAGTTTGAGAGTGTTGTGATTCTTGATGGTGGTAAAACTGTATCATACCATCCCGCCCTGGTTTACCCGATTGTACTGCTTCTGCTTGGACCGTTAATTGTGCCTGCATTCTGATTAGCAAAAGTCCCCCATTTTACAAAAGTGCGGCATGCCGCATGTTTGTAAAATGGGGGGCTTTTTTCGTCGGAAATTTTTATTTTCCCACCGTCTCTGCTTCTTCCACGAACCAGATAGGGTGGGCTTTTTTGAGTTTGGCTTGAAGAGGGGCAGCTTCTTCCCTGTTTTCCAGTACCACGAAGAAGGCGGAGCCGGAGCCGGTCATGAGGACGGGGCGGGAGAGGGAGCGGAGGGTGGCGGCTGTTTCTTTGAGGATGGGGTTCAGCGGGAAGAGGGCGTCTTCGAAGTCGTTTGCCAGGGAGGGAAGGAGGAGGCGGCGGTCTTTGGTTTCCAGTGCTTTCACGCAGTCTTCGGTGCTGTCTTTCCGGCGGCGAGGGAGGGCGTCTATGGCGGCGTAGGCTTTGGCGGTGGATACGGAGGCCTGGGGGCGGACGATGAGGAGGGGAATGGCTTCCCATGGGGGAAGGGCGGTGAGTTTGTCGCCGATGCCCGTGCAGCGGGCGGCGCCGCCGATGACGCAGAAGGGCACGTCGGCGCCCAGGGAGGCGCCCATGGCTGCAAGGGATTCCGGGGTATCTCTTGTTTCATAGAGTGCAGACAGTCCCCGTAGGACGGCGGCGGCGTCGGAGGAGCCGCCGCCCATGCCTGCTTCCGAGGGGATTTCTTTGGCAAGGGTCATGGAGACGCCGCTGGAAATATGTTTTTTCTGAAGGAAAAGTTCCGCTGCCTTCACCACGAGGTTGTCCCGGCCTGCCGGGGCGCTGCCTTTCACTACGGCAAGGGTGACGGTGTCCGCCTTTTCCAGGGTGATGGTGTCGGCAAGGGAGATGGAGTGCATGACGGAGTCAATGTCATGGTATCCGTCCGCTCGCTTCCTTCCAACGGACAGGGTGAGGTTGATTTTTGCATAGGCTGTTTCCTGTATCATTTCGTGCTCCTTGTAGAAATAGATTTTCTTTATTATATCCTATTGGCAGGGGAACTGTCCGCTTTTCGCTGGTGTGATGGCCTGTATTCCCGAATGCAGGGGGTTCAGGCGCCTAAAAGGTTCTCAAGATTGACGGGGCTTTCGCCCCGAGGGTTCTAAGGTTTGACACAGCCTACGGCTGTGAGGGTTGTGGTATCGCCTGACGGCGATGAATATAAATGCTGCCTGTCGGCAGCGGGCCCCCCTTTGGTGGCTGACGCCACCACCTTTGCCACGGTGTGAAGCGTGTCACTGGATTCTCAGACATCGGGCCGGATATCTATCGGAAGGCGCCTTTATGGGCAGGCTAGGCGCCAATGTATCCGGCCTTGCGTATTCCTATGCAGAATACGCACCTATCGGCTCCCTACGAATCCAGTTCCCTTGCCACCCCCCTATTCAGGGGGCACTATGGGTGCTGGGCGGTGGCGTCAATTTGAGTTTATGGCAGCAGCGGAGAGAAAACCATACAACCGGGCTTCGCCCGGAGGAAAACAAGCCAACCGCCCTGTCGGGCGCTTGAAATGCACCCCTTCTGCCGCCTATCGGCGGCGTCTCCCCCGGAGGGGGAGATTTGCTCTCCACTCAGCTTCTGGACTCATAAGTATCTCAAGGCATAGCGCCGCTAAAACTTCCCCCTCCGGGGGAAGTACCGCCGCAGGCGGGGATAGGGGTGCATTTCC
>ERZ791911.1159-NODE-1159-length-13438-cov-7.318015_pt1 | contig 13438 bp, 14 predicted proteins | sample MGYA00510142_ERZ791911 | MGnify/ENA primary metagenome ERZ791911 (study PRJEB30046, sample SAMN00792056) | human gut metagenome | study: EMG produced TPA metagenomics assembly of the A metagenome-wide association study of gut microbiota in type 2... | reverse complement strand
TCTCTTTTTTCGTGGTTCGTGGTTCGTGGTTCGTGGCTAGTGGTTCGTGGTTCGTGGCTAGTGGCTCGTAAGGGCTATCACACGAAGGTTTCAACCAACATGCGCGACCCCATTCTCTTTAATGTTTAGGGGCGCCCTCTCCAGGATATGTACGATTTATCGACCAAGTTGCTAAAAGAATCATCCAAATCCCCAACGGGTTGCCCACGTGCGACCCCTACGAGCTCCGAATCGTATTTTCGTAGTTAAACCTTAAACTTAAACGTTTAGTGCGTTTATTCCAAAAAATATTATGTTTCATCCTTGACTTTATTAAGTGATGATGCTATCATAGCACCATCAACTGATAAACGTCATAAACGCGACGACGCAAAATAGTACGTCTGAGTCTATCGTTTCCAGAGAGCTGCCGGCTGGTGTGAGGCAGCAGCGATACCGGACCGAACTCATTGCCGAGCGGAGAGGCTGAATGGAGTAGGCCGATACGGGAACTCCCGTTATAGAGCGTGGATATCGCCATGAGCCGTATCCGAGAGTGCATCCGCAAGGATGAAACAGAGTGGTACCGCGGAAGGATTATACAACGCCTTTCGTCTCTTCAATGCTTCGAGCAGAGAGACGAAAGGCGTTTTCGTTTCTCTCCATGGTTCTTAAAAGGAGGAAAATCTTATGGCTAATATTTCATCGATCAAAGCCGCTTCACTGAGCATGTGTTTTTCCGTCGGTGCCGTCTTATTCAGTTCCCACGCCGGCGGCGGTTTCGCTACGGGCAACCAGGAAAATGTCTACTTCGTCAGCCTCGGCTGGCTCGGTCCGATTACGGCTATCATCACCATGCTGCTGTTCACGCTGACCATCAAGGAAGCCATGAACATGTACAATTCCCGTCATCTCACCAGTTACCGTCAGTTATTCCAGAACTTATACAGCCCCTTCAAGGGCATCGAATACCTGTTTGAAGCCTTCTTCTACATCATGGTCTTAATGGCCGTATCGGCTACGATTTCCGGTGCCGCCTCGGCCATCAATGCCCAGACGGGCCTCAACTATTACACCGGCATCGGCGTCGTCGGCGCCATCATCTTCTTCCTGACCATCTTCGGCGCCGGCCTGGTACGCCGGGCAACGACCTACATGGGCATCGCCATCCTGGCCATGGTCATCATGATTTTCTCCGTCGGCATCTACATGGGCGGCTCCATCGAAGGGACACAGTTCTTCACGGCCGCCATGGCCCAGGACTTTGCCGCCAACGGCTTCAGCAAACTGCCGACGGCCATCCTCCACGCCTTCACCTATTCCGGTTTCCAGTGCGTCGTCATCCCGACGATGATCGTCGTCGGCACGCCGCTGGTCACCCGTAAGAACTGCGCTACGTCCATGTGGTTCTCCTTCGTCATGAATGCCATCGCCCTGACCTTAGCCGTCTGCATGCTCTTAGGCTGGACCGGCATCTACGGCAAATCGCCCTTACCGACCCTGACCAGCTGCAAAGCCATGGGCATGTCCTGGCTGACCATCGCCTACAGCGCCTTCTTACTGCTGTGCCTCATCTCGACAGGCGTCACGACGGTCTTCGGCTTCACAGCCCGCTTCTCGGAAACGAAATGCCTGAAGAAAGTAAGCCATAACGCCGTCACCCGTTCGGCCATCGTCACCCTGTTCATCATCATCGCCTCTATGACCGTCTCCGTCGCCGGCCTGACCAACATCATCAAATACGGCTACGGCTATTGCGGTTACTTAGCCATCGCCATCATCATCGTCCCCTTCCTGACCGTCGGCTATTACAAAAACAAACGCTACGCTTCGGATAGCGAATACCGAGCCCGCATCGACGCCATGAACGAAAACCCCGAAGCTGCCCAAACCTTCCAGCCCACAGCCGAAGTCGCAGGACATTAGGAAAAAGGCGCTGTCCCATGAAGACAGCGCCTTTTTAAGTGGCTAGAGGCTAGAGGTTAGCCGTTGACGGATGGTTTTAACCTGATTCTGCAAGAGTCCCCCGCCTCTATAGGCGGGAGTACGTTCACTCAATGTTGATTTCGAATCGAGCGGTCCGCACAAATCCGTAGTGTCTGTGCCTCATCTTTTGCAACATGATAATCGGTATAAGGAATGACTTTCTGCTGGATAAATTCATCCGTTTGCTTCAATAAGGTTTCAGGCTGCAACTTTGAGACCAGTTCTTCCAAACCGGGATAGGCAGCACCTGTATTCCAGTCATGAAGACGATTATAGGGACAGGCATCCTGACAACTATCACAACCACAAATCCAGGTGCCGCAAGCGGAATCAGCCATACCGGCTGGCAGTTGGCCTTTTGCAAATGTCGTGATAAATGAAACACATTCCAAGGGGCTCATAGTGAACGGCCCTTTCAAGGCTTTGCTGGGACAATTTTGCTGACAAAGATGACAGGTATCCGCACAGGGACGTAACGCAGGCGTATGCTGCATCAGACATTCCTTGTCGATGACATAACCAACGAGTTCAACAAAAGAGCCTTGTTCGGTATAAAAGAAATTGTTTTTCCGAATGATCCCTAATCCAGCCATCATGGCCGCATATCGCAAGGGCCCAATACTAATTTGACTGAACTGATCCCCGCCTTCCGCATGGATTCCCTGCTCAGCAAACCAGCTTTCTAATTGATGACATTTTTTCTGCATGTCCATACAGCAAGAATTACTTGGGGACAAGAAAAAACTTTTGGCATATTTCCCCTGCAACGATTGGGGATATCGGTATTTCCCTAACCAATAGGTACAGATAACGACGGCTTTCGCCCAGGGGAACCGTTGTCTTACATGACCGAAGTTCAAAGATTCATAAAAGCCGGCACTGGAAGGAACCCGTTCTTCTCGCTCTTTCAACCGCGTTAAAAAGCCATCCATTTTATCAATCGGAATAATGCCACATGAATCAAAACCTGCGGCTACTGCTTCATCATAAATCTGTTTTCCTAATTGTGTATACTCCATCCAGAACCCTCTCCTTATATAGTGTATATACACGTTAAGTGTAAATAAAGAACTACTCTATGATCCGTAATAGTAAGTTTTCCAACTGTGCCATGCCGTCTTTACCCAGCCTTTGCTCCAACTCATGTTGTGCTGCCTGCCAAGCAGTTTGTGCCTGAAGAAATAATTTTTCTCCCTGATCCGTCAACTGCACTACATGTTTTCTTCCCGTCGAAGGGACGTTCTCCACGAATCCCCGCCGCTCCAACAAGGTAATATTGCGTGATAACGTTGTCCGATCCAGGTTCATCTCCAGGGACAATGAAGTAATTGATAAGGGGCCCAGCTCTTTGATATGCCAAAGGACAGAATACTGCTGCACCGTTACTCCCGCTTCATGTAAATACTTATCATATAAAGCAGTGACTGCCAGATTTGCCTGGCGTAGATTAAAGGCATGACAAGGCCGTAAATGAATTCTTTTTTTCACCGTTTCATCCCGTTCCATTATATCCTCCCTGTTCCCTTTTCGTGTATCTACACTACAAGTATACCAGCTGCACCATTTTCTTGTCAAATACGATTCGTTTCCATTTTCCCCCTGACCAGAATGGGCGCGCCCTCTACAGCGGTCCGTTGCAGCAATTATCTTGCCATTTCTTGCAGACATGACCTGACAGGCTGAAAAGACACAGTGCGCCCTTACAGCAGAAAGCCGTGATTCGTAGGGGCGCCACGTGGGGCGCCCGCCCCAGTCTATGTACGATTGCCAGCCCAGTTTGCCCGGGGAATCATCCAAATGCCTAACGGAGCACCCAAGGCTACCGGCTTTCAATATATATCAATAGGAATGTGACGGCCCTCCCCCGATAATCACGCCCGTAATCAGCTCTCCAGTATATCAACTCCGAAATGATTTGCCACAATCTGGTTTAACTGCCTCGAAATCTCTGAAAAATCCTGATTCAAATCCAATGTCTTCACCGATATCTGGTTACCGCTCATCTGGTACACATTGTCCGGCACGAGATTTTCATCGGTTTTCGCATAGAGAAGCATTCCAGAAACACAGTGCTCGGTTCCTTTTAGTTCTGCCTCTTTGTTCTTCACGTAGGTAAAAATTTGGTACAAATTTCCCGAATGAATCGTCCATACGTTGAAGTTTGTCTGCAACGTACGCTGGTAGTACTTAGCATCAATGATGAGCGTCTGTGTCCCATATGTAAGTGTAATGTCTGTCTGCATAACTGGCAACAGGGCATCGTTGCCGTCATCCAGCTGCCAGTGAATCTGCCGTGCTCTTGACGAAAATCCCTTGATTCGCTGTCCGAATTCATGTGCGTAGTACTCCAGGATAAATTTTTCATACAATCGGCTCATTCGCTGCTCGTCGACGAAACTGGCTAAGTGATAATCACCTTTTTCCGTTGTCATGAGTGAACCTTCGACCAGGAGCTGGCAAATGGCGAGCAACAGCTGGTATTTCCGGTTATTTCTCTGCAAATGGATCTCCGACCAGCGTATCTGGGATAGCTCTATTTCATCTACTTCAGAAAAATAGAGCATTTCTTTTTTCAGTTCTGCCTTGTATTTTTCGTCTACATCCTTTTGCCTAAGAAGCAGCAAGGCGGTTGATTTCAGAATCTGGTTCAAAAGGGTATTCTCGGACAGCTCATCATAATCACAGGTCATGGCCAGCCGGGCCTGGAGCCTGTTCCGGATAGTCCCGGGCATGTCGATTTTCCCCCGGACGACGGTCAAATCTTCGACACAGTTGATGTATTCCCGATACAATCCCTGTTTCAGCTGAAGACCGATTCCTTTTGCCAGAATCGCCGCAAACAGATTATGGATATTGTCGAATGATTCCTTCTCAATATTCTCGTAGACAGATTGCTTCAAGGTGGTGAAGGCATAAGACAACATATAGTAGATATTCTTTATGAAAATGAGCTTATACTTCGTCATTGAAAACCCTCTTCTCGAAGGAGTCCTTCCAGCGTTTCACGTTGTCATCGTTATCAAACCAGTATTCTGCAAGCATCGGCAGGATATCATAATCTACGACAGATTTCATCCATTCATCGGTGCAGTTCTCCTTGGTTCTTCCACAAAAGTAACTGTGCCCGATACAGAATCCTTTCCCCAATGATTTATCATGGCTGATTTCTTTATTCAGCTCAATAACCTTATCCACCAGTTTATTGAACGTATCGTTTTTCAGTGCCTGTTGATAAGCTTCGAATCCTTTTGAGTTAAATCCCGGTTCCATCTCGAAGAAGCTGAACCGACGGCGCAAGGCATAATCTATCATGGCCAGGCTGCGGTCAGCTGTATTCATCATGCCAATAAGATAAATATTTTTCGGGACCGTAAACGGCATGCCATTGTAAGCCAGTGTTAACTTTGTCCCACGGTAGTCTTTTTCAATCAACATCAGGAGCTCACCGAAAATCTTGCTCAGGTTTCCCCGGTTGATTTCATCAATGATGAAGAAGAATTTTTTATCCGGCTCATTGGCCGCTTTCTGGCAGAAACGGTAGAACACACCATACCTCAATTCAAAACCATTTCCAGACGGTTTGTATCCCATCATGAAGTCTTCATAAGAATAATTCTGATGAAACTGCACGAATTCAATCCGGTTGTCGTCTTTCTCTCCCATCACAGAATAAGCCAGCCTCTTGGCGGCAAAGGTCTTGCCTACGCCCGGTGCGCCTTGCAGAATGATATTCATCTTGTTGCTGAGCACGCCCACCAGTCGGTCGTACATTTCGTCAGTCATATAGACTTCAGACAAGAAATCTTGCTTCGTATACGATGGAATCTTCTCCTCATGAGAGTTCCGCGGATTTTCATCGCGGATGATGTCCATGATGAACTCATATTCTTTCTTAGTCAATTTGAAAAAACTGCCGTTCGGATTTTTGAAGAACTCCATCTTCGCCAATTCCGGACATTCCTTTAATGTCTGATAATCAATCGGGTTTTCCAGGGACTCCGTTTTTTCAAAACATATTTTCTGACCGTCATTCGCCGCGCTGACTTTTACAAGCGCTACAACCTGCTTGACCGGATTGGATTCATAGCCAATGACAAGATCGCCCGTCTTAGCATCTATGAAGTTCTGGAAAATGCGCCGTTTATTGCCATTTGCATTATAAAGTGTATAGTCTTGTACTTCACCGACTTGCAGGTCAGAAAAACTCCATATCTTTGGTTTGGCGTTCAGCCACCAATACTTGGGTTCTCCATCACCTTTTATTTGGCATAAAGAGCTACGCCGCTCAGATCCACCTGATTCAATGCAGCGGCTAATTCACGGCGCAACTTCCATACGTAACTTCCCTTCTCATCTTTGGCTGCATATCTGCCGATATAGAGAATGGGCCACCATCGAGAATTGTCAGAATTCTTCGGCATAATAGGGCATCCGGTCTTTTCTACTATGCGCTTTGCCAGCCCAACGGATCCGGCATTATAAAAGTTCTTGCTTTCTCCATACTTTGCAGCAAGCTGAGTACACGTAGCAGCTCCGCCATAGTCCTGCATTCTTTTCATGATTTCAAGACTGCTCTGTGTAAAAACACTTTTGTCTTCAAGCAGATCAATCCACTCGGCTGTTGTGATTCCCGGAGCATATTCTTCTATCGAGGGATACCACTCAACATCAGAAGATTCTGCTTCACTACGCTTTGAATAATCACGGGAAATATAAAAACCCACATCAAAGGTCAGTGTTTTCAGGCATGGATCCGGATAGCAGTCATCTGTCAGCTGGCTCTTGAATAAGTTCACGAGTTCGTCGTCCTGTTTTAGATGCTCACAGATTTCATTATACAAAGAATAAAAATTCCTGATATTATCTGCATACGCGCCTTTCTTGAATATATAGTCACTACTCAATTCATCTGACACAGCCTTTACTTCGCTGTATTTATATACGTAATACTTATCTGGATAACGCAGCCACAAATAGGTCGTAATAGCATTCTCAGATTGATAATGCTGTCCCGCTCCCTTTCCATATTTTTCGAGAAGAAGGTCCGATTGCAGTTTAAAGGTATTGATTCGCTCATATATATCCTTGCTCTCATCAAACAAATCGATGTACATCGAGCGTACGTCCTCTGGAGCGGTCTCAGCAAAACCAGTAATCATCTTGGCCGGGAAATTATTCATCGATGCCAGCAGATTATAGGTTTGGGAAAACGAACGGTTGAGCATATCCGCAAAATCCGTTGCGTTAATATTCCAATTGTCTTGAAACCATTTGAGTGCTTCCCATTTATACTTTTCATCCTGCCAATGCTTCGGCACAAAATCTTTTTTATACTGTACTAAAACATCTTTTAAGCGCTCTTCATCAATCATAGCCGTACCCTTCCCTTTCATATTTTTAGACCAGGCTTCCCTCCATTACAGCAGGATATAGGCTTCCTGTCCAATAACCTGTTTACACAAACTATTTCACACTCCCCTTCCTATTTTATCATAAAAAGCACTTGTATTCATCCTATTGAATAGGGTAAAATATAGATGGAGGTACTAAATTGGAAATTAAAAGAACATTTATTCAGACACGCCCTTTTACACGTTCTTGGGCAGCGTTAGGTTTCAATGATGAAGATTTACGGCGATTGGAGAATCAATTATTGTAAAATCCTAAAATAGGTGCTGTAATTCGGGGAACAGGAAAAATGAGAAAAATGCGCTTTGCCTTTGAAGGCCGTGGTAAAAGTGGAAGTACAAGGGTTTGTTATGTCGATTTTGAAATCAAGGAAACTATTTATTTATTAGCTGTTTTCGCAAAAAATGAATTAGAAAATTTAACGAAAGGAGAGCGAAATCATTTGAAAAAGCAAATCGATATCTTGGAATCGAATTTATAAGCGAGGTGTTCTCCATGAGCAAAGCATTTGATTTGTTATCTGAATCGCTGAATGACGCTATTTTAGATACCCAGCCCCAGCATCTTCCTAGACATAAAAGAAAAATTGACATTGAGCCAATAACTACATATTCAAGTGACGAAATAAGAGACATACGAAATCAGTTAGGGTTGACACAAAAATTATTTGCACAATACTTTGGTGTTTCAAAAAAGACAATAGAAGCTTGGGAATCCGGAAAAAATAAACCTTCTGGTCCATCTCGCAGACTGCTAGGACTAATTGCAAACAAAAAAATCTCTATATAAAAATCACCTGTTTCAAGGGTAGCATCAAACCCTTGAAGCAGGTGATTTTTTCTTAGATTCAGACTTGTTCGGCGTATTCTGGAATGGCGATGGCATTTTCCTCGATTAATTCATAATGATTTTTATCAGCGTATACGCCGACACCACACAGGGACCTGCATAACGAATCAGCGGCCACCAAGTGGGTTCCGTTTGTCAGTCTTCTTCCTCAATGATTTTTACCTTCATGACGTTGTAATCTTCATTTTCTAAAATAATTCTGGCTATGGTCCGTGTTTCCATATAGAAACGGCAAGATGCAATGAGTGAAAAACCTGCCAAGGCTATCAAAATGCCTCTTTGAATGATGGAAAGCTGGCTGTTCAATACCCCATAAGCAATAAGATAACCAAATCCATCGATAAGAAAGAGAAAGATGGGTACCAGCAAAATTATTTTGGCTATCGTCCGGGGGCTGACGACAACTTCTGCCTTCTCAATGCACGATATCAGCCGTTCAACCCGTTCATCATCCGACTCGTCCTCATATGCCTCATCATCGTATTCTCCTTCATATGCCTCATCGTCTGAAGCAACTGCACTGCTATGTAATCGGCTGACTCCATTGTACATCGAAAAGGCAAACCAAAATACAATATATACCCCAATCCAAGCTAATCCAGATACATTTTGCATACCATCCAATACTCCTCATAAAGCTTTTTTCTCTCCATTATACACAAGACCTTGACACCCACGAAAAGCTGGTTTATATCGCTATCTTGGTCATTATCTTAGTCGTTATCTTAGTCGTTATCTTAGTCGCTTTTCTTAGTCGTTCAGCGACTAAGTTATTTCATTATAACATCTTTTCCGGCTTCCTGTCATTCCGTCTCTTGTCTCCGGGGAAAGGATTGACATCCCGTACTAGAGTATGTAAAAATGAAGTTATGATATATATCAGGCAGGAGGTTTTGAACTATGAAACTATTACGACGTCAAATTGCACTGGCTGTGACTGGTCTTTTTCTGACAGGATACACGGTCATGGCAGCAGACACACCGGCCGCAGCTGCACCTGCGGCGATACAACCTCAAAATGAAATCGTGCAGACAGTAAACGTCCCGTCTCTAACGAAACAGGAAAAAATAACGCCGGCTAAAAAGTCCCGCCCCCTCCAGATTCCTGTTTCGGAAGCAGTGGCAGGTACATCCGTTCCCGTTACCGGATTCATCAGCAAAGATTCGGGACGCACTGTAACAGTAACGGCTGGAAACAGGCCAGCAGCTCTTTTCATCTCATCTTCTATTCCCGGTTCTGCCAATACGGCTTATGCGGATTTCACGAAAAAAGCCTATGTTTCATATCATGAACAGATGAACTTCTTTGTCCTACAGACTGGCAGGACGAGCAAAATAGAAAACTGGCTGAAAGAAGAAGCCTTCCCCTTTCCCGTTCTTACAGGAGACTACCACCTATATACCAATTCCCTGCCCCGATTGATATTAATCGACAAGAATGGCATCCTGCGGTACCGACTGAACAAAGATCTGCCTGCTAAAGACGTGCGGGATGCCTTTCAGGATACGATTACAGCCCCCGTTCCCCCCGATGCAGCTCAAAGGCAAAAGCAGCTGGATACGATTATCAAAGAGCGCCATACCCGCGACCGAGAGCTCCGTCTAAATGACGCCTTTTCTCCCCTGTCGTCACAGTTACTGTTCCTGTCCATTCTCTATCAAAAAGAATATAATCAATCCTTCCCTGAATCAGCCTGGCAGGATTTATCACTTGCCGGCCTGTCCTGGTACTACGGCGATGACGCTGGAACAGAGAGCCATCTGGAGCAGATGACCGCTCATGCCCCCAACAGTCCGCTTCCTTATGGGATCCGCAGCCTCTATGATATGATGGATGGGAACCCGGGGGCCGGCTATGCGGACACATTGCAGGGGCTCCGCAAAAATCCCGAGGATATTCTCTTGAATAGTCTTGCCATCGTCTATGAATATATGATGGGACAGAAAGACAAAGCGGCTCACCGTATGCAGACACTGGTTGAAGCCCATCCGGAATGGAACAAGGACAGGACACTTAGTTATACAATCAGCCGCAACTATATCACAATGAATCAAAAAGACCTGGGCCTTGCTTTTTACCGTAAATATCTGGAGCATGATAAAAACCCTGCCCGCGGCCATCTGGACTATGCCCGCCTACTGACCAAATCGGGTAACTATGAAGAAGCCCTGAAGGAATGCCGGATTTCCCGTAATAAGCTTTCTGAAGAAGAAAAAAATACGTACTACCCGTTCGTGGTCAATACGTATCAACAAGAAGCATGGATTCAATGGAAATTGGGAAACGCGGTCCAGGCGCTGTCTTGTGCTACCAAGAGCATCGATCTCCTGAACATGCACAAGTATCCTGTCCCCCAAAGCTGGTACATCCTTCGGGCCGCTATTGAGCAGTCACTGGGCCGGACTACGGCTGCTGCAGCTGACTGGGAAGCATCGAAGCGCCTGACAAGTCTCCCTCATTTCATTCCTCATTAAGCCCCATTCCTATCAGGCCTAGAACGGTAATATAAAAAACAATAATATCCCGTTCATCAGAGACACTGCCGCTACCTTTTCCATTGCGTATACGGCGGCACTGTGTCATGATGAGCACTAAAAAATCCGTCGAATTTTTCGGCGGATTTTTTAGTCAGAACAGGCGCGCCCTCTACGACGGTCTATTGCAGCAACTGTCTTGCCATTTCTTGCAGTTATGCGTTAAGTTCAGCCTTTCAATTTCAGTCCGTCATGGAAGGCCTGGCCTACGACGGGACCGATCAGGCGATAGGTCATGGTAGCGATGTCGAAGATGATGGGCTGCAGTTTGTCGTAGTCGATTTTGCCGTCTGTCAGGACCGATTCGTCGGCCTGCTGGGCTACGATTTTGCCTACGAGGATGCCCGTCTTATCGTCATAGCTGGTACATTCACATTCCAAGGTGACCGGGAATTCTTCGATAATCGGAGCATTGACGTGGCCGCTCTTGTGGACGTGGCAGCCTGCCTTTTCAATCTTATTTACCTTATTGCCCGTTTCTACGCCAAAGTAATCGGCAATTTCAACCGTATCCTTGGTGGCAAAGGCGACGGTAAAGGCCTTGGTATGTTTGATGTTGTCCGTCGTCTTGTGTTTAGCCAAAAAGAGCGTGATTTCGCCGTAATCCGATTGGGCTCCCCAGGCGGCATTCATGGCATTGGGCACGCCCTTTTCGTCGTATGTCCCGATGATAAATACCCCTTCCGGCGCAATGCACGCCTTATTTCCTTCAAATTCTACACTCATGGAAAATCCCTCCTTATCCTATTCTTTCCTAATTCTATATTTTTATTATACTCCGAATCCGTACAGCCAGGCAATCAGGACCAGTACCAGCAGATAGGCCAGGTTGAGCAGGCTAAACAGTTTCAGATACCTTCCCTGCTGCCGGGGATAGGATCGGACGTACATGCCATAGGAAATGAGGCTTGCCATAGAGGCAACCAGTGTCCCCAATCCCCCTATATCAGTTCCCAGCAGCAAGGCCGCTGCCTCATCGGTAAACCCAGACAAGAGGACGGCTGCCGGCACATTGCTGATGACCTGGCTGGCCAAAAGGGCCATGAAGAATTCATGACCGTCCAGATACCCTGTCAGCAGGTCCCGGAAGCCAGGCATCTGGCTCATATTGCCTACGAGGATGAAAAAGGCCACAAAAGTGCCCAGAAGCCGATAATCGGCATAACGGAAATACCGTGGCCGGGTCAATGCCGTAGCGACGATAACGATGGCCAAGGTAAGGCGATAATCGAGGACATGGGCCACAGTGAGCAGGGACAGGAAAAACATCCCGCCCAAGAGCCAGAGCCGACGCGATGGCGCCAAGACAGGCAGATTCCTTGTCCGCCGGGCAGCCAGCCGGACGGAAATGGGAATCGGCGTCCCCGGCAAGCGGAACAGGCACAGCGTAAGCAGCAGGAAAGACACCAGGGTATATGGCAGGAGCAGCGTCAGAAACGATGGCAGATCCATGGCGTAATAAAAATAAAGGTACAAGTTCTGCGGATTGCCGACGGGAGTACACATACTGCCCAGATTCGCCGCCAGCGTCTGGAGGACGATGACGAGAGCCATCTGTTCCTCACTGGCCACCTTGGGCAGGGCCATCAGGGAAAAAGGCACAAAGGTCAGGAGGGCCACATCATTGGTCACCCACATGCTGACAAAAAAACAGGCAAATACCAGGACCGCCGCCAGCTGGCGCATCGTCCCCAGGCGGAGCAGGAGACGGGCCAGCACGGCAGAAAAGACGCCGCTTTCCCGCACGCCGCCGATGACGACCATGAGACAGAACAAAATCGCCAGTACAGGCATATTGATATACCCGGCATAGGCTGCCGAAGGCGGTACGACCGTCATCGACGCCAACGCCGCTGCCACTGCCAGAAAAAGTACCAGATTCTCTTTGATTATTGAACCAATAGATTTCATGCTATGTCCTTCAGTCGAGTTTCTTCCCGTTCTCACTGCGCACCTGGGCCGACACGAGGAGCGTAAAGACGCCGGTGCCGCCGATGACGCGCACCTTCTGTTTTTTTAACTGCTGGCAGGAAAAATCACAGTCATGGTTACAACGTTTAATCATGGACTTCATCCTTTCTGATACTTTTCTTTCATTATACCATGTTTCCTGCCGTCACAGCAGACTGTAAATTTCCTGACTGCCTCATCACCTGGTTATCTGCCTCAGTGTCGATGACACGACGGTGCCGAAGTTCGGCAAGAAGTTCGATGCTGTTTCTTTATTGCATAACTATGCCTGCCATACAGGCAAGCCCTATATGAACGATTGCTTCGTTAGTCTGACGCTGAGCGCCCCTGTACTGAGTCCACGTGAAGGAATCTGCTATTTAGCGATTCCTATAGGATACCGGATGTGGACGAAGGAAAGGACCAAACCCGAGTTAGCCGGTGATTTCATCGTGAAGATGATGTCTTTAATGAAAAGCCTGCCATTATACTCGAATAGGCTATGGTCAAATCTCACAGCGGGCCGCCTTAATCAGGCCGGCCCCTACGCACAAGGCCATTGGCCGTGTGTTTTTTTGCAATCTGTGGCCGCGTTTATTCCCATCGCCTGGATGCGATATCGTAGGGGCCGCCCAGAGTCATTATGCCCCATCAGGAGCAGGAGACGATTCTCCGGACAGATGGCTACGGCGGGCGGCCCGCTACGCACTGAGGGCTTCCCGAAGCGTCG
>ERZ791911.1158-NODE-1158-length-13445-cov-2.133831_pt1 | contig 13445 bp, 6 predicted proteins | sample MGYA00510142_ERZ791911 | MGnify/ENA primary metagenome ERZ791911 (study PRJEB30046, sample SAMN00792056) | human gut metagenome | study: EMG produced TPA metagenomics assembly of the A metagenome-wide association study of gut microbiota in type 2... | reverse complement strand
TAACTGTATTTACCGGATTGTGAAAGAAGGAGGAAATAAGTTGCGTAAACAGCAGCTTTCGGATGCCATTGTACCTTTTAGTGATGACTGGCGTATCTCTTGTCTGCAAGCCGACGGCGATTTCTTGTGGATAGGCAGTAATCGTGGACTTTTCCGCTATTACCGGCAAACCAAGACGATGAAGCGTTACCGTTACTCTTCGCATCGGGAAGGGATGCTCAGTCAGGCTTATATCACGGACATGAAGCTGACTTCCGACGGCAGTCTGGTGGTTTCCACTTTCAACGGTCTGAATGTATATGACCGTGAATCCGATACATTTTCTTTTATCCGTCGGGTGGAAGATTCCGAAGAACGAGGATTGAATTCCAATATCATAGTCTGTCTGTTTACCGACGGGCAGGACATCTGGGCCGGTACACAGGATGGAGGAGTCAATCTGTTGTACTTGTCGCGCAGGTTAGAGGTTGCCAGATTAGGGGATATTCCCTGGAAACTTTCGGCAGGGCGCACACCGCAAATCAGTGCTGTGACGGAAGATAAAAAGGGAAATTTGTGGATTGGTACGATTGAGGGAGGACTTTATCAGATGAACCCAGAAACGGAAGCAGTGCAGCATTACGCTTTCACCCCTCATAGCTCGACATCTATTCTTTCCAATAATGTGAATGGCATATTGATAGACAGTGATAATCATCTGTGGGTTTATACTTGGGGGGCTGGAATTAGTGAGCTGGATTTGAATAAACCTCATTCTGTCTTTCGTCAGCATTCCAATGGAGAAGTGCCAGGGCTGGAGGATGATTTTATTATGAGTGCGGTGGAAGATTCTGTCAACAGGGGTATTTGGTTTGGAACGACACATGGATTATTGTTTTATGATAAAAAGCAGGAGCTATTTAGCCGGGTGGATTTTGATTCCAGTGTGAGTGAGTTCGAATCAGTAGGTTCTTTGTGTGTAGATCGGAAAGGACGATTGTGGGTGGGTACTTCTGAGGGGGTATTTATTGTTGATCTGTTTTCTTTCGCCCGTTCGCGTCGGCATTTTAATTATATTTATTTACGCTATAAGTTGAATGATGAGAAATCTACGCAGGTAGAGCGAGTCAATGTGGTTTTTCAAGATCGTCGTGGCGAAATCTGGTTAGGAGGAAAAGCCACAGGACTTTATCATTTAATATCGGATAAAGCAAACCGTTTTCAGTTTAAGCATTATGGAAAAGAAGAAGGCTTTTATGAAAATACGGTTTATGGCTTATCCGAAGCTGGAACAGGTAATTTATGGATTGCTACAGAGAATGGATTATTCCGTTTGCTGGTAGATAGTGATACTTTTGTCTTATACGGAAAGTCTGATGGTATTTTGGACAAAGATTATGATTCACATACATTGCATTTCTCATCACGTTATAAACGCTTGTATTGCGGGAAAGATCATGGATTGTGTGAAGTGATTTTGAAGAAAATACCAAAATCGGTCAAGGAACGTACAGTTGTTATTTCTTCTTGCCGTGTGAATGGTGAAAACTGGACTTATGAGACTTCGAAAAGGCTGTCTGATTTGGGGGAAGGGAATAAACTGGAACTTGCTTTGACCACTTTGGAGTATGGATACAACGAGGCGGTTCGGATTCGTTACAGAGAAAAACAGAATGGAGAGGAATGGGTGGAACTTCCTGCAGATAATCCGGTGATTGCTTTGCCTTCACTTCCGGGAGGACAATTCCAATTGGAAATACAAGCTACAGATCAGGAGGGAAGATGGCAAGATGACATATTGGATATAAATATTCAGGTACGTCCTTATTATTATAAGTCGTGGTGGTTCTGGTCGTTACTTTTGCTTGTTGCAGGATGTTTGTCCGTAGCCTTTTATCGTTATAAAGTACGGCAGTTAAAACATCGGCAGGTATTATTGAAACAATTAGTAGCCCAGCGCACACACGAACTGGAAATACAGAACCGTAGTCTGGAAGTAATGGCTCATCATGTAGAGGAAGTTGCAGAAGAAAAAATACGTTTTTTTACGCATATTACCCATGAGTTCCGTACACCGGTTACATTGATTCACGGACCTATTCAGCAGGCATTGGCACTGACTTCAGATAAGGAGGTAAAGGAGCAGCTTCACATAGCCGAACGTAATGTAGAAGATTTATTGTCATTGGTGAATGAATTAATGGATTTCCGTAAACTTGATATGGAAAAGGTGCAATTGAACATCCGGCCATTTAACTTGATTTCTATGGTTGAAGACTTATTGGCACCTTTTGTCTCCTTTGTGAAAGAACGTCATATTGTATTACGCACGTATTATCGTCTTCAGGGACTTTCTGTAAATGCTGACCCTAAATATCTTCATCGTGTGCTGACAAATCTATTGGCTAATGCTGTGAAATTTACGCCTGATGGGGGTGTTATAAGCCTTTATGTGGCCAGAGTAGTAGATTATGAGAGAAAGGTGCAGCTTTATCTGTCGGTATCGGATACTGGATGTGGAATTCCGGAAAAAGATTTACCTAAAATTTTTGATAGTTTTTTTCAAGCACAGAACACTGTGGCTTATCCTGTTTTCGGACAGACGGGCACAGGTATAGGACTGAATATTTGTAAGCGGATTATCACGCTTCATGGGGGAGTGATATCTGCTCGGAACAACCATTCTGGAGGTACCTCTTTTAGAATATTGCTACCGATGAAAGACATGCCGGTAAAGGAGCATGAAACTGTTGTAGAAAGGCATTTGGATGAAGAAAACATGTCATTGGTGAAACCAGCTTCATCGGCACATGAAACCCTACTGATAGTGGATGACAACTCTGATATGCGCCGTTATATCTGTTCTTTACTGAAACAAGAATATAAGCTTTTAGAGGCAGAAAATGGGAAAAAAGCTATAGACATAATAAAAAATGAGCATGTAGACTTGATTATTAGTGATTTGCTTATGCCTGAAATGGATGGGCTGGAACTATCGAAAAGAGTAAAGGCAAATTTAGAGACCAGTCACATTCCTTTTCTAATTCTTACGGCAGTGTGCTCGGAGGAGAATGAGAAAATCTGCTATTCAGTAGGGGTTGATGAATATTTGTGTAAACCTTTTGATGCAGAAGTTCTTAAATATCGTATTCGTAACATTCTGGCTTTGCGTCGTGGTTATCAGGAGAAACTTTCAAAACCTGCTGCTCTGGCATTGACAGATGTGAGTGATCTTGGATTGATAGAAGAGTCCAGAGATAAGGCCTTTATGGATCGGGCTATCGCCTTGATGAAAGAGCACTATGCAGAGTCTGAATATGGGCTGGATGCTTTTATTCGTGACATGGGATATAGTAAGACATTGGTTAACCAGAAGATGCAGAATCTGGCAGGAATTCCTATCGGACAGTTTATGAAGAACTTTAGGTTGGATATGGGCTATCAGTTGCTGAAACAGAAAAAAGGAGATACCAATGTGTCTGAAGTTGCTTATGCAGTAGGTTTCAATGATCCAAAGTATTTCACAAAATGTTTTAAGCAACGTTTTGGCTGCTTGCCAAGTTCTGTGGGGCATTCGTAGGGCAAAAAAGAGAGGCCATCTCAAACTTATGTTGAGACAGCCTCTTAAAAAAAGGAATTTAGAAATGTACCGTTTCACAACGGCATTTTTAAAAACACTTGGGGCTATTTTTGAATTACCCCAGCTGTATTTTCCAAGTGTATATTTTCTGCAGCATAATCAGGACGGGTATCTCCCCAATTGACTGTACATCCTTCCATTTGGATGTCGGATGCTGTGTGGAAGAAGAATCCATACGTTTTTCCTTTTAGAAAGCCTTCTCCGTCGCATGGACGCTTATCGTATACCCCACCTTCAAAAGTGGTCCGTTTGTGGAGATTTACTTCTACCTGGTCAAAATAAATTCGGTTGATTTTGTCTATCGTATCTCCACTGACAAATATTCCGTTTTCACTTGTACATTTGATATTGTGGAAATAAATACGGCTGACTTCTCCACAAGCACCTTTTACGGCTCCTTTCGGGAAACGCCATCCGGCATCTTTATGATTTCCTACTGCACGTGGGAAAGATGTGACGTAAATCGGTTCTGCTTTTCCCCACCATACATCAGAGAAGAAGCGGCAGTCTACAATCATATTTGAGAATATGACGTTGGTAACTGTACCTTCATCACGGTTTTGAATTCCTATGCCCCGGTTGCTGTCTTTGATGATGCAATTAGTGAATAACACATTGTTGATTTTGTCCATGTTTTCCGAACCGATTTTTACGGCGCATGAACGTGAAGTCATGGTGCAGTTGGTCACTACCACGTCTTCACAGCTTCCATACTGTTCAAATTCACGTCGGTTCTTCAGACAGATACAGTCATCTCCTGATTCGATGAAGCAGTTGGAAATACGTACGTCTTTGGAGTGGTCTATATCAATTCCGTCACCATTACGTATTTTCAGGTCATTAAGAATGCTGATACCATCAATCATTACATTGTTGCAACCTATTAAGTGTACAGTCCAGTAAGCGCTGTTGCAGATGTTCACATCGCGTATGACAAGTTTTTCTATGTTGGTCAGTGTCAGAACATGTGGACGCGGGTCGAAATCGGTGACAGGTTTCAACTCATAAGAATCTTCCAGTTCCTTTCCCATGAATGCAACTCCGTTTCCGTCAATGCTTCCAGTTCCGGTGATTGATACATTTTTCAGGTCCTTTCCACTAATCCACATCATGCCTTCTCCTCGGTTGGCACCGAATGCACTTTCTGTATAGATGCTTTCGTCTGGATTTGCCAGCAAACGGGAGTTAGGGGCCAGTTGTAGCTCTACGTAAGAAGCTAACTTAAATGGTCCGCAAAGAAACGTATGCCCGGATGGAACAAGCACTGTTCCTCCGCCTGCTTCCGAACAAGTATTAATAGCTTTCTGAATGGCTGAGGCGTCATCGGTTTTTCCATCTCCCGTAGCACCATAGTCCATGATGTTGTAAACCCCTGTTTGAGGTGAATGGCATGCTCCGAATAAGAAGATGCTAAGTAGTGCAAAAAGAATGTGTCTTGTTTTCATTATGCAAATTTTTTACGTTTTTATTCTGCAACCTCAATTAAGGAAGGTGGACAATCTTCAGGAGTATTTCCCCATGTTTTGTTGGGAGTATTTCCCATTGTAAATACCATCTCACCTCCTGCTATAATATCTTTGTGCGAAATATAGTTCTTGGTATAAGCCTTCCCGTTTAAGGTTACTTTTTGTATGTAGATATTTTCTTCAGAGGCATTCTCTGCTTGAAGAATAAATGATTTTCCATTTTCCAGATGTAGTACAGCTTTAGGGAATGAAGGACTGGCCAATACATAGAAAGGTGAACCTGGACAAACTGGATAAAATCCTAAAGAAGCAAAAATATACCAGGCTGACATCTGTCCTGCATCGTCATTACCTGAAAGTCCTCCTGGAGCATTCAAATATTCAGTTTCCATGATATGGCGTATTGCCTGTTGCGTTTTCCAGGGCTCTCCTGCATAATTAAACATGAATGCGACTTGGTGGCAAGGCTCATTTCCGTGCCAATAGCGGTGTTCGCTGAACATCGAATCCAGTTTCAGAGCAAATTTTTCTTTTCCTCCCATGTACTCCATCAGTCCGTATGGATCATGTGGCACATACCATGTGTAATGGCAAGGAGCTCCTTCTGTGATAAATTTGGCAAACTGGAATGCGTTTTGTTCTTTCAAGAACGTGCCGTCGGTATGTCTTCCTTGCGCATAGCCTGTTTGCGGGTCAATCACATTACGGTAATTCAGGGCACGTACGGACAACAACTTGTAATCTTCGTTCTTTTGAAGCTGTTTGGCTACTTGGGAGAGGACAAAGTCATCGTAGGCATATTCCAACGTACGTGACACCTGTTCTTTTGTGTGGAAGGCATCGGGCACACTATCCTCTAATGGGATGTAACCATATTTTAGGTACGATTGCAGTGCACGGCGTCCCATTCCATTTTGATAGTCTTTTTTATTAGCAGGTGATTCGAAAGCATTTTTTCGCATGGCCTCGTAAGCCTTTTCTATGTCGAAGTTACGTACGCCTTTTATGTAGGCATCTCCTATAGCTGCAATGCAATGATCGCCTATCATGGCTGCCGTATAGCTGTTCCAGCATGGGAAAATAGGGAGCCATCCTCCTTGTTCAAACTTATGAATAAGCGATTGCATCATGTTTCCTCCCTGAGTAGGATATAACAAGTTGATAAGTGGATGCAGGGCACGATAAGTATCCCACATACTGTAGTCATCGTAGTATACTTCATTCGATGCCAGTTGGAGAATCGAATCTTTTTGGGCGAAAGCTGGATACCTGCCATCTACGTCATTGAATGTACGTGGTAGGAAAGAAGCCCGGTAGAAAGCTCCATAGAATTTCTCCTTGGCCTCTTGGTCTGGTGTTTCCACTTCAATAGCAGACAGATGTTTTTCCCAAATGGCAGTAAGTTCTTTCTGTGTCTGGTTGAAATCCCAATGCGGAATTTCTTGCTGCATATTCTTTTCAGCTCCTTCGCTTTGACTAATATCTGTTCGTCGTTTTCTACATGAAAACCTATATATATGCCGATGTTTTTTTCTTTCTCAATTTTAATTTGTCCCGGGAATACACTGTCTTCACGGAAGGTCCCGAATTCGCAAGGTTCCTTTTGGTAGTCAATGATAAAATGACCGCTGTATCCGGCAGGTTCTCCCCAGCCTTGATAAATGCGGTGTACGGGGTTGTATCCGTAGATACGTTTTTGAAGGGTATCTATTTCAATGTATCCTTCTCCTTCATCGCTGTTAGGATTGACGATGAGATAGGCTTTTCCTGCCTTCTGGTAGGTAAAGCGGAATATGGCCGACCGCGAACGGCCTGTCATTTCAGCCTGAAGATGCTCTTCGGGCAAAGTAACTGAATAGTAGGAAGGGGTAGCCGTTTCCTGTTCATGTGCGAAACGTGTCCCTCTTTTTTCGGGTATGCAGCGTAATGAATCGAATAACGCTGACAATGTCATAGAACCGTAATCCTGGGTGCATCCTCCTGTAATCCAGTGCGAATTGCGGAAGCCTTGAAACAAGGAGTCACGGTAATAATAAGGTGCGATGCATTTTTGCTCGGTATCCTGTGTCTGTGGTGTCCAGAAGTTCATCCCGTTAGGCTCCAGTACGGCAGGCAGCGTCTGTCCGTATTCCTCCGTGTGCTTTCCAAACATGCCGGCAGTATGCGTGATGCTGGCGGCAGTGCTCATTCTTGTGTCAATGTATGGCAGAAGCCTCTCGGTGGTCTGACCGTGAGTGCATGAAATAACCAATGGGGTGATTGTTCCCAAAAACAGTGATTTGAATAATATGGCAAAATGCGTCTTCATGAATTTTCAAACTACGTGAAAGCGTCTTTTTGTTTCTGTAAAAATAAGGAATGAAATGGTATATTCTTTGTGGGATTAAGACTATTAAACTTGTATTTGGTAAATGTTGTAGTAAAATTGTCTTTTGCAAACCTAATGTTGGAATAGCTCAAATTATCGGTGAGGTATTTTCCTCACCGATAATTTATATAGAGTAATTATTCTCCGTATCCAGGATTCTGTTTCCAGTTGGTGTTTGCATTGAGTACGTCACGTGCCAACGGTAGCAGACGATATTGGGGATTAGCTGCATCCGGATTATAATCATACTTAAATCCCCAGTCACGCTCAAAGTCACCAAAACGAATTAGGTCGTTACGACGCCAGTGTTCGTCGAGGAATTCACGTCCACGTTCGTCCAAAATTTCCTGGAGATCCGGGTCATGATTCAATTCTGGAGCGTGTACATACGTGCGAATCTGGTTGAATAGACTTTGAGGTGTGTCGCCTAATGTAGCTGTACCGCCACGGACAATAGCTTCACATTTCATCAAGATAATGTCTGCATAACGGAAGATAGGTACGTCGTTGTCTTGGTTACGACTGTATACGTTGTAATCGTTGATATCTGGGAAGAATTTGATGGAACGATAACCTTGTGTCCATCCGGTTAAAGTTGCGCCACAATTGAGGTCTGCATCTGGTGTTCGTATAATAACATTACCAGAATTGTCTGTATAACTGCCAGTTGCCAAAGAAATAGATTTGCTGAAAGTGACTAAATCTCCTTTATAAGTGTTTCGTACGTTAGTTGGCATACCTGTTGCATTATCATATTGGTATACATCGAAAGACTCCTCATCAATATTTTCCCCTGTATTTCCGGCAATTACTGTATTACGGTCATCTCCTGGCAGGCAGAATAATTCAACAAATTCAGGGGTTAGAGTCATGTTACCACCTACAGAATTGGTCATTTCAATACTATAGAAACCATTGTCGTTCTGTCCACGACGCCAGGTACGAAAACGGGCATAAGTCATACCTTGTGCGGTGACAGCATCATACGGCATGGCATAGATAAAGTCTTTGATTTGTGCACCGTTGGTGTACATGAACTTTTCTTTGTAACCGTCGTTTAAATTGAATAGTTGTGACTTGATGACGCGATCACAGGCTGCGATACAATCATTCAATTTTTCATTAGGCGTAGTAGAGGACCAACTGGAGCTGGTAACATCTTGTGTATACACGTTCCAATTGATATACAGTTTAGCCAATAGTGCATCAACCATCTAGCATGTTGGTGTGCCGTAGGTCGATTCAGATACTTCACTTGGACAGTTATCACGTACAGCAAGTAGTTCTGTTTCAATCCATTTAGCTACTTCTGCACGTGGAGAACGTTCGATGGCTGAATTGTTGTCTACCACTTTGTAGTCAATGATGGGGGTATCTCCCCAGTTGTCCATCAAAAGGAAGGTGTAGAAGGCACGAACGGCGCGGAGTGGGGCGGTGAGGCTTGCCTGGTCTTCACCTTCTCCTAAGTCCATCAGTAACTGGTTGCAATTTACAATACCAGCTTGAATATCGTTGTAAACCGCCAGCTGGCTGTTGCTGGCATCCGCATTGACCATGTGGAGAGAAATGTTGGACATATCACGTCCGTTTAGGTAATCTCCATCGAAACTGACTGCGGTATATTCGTCGGAGTTGCAAGATATGAGTTCGTCATAACGGCGTCCCAAAGCACCGCGGAAGGCGTAATAAGCATTGTTTATGCGCGCACTCAGTGCAATCTCAGAATCAGGATATTCAGTGTACTGAGACTTGATGTCTACGTCTAGGTCCGAACAACCGACAGTTGTAAGTGCCAGTAAGGCAGCAGAAATAAAATATCTTGTTTTCATATTTTTATGTCTCCATATTTTAGATTAGAAGTTTACATTTACACCTACCATGAATGTACGTGTACGCGGATACTGGGTATTACGCCAGTCCATACCAGGTGTCAGACCTCCCAGATAGACTTCCGGATCTAATCCCTTGTAGCCGGTAATGGTAAATACGTTATTGCAGGTGGCATAGATACGCAGGTTATTCACCCAATTGCCTAACTTTCCGAAATTGTATCCCAGTGTTAATGTAGCCAGGCGGAAATAAGAGCCATTTTCCAGATAGCGGTCAGAAGGACGCTGTGCATTGGAATCAGAGAATTTTTGTTCTGTGGCCACTTCGCTTAACACGTTTTTCCCGGCTGCTACCAACCCAACGTTATTATAGTAGTTTCGGGTTGCATTGTAGATCTGGTTTCCTGCTACACCTTGGAAGAAAGCAGTTAGTGTCCAGTTTTTCCATGTGAAATCATTGTTCCATCCGTAAGTCAATTTAGGTTGTGCGCTACCTGTTTTGCGGCGGTCTTCGTCTGTTGGGGCGTCGGTCGTTCCAATCAGTTTTCCATCGGCATCATAGTCGTTGAATACGGATACTCCGCTTTCATTGTAGCCAGCCCATTCGTAAGTATAGAACTGTCCGATAGGAGAACCTTCCATAATGCGTTGTACATTTTGACCTGAGAATCCGCCAACATCAGGGTCAGACATATCAATGTAAGGTACAGAATAGGATGCGTTGGTCAATTTCTCTACCACGTTTTTGTTATGTGACAGGTTAAGGGTTGTACTCCATGTGAAGTTATGGGTTTGCACAGGCACAGCATTGATGGTGATTTCGATACCCTTGTTGCTGATATCACCTACATTGGCTGTCATGGTACCATAAGGATAGCGGTTGGTAGAAACCGGATAATCATAAATTAAATCACTGGTACGTTTGTCGTAGTATTCGATGGTACCGCTCAGGCGGTTGTGAAGGAAACCGAAGTCGATACCGATGTTGAACATACTGGTACTTTCCCATTTCAAATCCGGATTAGCATTTCGGGTAGCTCCCAGCATTCTATAATTGGATGTGCTTCCATCTGGATTTACGTAGGTGAACCATCCTGTAGCACCATACAGGGGACGTGCGATAAAAGCGTCGAATCCCAAAGAGTTTCCGCTTACACCGTAGCCAACTCTTAATTTCAAGTCATCGAATACGTGTTGGTTTTTCATGAATTGTTCCTCTGTGATGCGCCATGCTGCAGATACAGATGGGAAAGTTGCCCAGCGATTGTTTTCACCGAAAGCAGAAGAACCGTCTCGACGAACAGTTGCTTGCAGTAAGTATCTGCTCTTATAGCTGTAATTAATACGTCCATAGAAGGAGATCATTCTCAGTGTAGAGAGGTTGTTACTGATGACGTCATTAATATCTATGTTATTGGCCATACCCAAGTTGTGGTAAGTTAAATCGTCATTATAGAAATTATAGACTCTCAGTCCGAAACCGTCGTTGTTGTCAGCTTGTTCCCATGAGTAACCCAGCATGATACCTACTTTATGTGCATCTGCAAAAGTATGGTTCCAATTCAGGTAAGTTTCCATCTGCTTGCGGATGTTTTCTGTAGTGCTACGGTCTGCCTGTCCGTGTTTCGAAATAACTGAAGGCAACTGGGTTTGTGTGGTATTGTAGATGTTGTAGATGTATTGTTGGTTTTGGTATGAAAGATTAAGATTCCAGTCCAGACCGTCGATGATATGCAGGGTGGCTTGCGCTGTACCTTGCAACAATTTTTCTTTTGTGTCATAACGGTCTTCGTTAATCATTGACAGCGGGTTATAGTTCTGTGAAATATTCAGGTTACGATACCATGTACCATCTTCATTTTTTACAGGAACCAAAGGGTTGTAGTAGTACATTGCATCCAATACGCTACGACCTTGGATGTCGGTTGGTCCTGTAGAACTATTACGGATGCTGGCATTTAGACTGAGGGCTAATTCTAAACGGTTATTTAGAGCTTTGGTTTGTACGAAGGTACGTGCATTCAAACGATCCATATTAGTGCCTCTTACCACACCTTCACGGTCTTGGAAGTTAAGTGAAGCACTATAGTTTGTTTTTTCATTGCCGCCGTTAATAGATACGTTATGATTATGGCTGAAACCAGTACGTAACACTTCATCTTGCCAATTGGTGTTAGCCGGATTATCTACATTGTAGTAATCATTCAGCTGGGTAATGTTATTTGTTTTGGCATAGCTTAGTAACTCATCTGCCGTCATCATATCTAAGGTCTTTAAGGTACGATCCCATGCCACATAACCGCTGTAGCTTACACTCGTACGTCCATCTTTCTTTCCTTTTTTCGTAGTGATGATAATCACACCATTGGCTGCTTTAGAACCGTAGATAGCGGTTGCAGATGCATCACGCAATACATCGATGCTTTCGATGTCTTCTGGCGCAACCAAAGAAATGCTGACACCGGGCACACCATCTACTACGTAATATGGTTCCATAGCTTCACCCGTACGCAATGAAGAAGCACCACGTAACGAAATAGATGCAGAACCATTTGGGTCACTGGTATTGGCAATTGTCAAGCCAGGAACTTTACCTTGAAGCATCTGGGCTGGAGTAGTAACAACACCTACGTTCAAGTCTTCAGCTTTTACAGAAGTAATAGAACTGGTTATATCTTTGCGCTGCATGCTACCGTAACCAATAACAACTACTTCGTCCAATGTTTCTGTATCTTCTTTCAACGTAACATTAATTTTGGCTTTATTTACAACAACTTCTTGAGATAGAAAACCAATATAAGAGAATACAAGGGTCTTTCCTTGTTGTACCCGAAGAGAGTAATTACCGTCTAGGTCGGTGACGGTTCCGTTGGTAGTTCCTTTTTCAACTACGTTTACTCCAATCAAAGGATCACCGGATGTACTTTGTACGCGACCTGTCACTGTGAGCTGCGCAAATGCCCATGAGACATTCATCAGAAAAAGAGCCATAAACAAAGCGAATGGCCTTAGTCTTGCATTTTTCAATTGTACTTTACACATAAACTTAGATTTTTAAAAGGTTAGTTTTTATCAAATCTTGATATAGATTTTTTTACGATGAAGGATGTAGCCGGTTAATCCCATTACTGAGCAGAATAGCAATGAATAGATAAGAGAGGCCAGATATTCATCTGGAACAGCAATGGTGATTGTTTGATAGATAGCGTCTTTTATTTCCCATTGAGAGAATATGATTGCCACAACCTCACTGAGCACGTAAAGGAACAAAGGATTCATTCCGAAAACCAGGAAGAAGGTCCATCCTTTATTGATGTTCTTTACGTCTATTACATACATAAGCAATGCCAATAGCAGAGAGCCCCAGCCACATGTGACTAAAACGAAGGTGGTAGACCATATCCGTTTGTTAATCGGCATCCAAATGGAAAGTACATAGCCGATGACCAGCATCATTACAGCTGCTGTAATGAGCTTGACAATCCGTTTGTTTACAGATATCTTTTCCAGCAACAATCTGCCACACATAAATCCGATGAGCGTGTGGGCTACGGCAGATAATGTGCCGGCAAGGCCTTCCGGATCAATCGGACTCTTTTTGTAAAGATGGGCTTCTCCAAATACGTTTCTGTCAATGACCGCAAGCAGATTGGTGTCATCACAGGCATAGCCATTTCCTGTCAGAAGTAAGATGGAATAAGCAAGTAGTAATCCACCGCAAATCCATGGGAGATACTTATGATTGATATAAATGACCATAAGCGATACGATGCCGTAGCATAGGCCAATTCGTTGCAATACACCAGGAATGCGCAGAGTGTCGATGGGGAAGAAATCTCCATTGCACACATATCCAAACCAGTCAATCGCTAATCCGATTAGGATGATAAGGAACGTACGTCGAACAATCTTCTTGACCACTTCATGTGTAGGTTCGAAGTTAAATTTTCGAAGAGAAATGTAGGTGGAGATACCGACCATAAACAGAAAGAACGGGAAAACCAGGTCGCACGGAGTGAGTCCGTTCCATACAGAATGACGTAACGGTGCGTACGAAACGGGGCCTCCGGCATTGTTTACCAGAATCATGCCACATACCGTGATGCCGCGTAAGATGTCTAATGACAACAATCGTTTCATGGTGCTTTTCTGAGTAATGGTTG
>ERZ791911.1146-NODE-1146-length-13520-cov-18.734794_pt1 | contig 13520 bp, 10 predicted proteins | sample MGYA00510142_ERZ791911 | MGnify/ENA primary metagenome ERZ791911 (study PRJEB30046, sample SAMN00792056) | human gut metagenome | study: EMG produced TPA metagenomics assembly of the A metagenome-wide association study of gut microbiota in type 2... | reverse complement strand
CGCAGCTCGGCCACCACCAGTGGCGGTTGATCCACACACCCTCCTTGTTGACGCTGTCGGCGCGCAGGGTCACGGTGTCCTTACCGCTGACGAGGCAGAGAAAGTCGGTGCCGCGGACCAGGCAGGCGGCGCTGCGGATGTCGCTCTCCGTGGCCGGGGTGGCACGGACGGCGAGGAAGACGACGGCGATGACGGCGAGGAGGACGAGGATGGTGATGAGCTTATGTTGTAGAAATCTGTGACGCATAGTATTTATTTTTAGCAGATAGGGTAGGGGAGGGGCCTTCTGCGTTCTCGGCTGCAAAATTACAAATTCTTTCCGTACCTTTGCACGGTATTTAAGAATAATCTTATGACAACGACAGACAAGGCCATCCTCCAGTTGGCCGTTCCCTCCATCATCAGTAATATCACCGTTCCCCTGTTGGGTCTCGTGGACTTAGCCATCACGGGCCATCTCGGCGACGGTGGTCGTCAGGCGTATATCGCCGCCATCAGCGTTGGTACGATGATTTTCAACATCATCTACTGGCTCATGGGCTTTCTGCGGATGGGAACGAGTGGTATGACGGGTCAGGCCTATGGCGCCCGCGACGGCGGGGGTGTACGCCTGCTGCTGCGTCGTTCCGTCACCGTGGCCCTCGTCATCGCCGGGACCTTCCTTGTGTTGCAGTGGCCGCTGCGTGAGGCCGCGCTGGCCATCATCCACCCCTCGGCGGTGGTGCGCCCTTTGGCCGCGACGTATTTCAATATCGTCATCTGGGGTGCTCCCGCCATGCTGACGTTGTACAGTCTCAACGGCTGGTTCATCGGCATGCAGGACACGCGTGTGCCGATGGTCGTGGCCATCCTGCAGAATGTCGTGAACATCGTGGCGTCGCTGACCTTTGTCTTTGGCTTAGGGATGAAGATAGAGGGAGTGGCCTTGGGGACCTTAGTGGCACAGTGGAGCGGCGTCGTCGTAGCGGCGTGGCTGGCCAGACGGAAGGTATCTGATGGGGGAAATGGGGTTGGTGGGGCCTACGGCGACAAAACGCTGTATTCCTGGGGCCGTTTCTTCACCGTGAACCGCGACATCTTCCTGCGGACGCTGTGCCTGGTGGCTGTGAACCTCGCCTTCACGTCGGTGGGAGCCCGTGAGGGCGACCTGCTGTTGGCTGTTAACACGCTGCTGATGACCTTCTACACCCTCTTCAGCTATGTCATGGACGGTTTTGCCTTTGCCGGCGAGGCCTTGGCGGGGAAGAGCTATGGTGCCGGCGACAGAGTGGGGCTGAAGGCCGTCGTCAGAGCCCTCCTCGTGCACTGGGGTCTGCCGTTGGCCCTGCTCTTCACGCTGCTGTATGTCGTCGGCGGTCGTCTGCTCCTCCATGTCCTCACCGACGACGCTGCCGTCATCGCCGCCGCGGCGACCTATGCGCCGTGGACATGGCTCATCCCGATAGCGGGCTTCGCGGCCTTCGTCTACGACGGCATCTTCATCGGTATCACGGCGACACGCGGCATGCTCCTGTCGTCGTTTGTGGCGTCGCTGTCCTTCTTCCTCATCATCGCCGTAGCCCTGGCCACAGGTTTCAGCAACCACTTCCTCTGGCTGGCCTTCATCGCCTACTTAGCCCTGAGAGGGGGAATGCAGTGGGGGATGGTTACCTACCACCTAAAAAATATTTCAAAAAACTCTTTATTCTCTTCCTTGTCACGGCATAAATGACTAACTTTGCGTAAAATATCCAATTGTGCACAAATGAACGACATAAAGAAGATAGTCCTCACGGGCGGTCCTTGCGCTGGTAAGACCACGGCGCTGGTGAAGATAATGGAGCACTACTCCAGCCGCGGCTATAAGGTCTTCACCATCCCAGAGGTTCCCACCATCTTCCTTCAGGCCGGTATGGACTACCTGACGAAGAACCAGCGTTGGTTCTATGAGGGCGAGAAGGCCACGCTGACGACGCAGCTGTCCCTTGAGGACGCTTTCTCGGCCATGGCCGAGACCCTCGACGACCCCGTCCTCATCGTCTGCGACCGTGGTGCCCTCGACATCTCCACCTACCTTCCCCCAGAGATGTGGGCGAAGATCACGTCGCTGTGCCATGTCACCAGTGAGCAGCTCCTTGCCCGCTACGATGCCGTCCTGCACCTCGTCTCCGCCGCCGACGGTGCTGAGAAATACTACAACACCACGACGAACAAGGTGCGCCAGGAGGCTGCCGACGCCGAGGGTCTGGCCAAAGCCCGTATGCTGGACCGTAAGGTCATCCAAGCGTGGGCCGGACATCCCCACCACCGCGTCATCAACAACCACGACAACTTCGACACCAAGCTCAACCGCGTCATCCGTGAGATAGACAGCGTGTTAGGTCTGCCCCAGGCTATCACCGAGGAGCGGAAGTATATCGTGCGCATCACGAGTCACGACATCCCCAACGCCGTGGAGAGCGAGATTATCCAGACCTACCTCGTCGCCGACCCCGACTGCGAGGTGCGCCTGCGCCGCCGTATCTGGAGTGGCAGCAAGACGACCAATGTGCACACCACGAAGCAGCGCGTCAGCCATGACGAGGAGGTGGAGACGGAGCGCCAGGTCAGCGACGCCCTCTATGAGTCGCTGATGACCCAGGCCGACCCCTACCGCCACACCATCCACAAGATACGCCACAGCTTCGTCTGGGAGGGACAGTATTTCGAGCTCGACGAATACCTCGGACGCCTCAAAGGCCTCGTCATCCTGGAGACAAAGGGTATCACCGGCGGCGAGGAGGTGAAGTTCCCGCCCTTCATCCAGGAGGTACGCGACATAACAGGCAACAAAGACTTTTATAACTACAACCTCAGCCTGAGATAACACTCAGCGTGAGGCACGAAAGACATGCATATAGTAATTTCCGGCAATATCGGCAGTGGCAAGACCACGCTGACAAAGATGCTCGCCCGCCACTACGGCCTTGAGATGCGCTTAGAGAGCGTCATCGACAACCCCTACCTCAGCGACTACTATTCCGACATGAAGCGGTGGGCGCTGAACCTTGAGGTCTACTTCCTCAAGGAGCGATTCCGTGACCTGTTGGACATCCAGCGCTCCGAGCAGGGGGTCATCCAGGACCGCAGCATCTTCGAGGGCGTGTATATCTTCGCCGCCAACAACCACGACATGGGCAACATGAGCGACCGCGACTTCGACACCTTCATGGGTCTCTTCAAGTCGATGATGATGGCCATTAAGAAGCCCGACCTCATGGTCTACCTGAAGTCGTCGGTGCCACACCTCGTCGATAATATCAACCTCCGGGGCCGCCGCTACGAGCAGAACATGCGCCTCGACTACCTCAAGAACCTCAACGACCGCTACGACAAGTTCTTCGCACGGCAGTATAAGGGCAAGAGCATCACCATCGACGTCGAGGGCATGGACTTCCTGCACCGCCGCGCCGACTTTGCCGCCATCACCAAGACTATCAACAAGAAACTCAACCTCCGCCCCACGACACTCTTCGAAACGGAGGAATGAGTTGTATAACAGATTTCAAAGAATTAAGACATGCACATAGCAATAGCCGGTAACATCGGCAGTGGCAAGACGACGCTCACGAAGATGCTTGCCAAGCGATACGGGTGGAAACCCAAGTTTGAGCCCGTGGACAACAACCCCTATTTGGAGGATTTCTACGCAGACATGAACCGCTGGTCCTTCAACCTCCAGATATACTTCCTCAACAAGCGTTTCAAGGAGGTTGTGGAGATATCCAAGAGTGAGGACACCATCGTCCAGGACCGCACCATCTTTGAGGATGCCTGCATCTTCGCCCCGAACCTCCACGACCAGGGGTATATGAGCGACCGCGACTTCGACAACTATACCGACCTCTTCAACCTGATGATGTCGCTCGTCAACAAGCCGGAGCTGATGATCTATATCCGGTCGTCCATCCCCACCCTTGTCAAGCACATCGAGAAGCGGGGCCGTGACTATGAGAAGTCTATCCGCATCGACTACCTCACGGGCTTGCAGAAGCGCTATGAGGAGTGGATAGCGGGCTACGACGGTGAGGTTATCATCATCGACGGCGACAAGATACACTTTGAGGAGAGCGCCGAGGACTTCCGTAAGGTCACCGACATGATCGACGCACGCCTCTACGGCCTCTTCCCCATCGGGAAGAACAAGCCTGCCGAAGAAAACAAGAAATAGACAGCACATTATCCATTATCCATTATACACTACACATTATTCATTATACATTATGGAGATAAAGACTACAAGTATCAACCTCATTGCCACCGCCACAGAAGGAGGCAAGGACGTGTTAGTAGTAGGACTCAAGGACGCCTATCGCTCCAAGCCGCAGTATCAGCGTTATCTGCGCCGCGAGTTTGAGCGCGGCAAGGACCTTGACAATGCCAGCATTTTCAAGTACATCAGCATAGACGAGAGTGAGGACCATGGCCTCTGCATCAAGACGGAGTGGGAGGACAGCCGCACGCTGGCCGAGTGGCTCCAGGAGGGTCATAGCGACGACGAGAAGAAGCGCGTGGCCCGCGAGGTGGCCCAGGCTGTGGGCTACATGCACAGCCAGGGTTTCATCTTCGGATGTCTGAACTGCCGTAACATCTTCCTCACACGCCGCGACGACGCCGTGAAGATCCTCACCGTAGCCCTGCGCTATGCCGACAGCATGAGTCAGCCGTTGGAGACGCTGAAGTATGTTGCTCCCGAGGCCAAGGACGGCACCGTGGGCCTCGACGCCCGCGCCGACATCTACTCGTTGGGTGTCATGCTCAAGGACATGGGTCTGGGTGCCGAGTTCCACACCGTTGTCGAGCACTGCTGCCGTTTCGGTCGCAACGAGCGCTTCGAGAGTGTCGACGAGTTCCTCGACGCCTCCGACAAGCGCCACTACACCCGCTCTAACGACGAGCTCACCAATGACGCCCCCACCATCTCGTCGAACAAGAAGATGGCCGTCATCGTCGCCATCATCGTCGTCCTCGTCGGTGTCGCCATCGCCATCTTCGTAGCCCAGAGCAACAGCGACGACACGCAGGCGCAGGCACCGGCCCAGCAGGAGCAGCCCGCCGAGTCGAAAACGGCAGACAGCGACACCACGTCCACAGCCAGCGAGCAGCCCGACATGGACAGCACGCAGAAGACACAGCCGCAGACACAGCCACAGGGCACCACGACAGGTCAGTCCTTCACGGGTGATGACGCCTACCTCAACGACCTCGTGCCGCAGATGCAGGCCGACCTCGACAAAATCTATAACTCCGGTGCCGACGCTGCCACCATCCGCAAGAAGGTGGCCACCTATTATAAAGGTCTGCGCCGCGTGCTGAAGAAGCAGGGCAAGAACAACGAGCAGCTCACGGCTTTCGACAAGGCCTTCGCTGACTACACCCAGCAGAAGAACCAGTAGTCCGTGCGCTTCCTCACCCTCAGCTTCCTCCTTGCCGTTGCCCTGATCTCGCGGGCCCAGAGCGGCGGCAACGTGCTCCGTGACAGTCTCAAGGCCGCCACGGAGCGCTTGGCATACCACCCCGACTCCATCGACCTGCGCCTGCGCAAGGCACGCTGGAACATGGAGCTGGAGGAGTGGGCCTATGCCAAGACAGAATATGACTATATCTTAGGTCGCGACCCCCGCAATATCGCGGCCCTCTACTACCGTGCCTACTGCAACGACCGGCTGCGCCGTTTCCATTTCGCTCGCCTCGACTACGAGAACCTTCTCACCATCGTTCCCGGCAACTTCGAGGCCCGACTCGGGTTGGCCCTCCTCAACGAGGAAGACCAGCACTATACCGAGGCCATGGACGGCATCAACCAGCTCGTCGCCGCCTTCCCCGACTCCGCTGTGGCGTGGGCGGCACGTGCCGGCATCGAGCGCGAGCGCGACATGAAGGAGCTCGCCGAGTACGACTACTCCGAGGCCCTGAAGCGTGAGCCCGACAACAAAGACTGGCTCTTGGCGCGCGCCGATGTCCGCATCGCCTTAGGGCGCCGTGATGCTGCCCGGGCCGACCTCGACCGCCTCGTCAGCCTCGGAACCCCCAAGGCAGCACTGAAGGAATGGTACGGTAAGTTAAAATAAACAACACATGATTTCTATAGACAACCTCACCGTAGAGTTCGGCACCCAGCCTCTCTTCCACGACGTCAGCTTCGTCATCAACGACCACGACCGCATCGCCCTCGTGGGCAAGAACGGCGCCGGGAAGTCGACGATGCTGAAGATGCTCTGCGGACTTCTTCATCCCACCTCCGGCACCATCTCCATCCCCAACGACTGCGAGATAGGCTATCTGCCACAGGTCATGAAGCTCTCCGACGACACCACTGTCTTGGAGGAGACGCGCAAGGCCTTTGCCGGTCGGACGAAGATTCAGGCTGAGCTGCGCCGTATGGAGCAGGAGATGGCTGAGCGCACCGACTACGAGAGCGACAGCTATATGCAGCTCGTCACCCGCTTCACCCAGGAGCAGGAACGCTTCCAGATGATGGGAGGCGAGCAGTATGAGGCCGAGATGGAGCGCACGCTGACGGGCCTGGGCTTCGAGCGTACCGATTTCGACCGCCCCACACGGGAGTTCTCCGGTGGCTGGCGCATGCGCATCGAGCTGGCGAAGATATTGCTCCGCAAGCCCGACGTCCTCCTCCTCGACGAGCCCACCAACCACCTCGACATCGAGTCCATCCAGTGGCTGGAGCAGTTCATCCAGCAGAGCTCCGCAGCCCTCGTCCTCGTCAGCCATGACAGGGCCTTCATCAACAACGTCACCAACCGCACCTTGGAGATAACGTGCGGACATGTCGAGGACTACAAAGTCAAGTACAACGAATATGTGGAGCTCCGCAAGGAGCGCCGCGAGCAGCAGATCCGCGCCTGGCAGAACCAGCAGAAGGAGATAGCCGACGCCAAGGCCTTCATCGAGCGCTTCCGCTACCAGGCGACAAAAGCCGTACAGGTGCAGCAGAAGGTCAGACAGCTGGAGAAGATCGTCCCCGTGGAGGTCGACGATGTCGACAACAAGGTCATGCACCTGAAGTTCCCGCCGTGTCTGCGCTCCGGCGACTACCCCGTCATCTGCGACGGTGTGGAGAAGGCCTATGGCGACCACGTCATCTTCTCCGGTGTCGACATGACCATCAAGCGCGGTGAGAAGGTCGCCTTCGTGGGTAAGAACGGTGAGGGTAAGTCCACGCTCGTGAAATGTATCATGGGCGAGATACCCTTCTCCGGGAAGCTGAAGATAGGCCATAACGTGCAGATAGGCTATTTCGCCCAGAACCAGGCTCAGCTCCTCGACGAGAACCTCACCATCTACGACACCATCGACGAGGTGGCGCGCGGTGAGATGCGGTTGAAGATCAACGACCTGTTGGGTGCCTTCATGTTCGGTGGTGAGATCTCCGAGAAGAAGGTCGGCGTCCTCTCCGGTGGTGAGCGCTCGCGCCTGGCAATGATACGTCTGTTGCTCTCGCCCGTGAACCTCCTCATCCTCGACGAGCCCACCAACCACCTCGACATGCCGTCCAAGGACGTCCTCAAGGAGGCTGTGAAGGCCTTCGACGGCACCGCTATCATCGTCAGCCACGACCGTGACTTCCTCGACGGCCTTGTCAGCAAGGTCTATGAGTTTGGTGGCGGCAAGGTCCGCGAGCATCTCGGCGGTGTCTACGAATGGCTCCGCAGTCTGCAACAGCGTGACGACGTCCCCACGATGAAGGCGCAGCCCGTCGTGAAGGCTGCCGCACCTGCCACAGCGCCTGCCGCCACGGCCCCTGCTGCCCAGGGAGCGAAAGCGGGCGAGAGTGCCCAGAATGCTCAGGGGGCGAAGTCTTCTAAGGATGACTACCTCGCCCATAAGGAGCAGCAGAAGAAGATCAGCCGTGTGAAGAAGGCTGTCGACGAGAGTGAGCGGAAGATTGCCGAGATGGAGGCCCGCCTCAAGGAGCTCGACACCCTGCTCATGGACCCCAAGAACGCCTCCGACATGAAGCTCGTCACCGAGTATACCACCACCCAGTCCGCCCTCGACAAGGAGAACGACCACTGGATGGAGCTCTCCGAGAAGCTCGAGGAGATGGGGCAATAGAGGGGCTTATGGGGCTTAATAGGCCTACTGGGCCTAATCATTATCCATTACACATTATCCATTACACATTACACATTATCCATTACACATTATCCATTATCCATTACACATTACACATTACACATTATCCATTATCATGACCATAAAATCATTCCTTCCCACGCTGCTGCTCATCGCAGCGCCGGTGCTCACAGCCGGTGCCAAGTCGGGCAGCAGTAACATCAGCAAGTCGGGCCTCGACTTGTCCAACCTCGACCGCAGTGTCCGTCCGCAGGACGACTTCTACCGTTTCGCCACCGGCGGATGGCAGAAGCTCCACCCGCTGCCCGCTGCCTACAGCCGCTACGGCTCCTTCGACATGCTCCAGGAGAATGTCAACAAGCAGATCAGCTCCATCCTCACCGACCTGACGAAGAAGAAGTATGCCGCCGGGACCACCGAGCGTAAGCTCAGCGACTTCTATAAGCTTGCCCTCGACTCCGCGCGCCGCAACCGCGAGGGGCTGGCTCCCGTCAAGCCCTACCTCGCTGAGATAGAGGCTGCTAAGAACAACGACGACATCCGCGCCATCCAGCTGAAATATGCCAAGATAGGTCTTGGCCAGCCCTTCGGCTCCTATTTCGCCGCCGACGACAAGAATGTGACGATGAACATCCTCCAGCTCTACCAGGGCGGCTTGACCCTCGGCCAGAAAGACTGGTATGTCAACACCGACGAGGCTACGAAGAACATCCGCGAGGCTTATAAGAAGCACCTCGTGCGCATGTTCCGCCTCTATGGCTTCACCGACGCCCAGGCTCAGGCCAAGGCTGCCGCCGTCTTCCGCTTCGAGACCGAGCTCGCCCTCGTCTCCAAGAGCAACACCGAGCTCCGCGACCCCCAGGCCAACTACAACAAGATGTCGCTGCAGGACTTCGAGAGCAACTACCCCAACATCCCCTTGCGCCAGTTCGCCAAGGCTGAGGGTGTCAGCGAGAACGACATCCAGCAGATGATCGTCGGCCAGCCCGCCTTCTTCACAGGCCTCGACAAGCTCGCCGCCCTCCTCACCACCGACGACTGGAAGGCCCTCATGGAGTGGGACATCATCAACGCCTCCGCCACGATGCTCAGCGACGACATCCGTGAGGCCAACTTCGACTTCTTCGGTCGCACGATGTCGGGCCGTAAGGAGGACTATCCTCTCTGGCGCCGTGCCACGAATGCCGTCAACGGGGCCATGGGTGAGGCCCTGGGTAAGATGTACTGCGCCAAGTTCTTCCCCGAGTCGTCGAAGAAGATGATGGAGCAGTTGGTGAAGAACCTGCAGACGTCCCTCGCCGAGCGTATCAAGGCTCAGACCTGGATGAGCGACTCCACAAAGGCCAACGCCCTCGACAAGCTGTCGAAGTTCTATGTCAAGGTGGGATACCCCAACAAGTGGACGGACTACAGCAAGCTCACCATCGACCCTAAGAAGAGCTTCTTTGAGAATGTGATGAACACCCGTGTCTGGGAGGTTGACAAGATGATTGCCGAGAAAGCCGGCAAGCCCGTCGACAAGGACGAGTGGCAGATGACACCTCAGACCGTCAACGCCTACTACAACCCCACGACGAACGAGATCTGCTTCCCCGCCGGTATCCTCCAGCGCCCGTTCTTCGACCCGAAGGCTGACGCCGCCTTCAACTACGGTGCCATCGGTGTCGTCATCGGTCATGAGATGACCCACGGCTTCGACGACCAGGGCCGCCAGTATGACAGCAACGGCAACCTCCACGACTGGTGGACGGCTTCCGACGCCAAGGGCTTCGACAGCCGCGCCACGATGTATGCCGACTACTTCAGCAATATCGAGGTGCTGCCGGGTCTCAAGGGCAACGGCCGCTTCACCCTCGGTGAGAACCTCGCCGACCACGGAGGCCTCATGGTGGCCTTCAATGCCTTCAAGGACGCCACAAAGAACCATCCGCTGAAGACCGTCGACGGCTTCACCCCCGAGCAGCGTTTCTTCATCGCCTATGCCGGTGTCTGGGGCCAGAACATCACCGAGCAGGAGATTCGCAACCGCGTCAAGCGCGACCCGCACGCTCAGGGCGAGTGGCGTGTCAACGGTGCCCTCCCACACATCGACGCCTTCTACAAGGCTTTCAACATCAAGCCCGGTGACAAGATGTTCCTCCCCGAGAACCAGCGCCTCCAGCTGTGGTAATAGTTTTATAGGGGCTATAGAGGCTATAGAAGCTATAGAAACTATAGCCGCTATAGCCCATTACTCATTATCCATTACCCATTACTCATTACTCATTACCATGCCATTACGACTTCCAGACCGGCTACCAGCCATTGACATCCTCAAGCGGGAGAATATCTTCGTCATGGATGAGACGCGGGCGCACTCCCAGCAGATACGCCCCCTGCGCATCGTCATCCTGAACCTCATGCCCATGAAGGTGACGACGGAGACAGACCTCATCCGCCTGCTCTCCAACACGCCCTTGCAGATGGAGATCTACTTCATGAAGCTCAAGAGCCATACCTCCAAGAACACCCCTGTGGAGCATATGATGATGTTCTACAAAGACTCTGAGGAGTTGATGAAGGAGAAGTTTGATGGCATGATCGTCACCGGTGCTCCCGTGGAGACGATACCCTACGAGAATGTCGACTACTGGAACGAGTTCTACCATATCATCGACTGGGCACGCCACAACGTGCAGTCCACCCTCTACCTCTGCTGGGGCGCCATGGCAGCCCTCTACCATTTCTACGGTGTGCCGAAATACGACCTGCCGATGAAGCGCTTCGGTGTCTTCCGCACCACTCCCTTGGACGAGCGGCTGCCCATCTTCCGTGGCTTCGACGACATCTTCTATATGCCACACAGCCGCCACGCTGAGGTCCGCAAGGCCGACATCGACAAGGTCGCCGACCTCCACATCATTGCGAACAGTCCGGAGGCTGGCGTGAGCATCGTGACGTCGCGCCAGGGTCGTGACTTCTTCATCCTGGGACATTTAGAGTATGCCCCCGACACCCTCGACAAGGAGTACCACCGCGACCTCGGCACCCGCGACGACGTGGCACTGCCACAGCACTACTACCGCGACGACGACCCCACACAGGGCTACAAAGTTCGGTGGCGCTCGGCGGCTAACCTCTTCTACAGCAACTGGATCGACTATTACGTTTATCAGGAGACACCTTACAACATTCATGACATCAAATAATCATGGGCCTCTGTCCTCACAGGGCAGAGGCCTTGAGCTCTTAGCTCCGGCCAAGAACCTGGCCTGCGGCCTTGCCGCTATCTCTCACGGCGCCGATGCGGTATACATCGGCGCTGACCATTTCGGGGCGCGTGCTGCCGCCGGCAACAGTGTCGACGACATCGCCACCCTCTGTACCTATGCCCACCGCTTTGGTGCCAAGGTCTATGTCACCGTGAACACCATCATCTACGAGGATGAGCTCGCTGCCACCCAGGACCTTATCACGTCGCTGGCACGTGTCGGCGTCGACGCCCTCCTCGTCCAGGACATGGCGACGCTGGCCATGCGGCGTGTGGCTCTCAGCGCCGTCGGCCACGCCCCCGTCCTCCATGCCTCCACACAGTGTGACACGCGGACGGCGGAGAAGGTGGCATGGCTCCGCAGCCTCGGCTTCACACGTGCCGTCCTGGCCCGTGAGCTCTCCATCGACGAGATACGCGCCATCCACAGCGCTGTCCCCGACATCGAGCTCGAGGTCTTCGTCCACGGAGCTCTCTGTGTGAGCTACTCCGGACAGTGCTATGCCTCGCAGCATCTCTTCCACCGCTCGGCGAACCGCGGCGAGTGCGCACAGGTCTGTCGCATGAAATACGACCTCATCGACGCCAACGGCGACACCGTCGTCCACGACCGTTACCTGCTGTCGATGAAGGACTTCTGCCAGGTTGACAACCTCGAAGCCCTTGCCGACGCCGGAGCTACGTCGTTCAAGATAGAGGGGCGTCTGAAGGACGAAACCTACGTGAAGAATGTCGTAGCGGCCTACAGCCAGCGCCTCGACGCCATCATCCGCCGCCATCCCGACCGCTACCACCGCACGTCGTGGGGACGTGTGGACTACGCCTTCCAGCCGAGCTTGGAGAAGACCTTCAACCGCGGATATACCGACTACTTTGCCAAAGGGCGCCACGACGGTCTGGCCACGATGTTCACGCCGAAGGCCTTAGGACAGTTCGTGGGCACCGTGCACAAGGTGCAGAAGTCGTGCATCGACGTGCGCCATGCCAGTGGCCTCTTCGCCAACGGCGACGGCCTCTGCTTCCTCAACGACGCCGGAGAGCTGGAGGGCTTCCGTGTGAACCGCGCCGAGGGCACCCACCTCTACCCCTTCCATACGCCGAAGGGTCTGCGCCCCGGGATGTCACTCTACCGCAACCAGGATGTGGCCTTTGAGAAGACGTTAGCCGCCGACACCACACGGCGTGTCATCCCCTTGGCGCTGACACTGGCCACGACGGCGACGGGTTTCGCCCTGACGGCAGCTTTCCATGGTTTTGTCGCCACAGCGACAGCGGACTTCGCCCATGAGAAGGCGCAGAAGCCGCAGACGGAGAATATCCGGCGGCAGCTCGCCAAGCTCGGCGGCACCATCTTCGAGGCCGCGGACATCACCATCAGCGACGGTGCCGACAGCCTCTTCATCCCGTCGAGTATCTTAGCACAGCTGCGCCGCGACGTCGTGGACAGCCTTCTCGCCGTATGCGATGACGCACAGCAGCATGCTGCGGAGACGTTGACAGAGAGTGCGTTACAAGGAAGTGCGACAAAAAGGGAACATCTCGCTATGGCGGGAGAGGAGGGCACGGCGGAGGCTGACGCCACGGTGGCTCCAGACCTATTCTGGTCGAAGGAGTACCGTGAGCATCCCTACCTCTTCAATGTCGCCAACCACATGGCGCGTGACTTCTACCACTCCCTCGGCTTCGACATCACGGAGTCGGCCTTGGAGGTCCGCGAGCCCCAGGCGCCTGTCGTCATGCAGTGCCGCTACTGCATCCGCTACGAGCTCGGCTTCTGCGTCAGAAGGGGTGGGAAGAAGCCGACATGGCGCGAGCCTCTCCACCTGCGCCTCGGCGACGGCAACACCTTCCGCCTCGACTTCCGATGCGACGAGTGCCAGATGAACTTAGTTGCAGACAAAGTAACCTCTTAGACAGAGTAACTTCTTAGACATAGTAACAGAGTCGACATAAGACAGAGTAACAAAGTAGACAGATTTTATTAGCTATAGTAACAGAGAGGGATGAGCACTGACCCCGGAGGTGGCACCTTGAATGAGCACTGATCCCGGAGGTGTCACCTTGAATGAGTACTGACCACGGAGGTGGCACCTTGAATGAGCACTGACCCCAGAGGGGTCACACCATGAATGACCCCAGGTCGTCGAACGGGCGC
>ERZ791911.1100-NODE-1100-length-14036-cov-24.046134_pt1 | contig 14036 bp, 7 predicted proteins | sample MGYA00510142_ERZ791911 | MGnify/ENA primary metagenome ERZ791911 (study PRJEB30046, sample SAMN00792056) | human gut metagenome | study: EMG produced TPA metagenomics assembly of the A metagenome-wide association study of gut microbiota in type 2... | reverse complement strand
ACTTTCTGATGTACAGAAATCACAGATCGTATGATGTTGCCGCACAAAATCGCTCAAATTATTGATGCTATTTTTGCCCTGATCTTTGGTAACAGAGCAAATTGTATTATGCTTATTAGTTGACTTTTCAAAAAGAAGAATATTAGTATCTACAGTAGCGCTATCAAAGATCTTTACGCCGGCAAAGTCAACCAATAGCATCGGATTTGTGTTATGAGCAAAGAAGTCTCTTATCTTTTCACCATATCCTGCTCGCATCCATTTATTGGATGTGATGTAGCACAAATGTCCATTGTTGTGTAGTAGTTTCCAACCACATTCGTAAAAAAGACAATAAATATCACCTGTTCGAACGAATGTGGAGAATCTGCAGTCCTTGTACATTTGTGCCAATTCTCCCCCATTGTTTTGAAGCTGGATGTATGGTGGGTTCCCAATTACGATATCGAAGCCCTCTTTTGAGGGTCGGTTGAAGACATCATTGAACATCATATGCCAGTCGAAAAAGGGAAGAACCATTTCTGCTCTTGCTTTGGGGCTGACAGTATCATCGAGCAGTTGTTCTTTTAAACGCAGACATTCTTGAAGTATATCCATGCGCTTTTGAGGGAAGGTCGCAACTTTTGCAGTCTTCTTCTCTTTAGTAGTTCCAAAGCTTAAAGTACCTTGTACTGTGTTGTTAGCACTTGTGAAAGAATCAAACTCGTACTTCAGCTGGGCTATTACCGACTCAATAATAATAAGTTTAATGTCTATCTGGGTCAATAACTTCTCTTCACCCTCGGCATTAAAAAGCTTTTTCTGTGCTTGCGCCAATCTATTCATGTTCAATCGTAGAGCAGCAGTGCTGCTTTTAGCTTGACCATGGACACTTAAATCGACACTTTGCCCATGAAAAGTAGTAATTAAAGAATTGCCCTGCATAATCTTGTAGTCAAGGTTGGGCAATGTCTCCGGTGTCTTCTCGTCAACAATCAGAGAGAGCCAAAAGCGGAGACGAGCTATCTCCACGGCACCTTTCTCTATATCCACGCCATAGATGTTGTTTTGAATGATTTCCCGCTTGATTTGCGCTGCGTCAGAGACATCTTCCAACACGCTACGGCAGAGGAATATCTCTTTCAGCATGCCCATGGGGAAGGCTCCTGAACCGATGGCAGGGTCGCAGATCTTTACCTCTTTCAGATGGTCATCGATACGATTCTTTATCGGTTCAATACTATCAACTTCTTGTGTTTCAACGAAATGGCGGATATTCTCTTGCTGCTTTTTGTCTTTATAATCCGTTTGCAGATAGGCAATAAGGCTTTCGCGGCACATATAATGTACCACTTCCTTCGGCGTATAGTAAGCACCCTTGTCCTTGTTGTCCTCTAGCAGGTTTTCGAAAATGCGGCTCAGCATCTCTGGGTCGATGCCCACTTGTGCATCGTCTGGGTCATTCTCATCAACCGTGAAGTTGTACTCGCTGAAGAACTCCAACAAATCAGAGAACAGCTTTTGTGGAAAACGAGAAGGAATACGGTCGTCCTCATTGCGTTCAAACAGCCCACCATTGAGATAAGGGATACGGACCTTTCCCAACACACCTGTGTCAAAGAGGTAATCGTCTTCCTTTCTATCAGTGTCGATGGCATTGAACAATGGCTCGAGAACGGCATCCAAGAAATCATCCTTTTGCTGCTCTGAAGCCTGTAAGAAGAGTTGACGCATGAAGTCAAGTTTGCCATTCCCGCTATTCCAGTCTTGACCAGCAGGCACGCCGAGCCATCCCTTCTTTTGTACAAAATGTAAGAAAGTGATGCGACCGAGCAATCGCTTCACATAATCGCGAACGCGCTTGTCGTCATGGCCAAAGCGGGCATAGAGTTCCTCGTCGTTGTCGGTTTTGACAACCTTTTCCACCCACTTGTTGCCTTCTTTCCGATAGGCTTTTCCCGTGATATAGCTCACGAAATTCTCATAGTGTTCCTTGTATCTCTTGAAGAATTCGTTTGACAAAGCTTCTACAGAGAACGCCTCTTCAAGTGCTTCTTCATTGATACTACCATGGAGTTCGTATAGCTTGTGGAAATTGATTGCCGCTGTCAGGCAGGACTGCCTTGGTCCCAATAAAAAGGTATAGCGCTTGGCACTCGTGGAAGTCGAGTCTTTATCCCTCTTGTGCATGAAAGAGAAGCGCCAGTCCCAGTCTGGCTTGTCTTGATAGTGAAAGAGCATGAAAGCACAAGAGTATGGCCCCATCATTTGACGGACGAGTTTCTGTATGCCTTGTCTGTTGCTTTCCATCTTTACACTGTCAGAAACAGTGATATCGAAAATGACCAACGGCTCTACGTCGATATACATAGACCCTACCTGCTTAACACTTTCTATGCCAGTGGCAAGTGCCAGGCTCTTTTTTGAGGGGTCTTCCTCCAGCCATTCTTTATCAAAGTCATCCTCATAATCGTCTTGCCCAAAGATGGGAAAGATGATATGCTCGACAAAGGATTTACTGTCCTGATATGGACTATGTAGGATTTTTTGCAGTTCGTTTATTTCCATAATCTCATTCTTTGATGGTGCCCAACTCAATCATAGGCTCTCCCTGGCGTTTTTCTACATTTGCAACGAGTTTGCCGATTTCCCTTTCAATGGCCATATCGATGTCCTCCTGGTTCAGCTTGAAAAGATTTTGCTGATTATTGTGAAGTTCCTCATCTATGAGCAACACCTTCCGAATCACGTCGATGCTTCCTTTATCCACAAGTCGTCGCGCGGCTTTGAGTAATGACTTCGACTTAGAAGAGATGCTCTTGTTGTTATAGAGGCCTACAATGACGGCCAAGGCTTGGGTACGTTTGTCACCTGCTCTTGACTTGCTAATCCTAACGAAATAACGATTGTACGCATTGATTGCCTCCCGTGAAATCTCATCCCAATTTGAGGGCAGTGGCATGCTTTGCTGATTTTCGGGCACACGCATATCCTCCAACAAATCGAGTGTAGAGATTATCTCAGATTTGTATTGCTCGTCTTCCTGCCTGACACGAATGGCAAGGCGGGCTGATTTTGGAGCCTTTATAAGGAAATATGCAGTTCCGCTTTGAGTCTGGGCAATCTCCCAATTGCCATTGGCCTGTGTTATTTGTTCATACCGTTCGGGATGAGCATCCCTATATTCCTTTAGTTCATGCACATACTTCTCCAGCGGAGACTCTTCGCCCTCTACCGCCTTCTTGATGTCGAAGTGGCGCACAGTCTCGTCCTCTGTAAAAATCTTACTGTCCTCACCGAACAAGTTATGGAACGACTGCAATTTTGTGTATGCTTTACGAACCAGTTGTATCTCAGCATCACCCTGCGCACTTGGCATGAAATTGTACACATAGACGAAAGGTTCTCTTGACCCAATGCGGTTCACACGACCTATGCGTTGCATCAGTCTTGTGGCATTCCACGGTGTGTCGTAGTTGAGAATGACATTAGCACGGTGCAGATTGACACCCTCTGCCAACACTTCTGTAGTAATGATGACATCATAGTCGTCTTTCCATTCTCCCTCGTAGTTGGCATCGAAATTCGCTTCTATCTCTTGTTCCTTTTCATCGCGATTGGCTGCCGTGATGACGAGCGGCCGGTGCTTTTTGGCCTTGACCGCTTGACTCAAAGCCTTCACAGTGTCAATGGCTTCAGTGAAGATGACAAGTTTGCTGGAGGTGTTCTTTTGTGGGTTGAACAGCTCTGGTTCAAGACTCTCTTTAAAAGCATCGAACTTCGGGTCTTCCGAGTTAACACTCCAACGGTCGAAGAGATCTTTCATGATTTGGTAGTCCTTCTTCAACAGCTTGATGTACTCAGGTTTGAAGTCTTTGCGCTTGTATTCGGCATTCTGCCCCCTGTCGTTGCGTCCTTGCTCATTGAGTCTTTTTATTTTTGTACGGATATCCTCCACACAATCAGTGAAAGTGACGGTTTTGCCACTCTTCCTGGATTTTGCCTCAAAATCAAGTTCCTTGTTGACATCTATTTGTGGGCAAACGAATATCGTATCGTTATCCCACATGTTGAGCATGTTCTCTGTATAACGGCGAAGGTTCTTCAGCGATTGCCGGAAAGCTGTGAACGAACTTTCCAAACGCTTGACGAGCAATATCTGCATGATTGTAGCAAGCTGCTTGGCAACATCAGTGACGGTACGATTACCACGTCCTTTGTGCTTTTGCTCGTTTGCTGGGTCTACGAAGTACTCAATAATCCGATAGCGATAATATCGCAGCCAATTATCAAATTGAAGCTTATCTACTTCAGAAGGGGCAATGATGCGCATCGTGTCAGAGAATAGTCCCGCCAACTCATCATCCATAATGTATTTCAAATCGATGGGGCCGACAATCTTGGGGAAAACGATGCCTTGTTGCTTCATATCCTCATTATAATACTTCTCAATGTCGGTGCGTGTGCGTCTTTCGAGGATATCCGTCAAGATGCAATCGCGAATTCTTTTCGACAAGTTGTCAAGGCGTTGACGACGTTCCTCATCAGATATGCTGCTTCTTCTGTCAATCAGAAACTCATATTCACGACTGACATCACCGAAGAATCTATCAAGGTCGCCTCCCTCTGCTTTTTTTAGTGTGCTGCTATTATGGTTGCGCTCGAACAGATATATCTGGTTCTTTAAATCGTTAGGACGATTGTTCTGTGGCGTTGCAGATAGCAAACCTATATATGGGAACACACCGGTGTTGGCACCGATGTTTTGAATCAACTCATCAAGCGACTGATACATCAAAGTGTTGCTGTTACGGAATTTGTGGCTCTCATCGATGATAATAAGACCATAGTTTTTGTATTGCAACACCCCTTCGAACTCGCCACTGTCTCTGCTATCATCATCTTCTTCTTCATCTCCTTCTAAGCTTCCAATTCTGCCTGTGGTAATGAAGTCAATACAAGGAGCGATTTTGTCATCGGACTCCTTGTCGAAAAGCGCAATGGCCTTTTTCCATCCCGACTGAATCGCAGGTGGTGTGATGACAAGTACTTTGCGCTCACGACCGTCCTCCTCAGGCATTGACAGAAAGCGTTTGATAATGAGCGCACCAATGATGGTTTTCCCCAGTCCCACGACATCTGCGAGCATGAAGCCTCCATGCTCATGCATGATGCCAAAGCATCGTTTCACTGCCTCTATTTGGAAGCTGAGTTTGTTGACCTTTGTAGGAAGATAGGCCTCTATCTGTTGGCTCAAGCTCTTGTCTATGATATCGCCAAACTGCAGTTGGAGAAGCTTGATATAAAGCTCGTATGGCGTGAATGGTGCTGCTTGGGCCTCTTTTTCCTCCTTCTCTATCTTTTTGACAGGCTTGGATGGCTTCAAAACCTGCTCCAAGAATTCCTTAGACCAGTCTACGCTTTGGCTCCATTTCTCTTCAAACCATTCAATATGCCCCTTTACATCTTTTTCTTCTTCATTGTGTTGATGGTTAATCACATATTGATCAGTCTCAAGTACATTGAGTTCTGAGTTGCCCTCCAATCCTCTACGCGTGAAATTGCTGCTGCCTACGATGGCGTACATATTATATTCGCCACCTTTATCGATTAATTGGCTTGGGTCTTGGTGCGAGGGCACTCTATGTGTGAAGATATAACATTTAGAATGGAAGAACTGCCGTTCATCGTTTTCATCTGTTCTGAAAATGTGAATGTCAATCTTTGGATTGTCGCCTTTGCAATTGTTAAGCAGTAGCTGAAAAGACTCTTTATAGCTGTCAACCAGATTGTCAGCAATACTGTTTATGTCCGTACGGATAAAGTCTGCTGGGTAATTGGGCTTCGCAATCTTGATTTTCTTAAGCATATTGGCATAGACATAAGGATCTTTGCCAATAATAATTTTCAGTTTAGCATCCTCACGATTCAGAAACTCCCGTAGCTTATCTGCCAATAAAGCCATGCCAGGTATGTCCCAATAGCCAGTGGCAATACGAATGGTATTAATGCTTGGATCAGAGATACAGGCATTGAGCGTATTGACCATCTTTAGGTTTTCCGAGTTGTCTATGAGTGTCTTATTCATTCTGAATGCTGCTTATTGACTCCAAAGTTACAACAAAATTTTGATAAGAGCCAACGTTGGATAGCATTTATTTTAGTTGCTTTATATACTTTTGTTACGAAATAATATCGCTAAGATTACAAGACAACGCAAAAAGATATGCTGCTCCATATGTCCCAGGTGCCTCCAGCCTCAATGTGGGTCAGTAAATATCAACAAGAGCTGAGGGCTATAAACAAAGTTTGTAGCCTATTCCGCGGGCATTGATGATAGTGATACGGCTATCCGCGGCAAGCTTATGGCGGAGCTTGGTGATGAATACATGAAGACTGCGCGAGTTGTAGTAGTTGTCGTCACCCCATAGCTCCATGAGGATGTCGTGCATGGTCACCACCTCTCCCTTCTTCTCTATGAGAAGGCGAAGGATATGGGTCTCACGATAGGATAGTACTGTCATTTCGTTGCCGATGGTGAGTTGCTGTGTTGCGACGTTGAGTCGGTAGCGGCCAATGGACAGCAGTTTGCCTCTTTCCGATTCAGGGTTGGTCTGACTCGTCATGCGCTCTGCCAAAGCCCGGATGCGGACGATCAGCTCCTGCATGCTGAAAGGCTTGCGCAGGTAGTCGTTGCCACCCTGCCGGAATCCTTCCACGACATCGCTGACCGCTGTGCGTGCGGTGAGAAAGAGCACGGCCGTCTGCCTGTCGGTCTCACGGATGCGCCGCACCATCTCGAAGCCGTCCATGCGTGCCATCATCACGTCGGCGACGATGACCTGTGGCCGGTGAGCATGGTAGTGCGCCAGTCCCTCCTCACCGTCGACAGCTAAATCCACGTCAAAGTCAAGAGCCTCCAATGTCTCCTTGATGACCATGGCAAGTGCTGCCTCGTCCTCAACCAATAGTATCTGCGTCTTGCTCATTGTTCATGTCATTATTGTTGTCAGGGAAGTCCAACCGGAAGGTCGTTCCCTGTCCTGATCCCTTGCTTTGCACCATGATGCGTCCGCCTAACCGTCGCATCATGGTTGCTACGAAATAAAGTCCGAGTCCATATCCCTTCACCTCGTGATGGTTGCCGTGCGGCACACGGTAGAAGCGTTCGAAGATATGGCGTTGTTGCTCCTTCGTGATGCCGATGCCCTCGTCGCTGATCCAAAGGCTTACCGCTTCTGGTCCATGAGTTGCCTTGATAGTGACTTTAGCTGTCTTTCCCGAATATTTGATGGCATTGTCCAGCAGATTGCCCATGATATGTTGGAAATGGGTGCGGTCGGTAAAGAGCATCAGGTCCGAGGGAATGGCTAAATCTATCTCCACGTCTTTACCAGCTTTGAGCCTCATCTCCTCACAAAGCGGACGGACCACTTTCAAGATGTTGAACCGCTCTTTATAGATGACCAAGGTCTTTCGCCGCTCCATGCTCATCGAGAGGATCTGCTCAACGAGGTCGCTCAACTTGCCAAGTTGTTGGCCGATAAGCTTCAGATAGCGCTGCGTCTTCTCGGGGTTGTTGATGGAGTCGAAATGCAGCAGCACGTCGTTGGCGGCACTGGCTACGGCAATGGGCGTCTTCAGCTCGTGGGTCATGTTATTGGTGAAGTCGCTCTTCATCTCATCCAGTTCTCTTTGTCGGCGAATAATGTGGATTAGAATGACAAAAACCAGGGTAAGGAGGATCAGGGTGATGACAGACGTGGACAGTATTCCTGCCATCCGCCGCAACACCAACGGCGTGAGCTGTGGCACAACGACACGATAGGAGATCTTCAGAACAAGGTCGGTAGGAAAGTCCACGGCCTCGGTCTTGCCATGAAGCCTATTGCCAACGACCATGAGCGTGTCGGTGCCTTTCATATTGTGCAGGTCTTTCTGCCGTAGATAGAGATGGAGCAACTGATGCGGACCATGGATGCCTCTTTGCGAAAGCTCTTTCGTCAGGCATTGGTCCAGATAGCGGTAGTCAACCTGCATCCGATTATCCAACCACGTATGCAATCCCTGCTGTTTGAAGTTGTCCATAGGTTGTCCGTCGTTGGCAGAGGTTCCTAACTGTGAAATAGGCATATCGACGTATGCTCTTCTTTCTGTGGTGTCGTATTTGAGCGAGTTGCTATGGTCGGTCTTCCTCTGTGTGTTGTCGTTGAACGAAAACGTGAAATAGACATTTTCTTTCTGCTGTTGCATAGCCTTCTCCTGTCTGTCCAGCCGTCTCGCCATCTCTTCAGCGTCGGCCTGGCGGAGAGCGTCGGCCACCTCGCCTCTCGCTTGGTTGTGCAGGGTGTCATAGAGCCCCTTCAACCAATATATCTGGTAGGCAAAGATGGCGGCCATCGCGATTGTCACCAACGATACGACGTAAAGTAGCGAGTGTCTCTTCATGATGCAAAGATAAGTCCTTTTTTGTAAAAAAGCCGTGAACGGTTGAGCGATTATCAGAATGATAAGACTAAATAACACTTCTCATAAGACTCTATAAGCAAGGAGTAGGTGCGGTGACGGCAGTTTTGCCTTATCTTTGCAGCAAAAACTTATTGATTTTATGAACAGACAGCTTATTATATTGCTTCTCATCACAGCCATTCCTCGTCATACTTATGCGCAGACAGTAGACTCGTTACGGATGGATAGCATGATCCATGCGCTGCCCGAGGTGATGGTTCGTGGCGAGCGCCCTATAGCTAAAATCAAAGGTAGCACGATTACCTATGATCTATCGAGACTTCTGATGGGGAAAGGAGTGGACAATGTCTATGACGCACTCAAATATCTGCCTGGTGTGATGAAGAGTGGCGAAACAATCACCCTTGGCGGACAAGCCGCGACAATCATCGTCGACGGCAAGGTGACGACGCTTTCCGCCGAGGAGCTGGCAGCACAGTTGAAGGCCACACCCGCGGCAAGACTGGAGAAGGTGGAAGTGATTTATACGGCTCCTGCTCGGATGCAGGTGCGAGGGGCGGTCATCAATGTGGTGCTCAGCCACCATAACAACGACGGAGGGCCGCTGTCGGCTGAGCTGAATGCCTCATGGAGCCAGAGCCACGAGGCATCGTTCAGTGAGCGGGGCGCACTGCTCTATCAACACGGAAGTTTGAGCATGGATGTGCTCTACAACCACCGCCATGGCAAGAGCTACGGATGGACCGACAGCCGAAGCCATCATATCCTGTCCAGTGGCGACGCCTATGACGTGAACAGCCTACAGACCAACGGCGGACACGAACATGGCGACGACTTCCACTTTGCATTGGACTACCGGATTGCTGACCAGCACAAACTCAGCATGGTTTACACGGGACGTTACAACCACGACAGCTCACATTCCTCAACCATAGGAAACATTGTGGGCCGGGATCTCAGCCAGAGCCACAACCGGATGCACAATGTCCGCCTGGACTATGAACTCCCCATCGGACTGAAAACCGGTGTGGAGATGACCTATTATTCTGCCCCAGAAGAGCAATGGATGGAAAGCTCTCTGCCCACAGGTAACCTATCGTATGCGGTAACGAGCAGCCAGCGCGTGAACCGCTGGAAGGCCTATCTTGCTGAGGAGAAAGAGGTGGGAAAGGGATGGACAGTGAATGGCGGTGTATGGATGACAACCAGCATCAACCACAGCAGTCAGCACTATACGGACATGGAGACGACAACGGGCTCACAGCCCGACAATGCGATGGTGAGACAGCATGAAGACTATGTGAACATTTATGGGGGTGCTTCCAAGGACTTCAACAGCAGATGGTCGGCTGAGGTGTCGTTGGCTGCTGAATATTATCATTCACCGGCATGGAACGAGTGGAGAGTCTATCCTACGCTGAACATCACCTACAAGCCGGCTGCTGGTCACATGCTGCAATTAGGTATGGACGTCAACACCAATTTTCCCTCTTATTGGGCCACCAACAACTTCGTGAGCTATGGCAATGGCGGTTACCATGAGGTGGCGGGCAATCCCGATCTTCGTCCGAGCAAACTCTATAAAGCCAGTCTGCTCTATCTCCTCCACGGCAAATACCAAGCTAAGGTATGGTTCCAACATCTCGACAAGGCCTTCTACCAATGTCCCTATCAGCGCAGCGATCGGCTGGCCGTTGTCTATCAATATGTCAATTTCGACTACGAGCAGCAGTTGGGTGCTCAGATTGTCGTCCCTTTCCATATTGGCAGATGGTGGAAAGGTATGGGCATGGCCGTGGGCTTCTGGATGCGGCAGAAAGCGAGCCACTACTTCGATCTGTCTCTCGACCGCGAAAAGGTCGTCGGTGTGGTCATGCTCAACAACACCTTTATGCTCTCCTCCAAGCCTGATGTGGCACTCTCGGTAGATGCTCTGTACCAGTCTAAAGCTGTGCAGGGCATCTACGACATCAGCTGTTACAAGAATGTCAATGCCAGTCTGCGGTGGACCTTGCCCAGCAACCGTCTGGTGCTGCGTGTTTTCTGTGACAACATTTTCCCGAGTGGACGCCTCAAGCCTTCCGTGGATTATAAAGGCCAGCACCTAACCATAGACTTCTCCAGTTACCGTTGCTGGGGGGTGTCGGTAACCTATAAGTTGGGCGGCTACAAGAGCCCGCAACGGGAGCAACCCGATATGTCACGATTCAGATAATCATATTATGCGACGATTCTTTGTTTTTCTTCTTACTCTCATGATCACTTCACTGACGGTCTGCGCTGAAAATGGTAATAGAACTTATGCTGAGCTTGCTCACTTAGGTGACTCCTGCATGGCGGCCTATGACGTCACCCACGCCCTTACCTATTACCGCAAAGCGATGGCCGTCTGCCCCTCAGCGGCGGTGCGCATGAAAATCACCAATGGTTATTATCTTCAGCACAACTATGCCAAGTGTCTTAGTATGATGGAAGGCATGCCGCTCGACTCTCTTGATCACGACACAATGTGCCATCTCTTTGAAGCCTGCAGGAAGTTGGGCCTGAAAAAGCGGGCGGCAGCGTTCGGTGAGGCTGTTGTCAGGTGCTGGCCCATGGATGGAGAGATGGTGGCCCGATTGGCGGGAGAATATCTGTCGGCCGGAATGGACAGCAAGGCAGAAAAACTCTGCAACAATTACTGGATGCACGACGAGACATGTATGGCGGTCAATGACATCATGGCGGATATCTATATGGTGCAGCGGCAGTGGCAACTGGCCAAGGACAGCTATCTGTTGTTGCTGCAGCAGGGTGACTCCACGTATAAAAACATGCTCAACTTAGGTGTGTGCTATGAATGGTTAGGCGATGGCGAGAAGGCCAGGGAAGCTTTCAATGTAGCCATTGCGATGAGTGACTCCACGCTTGCTGCTCCGCTTTATCATCAAGGAACGGTGCTCAATGGCCTAAAAGACTATGAATCATCTTTGGCGTGCTTCCGCAAGGCACTGACCTTGTTGCAGCCTGACAGTGCCGTGTTGTTCACCTGCTATCGCGGTATGGCCGAGGGTTACTATGTCGACAACGATTTCAGACGTGCGCTCCCCGAGTTTCTGCAGGCACAACGCTATGACCCAACATCGCTTACAACAGCTTATTATATAGGTATCTGCTATGAGGCCCTCGGCGACAAGGCCCATGCCAAGGATGCCTATCAGCATTTCATTCAGATGACAGCGGTGGAAGAGGACCTTGGAGAAGATCTGAAAAAGATGGTGGAGGATGCAAGAAAACGAATACGGGCATGATGTCTTTCTTCACATTATACTTCGCTCTTTAGAGGGTTCTACCTGTATATCAATTCCGAGATGAGTTCATTTCTGCCTCGTGTCTATTATCAAGACTTGGGAATGGGAAAAAAGTAAAATGTCTTAATGCTAAGGTCACATTCTTATGCGCACGAGATTAACTGCAAGAGCGCGTGCAATTGCACCCGAAGTTGCAGTTAAAAGGTCCGAAACGCTTGCTTATACAAGATATTTGTTTTATCTTTGTACTGCAAAAACAGGGGCAATTACCCCTGAATTTGCAGTTAGTATAATTTGTATCTTTCTGTTAGGCCGTGTCGATACTCTATTCGTTGTTCTTATTAATCAAGTTCACGACCACCTTCACCATGACATCCTTTTCTTCCGTCCGACTCTGAGCTATCATCAATGTGAGGGCAACAAGGGTGCTGTCGGCACCGGTTGTTGCTGCAAGGTACGGCCCAACACCTGAACCAACTGCCTAAGCTCGGAAATCAGCTGTTTGCGTATGCGTTCGTTCACGTCATAGCCCTCGATGAGGTATTGCTTCAGCACGCTATTTGCCCATTGGCGGAAGCGTTCACTCCTTTGAGAGTATTCTATAGCCGATGATGCCGCCGAGGATCGATGCGGCAAAGATGCCGACCTTAGCCTGGCCATAGGCTTCGACAGAGTTGAAGGCCAGTGTAGTGACAAACATCGACATTGTGAATCCTATGGAAGCGAGGAAGCCCAGTCCGGTGAGTCGCCGCCAGGTGAGTTGTTTGCTGCGTCGGCCCAGTCCCAGCCGTTCCATCAGCCACACCGAGGAGAGAATGCCAAGGGGCTTGCCGGCAAGCAGACCGAGCATCACGCCAACGGCGATATGGTTGTCGAAGAGCTGTGCCAGATCCATGTCGACAAACGATACGCCCGCGTTGCCCAAGGCAAAGACGGGCATGACGAAGAAGGAGACGAAGGGGTGTAGGCTGTGCTCAAGCCGTTGCAAGGGCGGCAGGGCCTGGTTGGCATCGGTTTTCATGCGGGCGATAATCTCAACCTGGTCGGGCTCCAATGTTCTCACGTCGTTGGACTCTGCCTCATCGAAGCGGCGGGTGAGCTTCCTCATGCGGGCTACAAACGAGTCCTCACTGATCTGCGAGTCAGCGGGGATGACCATGGCAGAGAGCACGGCGGCTATCGTGGCATGGATGCCGGAGAGCAGAAAGGCTGTCCACACACCACCAATGCCCAAGATGCCGTAGAACCAGATCGACTTCACGCCCATCTTGTTGCCCACAAACATCACGGCCAGGAAAGCCAGCCCCACGAGCAGGTTGACAATAGAGAGTTGCGAGGTGTAGAATAGGGCGATGACGAGCACAGAGCCCAAGTCGTCGACAATAGCCAGCGTGGTGAGAAACACCTTTGCCGACACCGGCACGCGGTCGCCCAAGAGATAGACCACGGCCAGGGCAAAGGCAATGTCGGTTGCCATGGGGATTCCCCATCCGTGTGCTACTGGGGTGCCGCCGTTGAAGACAAGATAGATCAGTGCCGGGAAGACCATGCCCATGACAGCGGCAGCCACGGGGAGTGTGACCTTGCGCAAGTCGCGCAGCTCGCCACCGATGAACTCCCGCTTGAGTTCCAGTCCTACGACAAAGAAGAACATGGACATCAGTCCGTCGTTGATCCAGTGCTCCAGCGAGAAGTTGAGGTAGGGCTGACCATCCACGACAAAGCCGAAATGATGGTGGAGGAATTGGGCATAGTCAACTCTTAGCGGGCTGTTGGCCAGCGCCAGTGCCAGCACCACGGCAAGTCCTAAGACGATGCCGCCGGACTTCTCCTGGTTGATAAACTGCATGACAGGCAGGACTATCTGCTGCTGTAGCTTTTGTTGGTAATGTGTCATAACTGAAGGGTTTATAAATGAAACAAAGGTGTCAGCACTTACCATCGTCATAGTGGCTTCTTGTCGACAGAGGCAAAGGCCATGACGTTATTGTTGTCGCTGATCTAACTGTTGTATCTGCGGCAGGTGACAAAAGCTTTCACCAGCCCACAGCTACAAAGGTAATAATAAAAATCGAATTTACAAAACAATTCTCGTTCAGTGATGCCAAGGCGCTGGGTATGCTGGCAAGCGTTATTTAAAATCCCGACAGCTGATATAACATCGTGTGACGGTCGTCGCATTATCTTGTGACGGTCGTCGCAAGATCGTTTGACGGTCGTCGTAAGATCGTGTGACGGTCGTCATGTCTTTTCCTGAATTCACTTGTCAGTTCTTGACTGGTTAAACTGTTTTACTTG
>ERZ791911.1098-NODE-1098-length-14045-cov-3.564761_pt1 | contig 14045 bp, 4 predicted proteins | sample MGYA00510142_ERZ791911 | MGnify/ENA primary metagenome ERZ791911 (study PRJEB30046, sample SAMN00792056) | human gut metagenome | study: EMG produced TPA metagenomics assembly of the A metagenome-wide association study of gut microbiota in type 2... | reverse complement strand
AGCCGCGCCGCCTTGACCTGAGCCAGCGCCTCCCGCGCGCGGGCCTGATAGCGCAGCTCAGCCGCGCCGGTCACAACGGTATAGATCACAGCGAGCAATGCCAGCAGCAGGGCCAGCTTTTCAGCAAAGGAGGTCCTGGCCCATTTTTCCCCGGTGTTGCGCAGCCAAGCACCCAGACGTGCTGCCAGCATGGTTTCACTTCCTCTACTTCTATATATGATACATTAACCAGTATACCCCGCAAAGACTGTATTTGCAAGGAATTTCACAAAAAAATCCCATGTTTTTGTTGGAATGTAACATGAAATCTGTCAAAATAGTGCGTGCCGCCCGTGTGCAGCACTATATTTGGTGTAAATTTGTCGAAATCTCACCGCACTTATTGCGAAAACATCACGAACCGAGTATAATACTATCATATATAGTCTTATTATGCCTTACTGTACAAATTTGCAGGGCGCAGCCGCAAATTCCAATGGCCGATACGGCGTCTGCCGGGCGGGAAGGTGCGGCAGTGCCGTGATATAAACGGGAGCATCTATGGTGCATTGCAACAAGAAAACGCGCAGAAGCAGCGGCTTCACGATGGTGGAGCTTATGGTCGTGCTGGCGATTATGGCAATTTTGGCGGCCCTCGTGGGGGGCGGCCTGATTGCCTATATCCGTCTGGCCCGGTTTGAGAAGAACGAGGCGAACGCCCGCACCCTTTTCCAGACCGCGCAGATCGCCCTGACCCGCAAGGACACAGCGGGCGAGCTGGACGATTTCCGCCAGAAGGTGCTGCTGAACGGTCAGGCGGGCGCGCATTTTGACCCCGCCGCGCTTACGCCGACCGGCGAGGAAAACGAAGAAACACGCAAGCAGAAGGCCGATGAGCTGAACAAGAATATCTATGCCCTGTATTATGATAAAGTAACAGATGATAACAGCGACAATGAGCTGCTGCGCGAGCTGCTGGGCGATTACATCTACGATGATTCGCTGCTGAATGCGGCCGTCTGCGTTGAGATAGATGCCGCCAGCGGGCAGGTGTACTCGGTGTTTTATGACACAAACGCCGACAAGCTGCGTTTTACGGAAACAGACGGCGCAACGAATATTTATGACAGAAGCTATGACCACCGCCGCCATGACAGCCTTGTGGGCTACTATTCAGCCGAGGACCGCGTAAATGTGGTCGAGCTGCAGCAGACCAAGCTGAAGGTCAAGAACCCGCGCCTCTCCAACACCGAAACGCTGACCCTGAGCTGGGGTGGCGATGTGACCCGCGACACGCAGGTCCAGTATGTGGCGACAGCCTACAGCAAGGACGGCACGAAAAAGCTGTTTGAGATCGAGGTGGAGCTGCCGGCAGTCAAGACCAATGAGCCGGTGCCGCTGAAAACAAGAATCTACAGCTATGATACGGATGGCAAGGAAACATCGGTTGAAAAGACCCTCTACTACCCCCTGAGCTACAACAAGGGCAACTTTGTCCTGACGCTGGACGCAATGGCCAGCGCTGATTTGCTGCGCTCCTGTGAGAATGACAGCGGCGAGGGGGCAAACAAAATTAGTGTGGCCGACACCAGCCTGTACAGCATCACCCGCCTGATGTCGGGCGGGCCGCAGGATTTTTATGTCACGCTGCAGGCCAAGGCGCGGGACGACTATTCCGGCAGCTATACCCCCAGCACACCTGCTGACACCAATGTGGAGAACAGCCTTTTTGCAAAAAAGGCAACAACCACAGAGGGCCAGCTTACCTATTTCCGCCATCTGTACAACCTGCGCTGGGCGGACAGTTGGGCGTCCGGCCAGACTGCCGCCGCCTACACCCTCGCCGCGCAGAGCCTTGGCGCCACCGGCCTGAACTGGACCGGCGGCAGCGTTACGGTCTACTGCCCGGCGCAGGGCAAAAACTTCCCGCCGGAGGCCAAGGTCCCCTCGGCAGAGGAGGCTGTGGCGTGGCCGACCATTCTGACTCTGCCCAAAAATGTGGCGCTGGACGGCGGAAATATCACTATCATGAACCTGCAGCTGCGCGGCAGTTCTGTCTCCCGGACCGGCAGACAGGGTAAGGAAGAACTGCGTGACCGCTACATCGGCCTTGTGGGTGAGAATAACGGCACGATCAAAAACATGACCCTGCGCGATGCCGATGTGCAGGTCAATGTTAAGGTCGCTGCCCGCGCAGCAGGCACCCTGCCGCTGACCGGGACCACAGCCCTGCAGCCGCTGGAAACAACTGACAGCGCGTACCGCGACATCCGTGCGGTCGGTGCTTTGTGCGGCGTCAACACCGGCACGCTGGAAAACTGCACCCTGACCCACGGCAAAAACAATGCGGTTTCCGCGCAGGTGCTGGCAATGCTGCCCTTTGACGACAACGCCACCGCGACAGCCCGCACAAACGCAACAGGAAATGGCACTACTTATTATGCAAACGAGCCGCGCGGCATTGGCGGCCTCGTGGGCGTTGCCATACCCAAAAGCGGCCAGCCTCAAACAATTTCCGCGCTGACGGTGGACGCCAATGTGACGGTAGCCGGCCTGCTGCAGGACAGCGCCCCCAAAGCTGCGGACAATACCCTTACAGAACAGGCACGCTACGCCGCAGCTGCTGCCAGCGGGGAAGGCTCAATCTGGCGCAGCGTCGGCGTGGGCGGTGTGGTCGGCACGATGGATGCCGCCAACCTGACGCTTGATCCCAATAAAGAAATCATGACCAACAAAGCCGCCGTCACCGGCAGCGCCTTTACGGGCGGCGTTGTGGGCAACCTTTATAATAGCAATAGCGGCAGTGCGCCTGTCACCCTGACCGGCCTTCGGAACGAGGGCACGGTCAGCGCGGGTGCCAACTACCTTGGCAGCGCCGAGGGTCAAAACAGCCGCGTGCTGGGCCAGTTCTTCGGCGGCATTGCGGGCTACTGCAAAAATATCACGCTGCGCGGCAGCACCAGCACCACCCGCCGCGATATGACCGAAACACAGCTGAAAACCGCCGTAAAGGGCGGGTATACTGCTGATGGCACACTCACCGACGACAGCCCGCTCAAGGGTGATTTTGTCGGCGGTCTGGTGGGCTTTGCCAGCGGGTGTAGGCTGGATAATTGCACCACGCAAAAGGGCTATGTGCTGGGCCGCTGCTTTGTCGGTGGCATGGCGGGCGGCTTCAGCGGCAGCCAGCTTGAAACAACCGGCGGCAGCAACAGCAGCACCGTGCTGGGCAACCGCTATGTGGGCGGTGTCGTGTCGGTCAACGGCAGCCAAAGCACGGTCAGCGGCGTTACCAACAGCGGCCTTGTGGCGGGCCTTGGCAAAAATGCGGCCTATGTGGGCGGCATTGCGGGCCTGAACGATGCCGATTGGGGCAGCACCGCAGCAAATACAACTGCCACCATCAAAAACTGCGTCAGCAGCATGGCCTCGGACGCAGCTACCAACAGCAGCCGCAGCGCCCTGCTGCAGGCGCTGAGCACCTACGAAGCTGCAAACAATGAGAAAGCAACCACCCGCGTGGACTATGTGGGCGGTCTGGTCGGCTGCAACGGCAAAAATGCCGTGCTTACATGGGACAATGAGGCAAGCACGGTGCAGATCGGCGCGGTCATCAGCGGCAGCAATTTTGTCGGCGGTCTGGTTGGCTGCAACGATGCAACGGCGAAAATCACAAATACTAGCGCCTCGCTGCTGACTGTCAGCGGCGAGGTCGCGGGCGGTAATGCGGTCGGCGGTATGATCGGCCTGAACCTTGCCCCGGCCCTGCCTGCGGCCGATATAAAAGTGACGGAAATCAGCGGCACGCTCTGCGTGGGCGGTGTCATCGGCGCTAACATGCCGGTGGTCGGCACGGACGGAACGGCGTTTACCATTACATCCGCCACATCCGGCAGCACGGCCAGCACATTTACAACCACCGCAAAGGCGGGCCGCATCAAGGCCGACGGTCTGGCGGGCGGCATCATCGGCTATAACTGCCTGCTGGCATCGGCCCCGACCGATTTGACAACGATTCTGCCCACCGTGGCGCAGGATACCGGCCTTGTGACGGTCAATACATTGCCGCGCAGTGACAAAGAGATGAACCTCAGCGGCGCGGCCAACCAGTTTAATCTTGAGGTCAACGCCTATGTGGGCGGTATTGTCGGCTATAACGATGCAGAAACCCGCCTGACCATCCGCAACGCAACAAACGGCAGCCAAAACAATGCGGCATCGGTCGGCAGCCTGAAAATGCGGGGCGAGACCGGCACCCTCGGCAGCGGTGTCAGCCTGAAGGAGTACAATGGCCGCTTTAACTATAACGACTATGCTGGCGGTAAAGATGCCCGCGGCTCTATGGCGGGCGGCATCATCGGCTGTGTGACCCAAAACACAAAGCTGGAGGGCTGCACCAACTACGGCATTGTCTCCCACAAGAGTGCGGCGGGCGGCATCGCAGGCTGGAATGACGGCAGCATCAACAACTGCTCTACCTACGCTACATTGGGCACCCAGCAGGACGGCTATGCCTACCTTGGCGGCATCGTTGGCATCAACAGCGGGGCGGTCACAAACTCGGCCCCGGCAGCAAGCATCACCGTGCGCGGTCGGTACATCATCGGCGGCGTGGCGGGCCTGAACCTGACGAATGCGAGCATAACCTATAACACTTCCAATAAAATCCCCGTTACGGTGCAGGCAAATGAGTGCGCGGGCGGCGTTGCAGGCGTAAACTGCGGCAGCATCGCATTGGGCGGCACAACCCTGCAGGTCAACATTACGGCAGAAAGCTATGCAGGCGGCATTGCGGGCAGCAACAACACGCGCAACGCCATAACAGCCAGCATTGCGGGCGGTAAGGTGAAAGGCACCGTCACGGCCACCAAGAGCTACGCAGGCGGCGCAGCCGGTGCAAACTATGCCAATATTAGCGATGTTACGATGATTGATGGGGCGTGTGTGCGCGCCAATGACCAGTTTGCAGGCGGTATTGCGGGCTGCAATAGGGCTGGTAACGGGCAGACCGGCACAATTACACGCTGCACCAACACTGCGGGGCAGACCGGGAACAACTACACGGTATATGCCACCAACGGCAATGCGGGCGGTATTGCAGGCAGCAATGACAGCGGCGCCCAAATTGTAAACTCCAGCGTAAATAATGGCGTCAAAATCGGCGTTGCCAAGTGCGATGCGGCGGGTATTGCGGCCAACAACTTCGGCACCATCATGGGCGGCACTGTCGGCAGCTGTACGATTACCTTTGCAGGGGAAAGCATCGGCGCGGTCACGGCCATCAACAATGAGGGCGCAACAATCAGCGGCGTTACGCTTGATACGGACGCAGCCATTGTTTACCAAGGCCCGGCCACCAATGTGGGCGGCATTGCGGGCAAAAACGCCGGTACGATTGGTAATTGCAATGTCAGCAGCCCTGCACTGGCGCTCAGCGGCCTTACGGCCCGGGCAGACAGCATCAGCCTTGGCGGTGCGGCGGGCGTCAATATGCAGGGCGCAACCATCAGCGGAACAAATGTTACACTGAACATTACAGATAATCTGAATAAATACAAGAATCTGGGCGGCGTAGCCGGCGAAAATGCCGACGGCGGCACTCTGTTTGAGTGTGCCTATCAGGGCGTGCTGGGCAAGGCTGATACTGCGGCAAGCGATAACATCACCACGGGTGCAGCCAATGTGCAGGACACCGTAGGCGGCATCGTCGGCCTGAACAATGGTGAAGTCAATGGGTGCAGTGTGCCCAAAATCACGCTGCAGGTGATGGGTGCCTCGGGCCTGAGCGACAGCCAGACCTATGCGGAAAAGCTGAAAAGCGCCAGCAGCGTGGGCGGCATTGCGGGCCGTAACAACAACAAAATTACATCCTGCTATGTTGCCACAGAAAAGAACGGCGGCAGCATCATCACCGCGCGCTACGGCTTTGTGGGCGGCGTGGCAGGCGCAAACAACGGCAGCATTAGCAGCAGCGGTGCAAAAGAAGTAACAGAGTTGGTCAAGCAGGTTGACGAGTGGTTTGCGGCTGGCAGCACCAATGACATGATCAACACCCTGAAAGGCAATACTTATAAAGACCTTAAAGGCGTTGACACGGTGTCCCCGAATAACTACAGCGAAGTCTACACCGCCACCGGCCTTGCCGAAAATGACCTGCTGGTCGGTCTGCGCGGTACAACTGCTGCAAACGGCAAATCCAGCGGCTATCTGGGCGGCGTGGCAGGCTTCAACACTGTCAACGGCACAATCACACGCGCGGCAACCGGCAAGTGGTTTGTCTACGGTGACAACACGACCGATGAATCCAAAATCGGCGGTATGATCGGCATGAACGAGGCAACCGGCGAGGTCAAGCTGCTGGTCAACTGCGCCGCCGTGCGCCGCTTTACCCGCACAAATAGCACAAATGACGATGACACGACCCATAGAGGCAACGCAAATATTGCCTATGTGGGCGGTGTGATTGGCGTGCAGCAGAACACGGCCAATGACAAGTGGGTCATCAGCGAGTGTGTGAACCTTGGCACTGTGTTTGACAGCGGCTCCAACTATATCGGCGGCATCATTGCCTCCTGGCTGAAAAACGGCGGCACGATTGAAAAATCCTTCAACTTCGGCAGCCTTAGCACCAATACCAACTATGGCAACGGTTCGGGCACGGTCGGCGGCATCGTGGGCTTTTTTGACCAGCCTACCCCCGGCGGCACGGCAAATGTCCTCTCCTGCCAGAACCACGGCGATATTCTGTCCTGCGGAAATTGGGAGGGTGACAAAAAGCACGGTGCCAACGATGTTGCCGGTATCCTTGGCAAGGTGGTCATGGCGGACGGTACAAATGACTATCTGCGCATCAACATTGTCGATTGCGTGAACGGCGATGTTAAGATGCAGTGCGAGTCACTGGCAGCCGGCATCATGGGCTGGCTGGGACCGTATGGTGACGGCGGAACAAAAATACCGGATAAGGTAGAGGTTTACATTGACCGCTGCCGTAACTATGCTACGGATATTACAATCTCACGTAAATACAACTATACCCCCTTGTTAGCGGGTATCTGCGGCAACCGTGGCAATGGCAGTAAAACGAGTGCATCCACCACAGTGACGAATTGTTTTGCCCTGTATAAAAATACTGTTAGTTCCAAAAATGCGCCCATTGCGTTGAACCGTGGAAGTGAAAATATCGTGGCCTACGGCAACTACTTTATGGACGAAGGGTACAGCTTTAACGATGCCTACAATAAAGCCATGAAGTTGATGTATGAAAATGAAGTAAAAACACAAGCTTCGACATATGGCGCGAGTATGAGCCAAAAGGATAATTATCTCTACGGCACACGGCTGTACGCGGGTATAAACAATACTGACGGCAAGTACTTTGCAGCGGGTATGGTCAATAACTATAATCTTGATACAGTTGATGCGAAAACATGTTATATCAAGAAAGCTACTGACAAGGACGGGCTGGCAACAATTTATCGTCCGGATCGTAAGGAACCACTAAAGAAAGAAGTTGCCACCATCCTGCTGTGGTACGGCGATACGGACAAGAGCGATGCCCCGAGTATGCAGGACATCACGGACGACTTGATCCAGAACTACTATACGCAAATTCTGGACAAGCGCGGCCCCGGTACGGTCTCCGAGTTGAAAGTTACGCATAAAAACGATAGCAGTGCTGTCTATGGCCGCTATGAGGTGACATGGTCGGCCGCGGCCGCAGATGGCATTTTCCCAGATAACAAGATACAGAATGTAAGCCATTATCTGGTAACGCTGTATAAGGTTGACGGCGATAACGAGACGCCTTTGGAGGGCTACAAAGACATAAAGGTCTACGGTACGCGCTATCTGTTTGACGCGGATGATGCGCTGGCAAATGCTATTGGCAACAGCCAATTCTGTGTCGGTGTAAAGGCCGTGAACGGAAACACCACAGGTACAGAGGTAATGTCTGACCCGCAGGACTTCGTGCGCCCCCTGCCCACCCCAGAGCTGGAAATCCGCCTGAAAAAACAGAAAAGCGAAGGACAGCCCTACGGCCAGTATCTTGTGCTGACAAACGCAAGCGATTATCAAAACGCGGGTGACTGGCAGGTAACCGCCTACCTGATGAACCAACCCAATACAAAGATTACGCTGGATGCAAGCAACACCGAGGCACCGATAGCAAACGGCCTTGGCTCGGCCACCCGCCTGCGCGCCACGGCAACCCCGGGTACAGATGCAACAGGTGCATGGATGGAGTCTGCCCGCTATGATGAGGAGATCGGTATTCCCAAGACATACTATAAGGACAATGATCAAAATAGAAACAGCGGCCTTGTCCACGGTACGGCGGCTATAAACCAGCCGGTCATAACCGGCAGCACGGCGGATAACCTGTCGATTACCGTGACCCTGCAATTTACCGCAGATACAATCCCCAACACCGTGCCGAACTACCGCGTTATGCTGCTGGGTCAATACACCGGTAATGAACAAATTAGCAATGCGGCAGAGGATACAACGGCAGCCAACACGCGGCCGCTGAACGGCCAGTATGTGACGCTTGCTGCGGTGGAAAAGCCGGTCTACAGCAGCGGCACGGAATTTGTGCTGAGCAACCTGCCCGCCGTGGTCTTTGACGGCAGCTACACCGACCTGAAGATCGTCTCTGTGCCTGTCGATGCCGGTTATCCGCAGGTCGTGACCCGCTGGGAAATCACCGCAGATGAGGCCCTGAATGCTATTGGAAGTAACAATAACCCCGTCAGCTGGAACAACGGCATCGAGATCGTGCGCGGGGCGGACGGCAAATTCAGCTATTACCACCTGACCCCGCTGCAGTTCTTTGCGGACAATGACTCGTGGTACAGCATGGCTAAAAAGCAGATTCGCAGGGATGACCTCAACCTCACACTCTTGAAAGCCCCCACGGTAAGCAATACTGGCACGGGTCAAGTGGACGATAGCAACAAGCTGAACTATACCTTTACATGGACGCAGTACAAGGCGGACGGCAGTGCTGATACAAGCAAGCATGACTACGATGTAACCCTGTACGGCCTGCTGACCGAAAAGGCAGGCGAAAGCACCACAATCGCGGACAAGGAAAAAATCGAGCTGAAGGACGGCGTGTCGCTGGCGGATAAAACCGAATTTGACAACCAAACCGGCACCTATACCCTGACCCTCTGCGTGGATGATGACCTTGCAAGCGGCAGCTGGCGCTATGATACGGTGCGGCTGCATGTCACCCGCAAGCCGGGCGAGGGGGACACCCATGCAATCGGTCTGGCGGGCGAGGCGGATTGTGCTGTTATGCAGCGCTTGTCTGCGGTAGGTCAGGTCAACAATATTATGCGCACCAACGACAACAGCGCCAATGCACTGAACTACGATATCACCTGGCCCGCAAGCGCGGACGCCAAAGACGATGCCACGGTGAGATATACCCTGTACGCGGAAAAGCAAGACGGCAATAATTGGACGGCGCTTGCCAACTGGCCGGACATCACGAAAAACAGCTGCACCGTTGACCTTGAGAAGTATCAGGGCGTGACCTTGCGGTTGTATGTCGTAGCAAATGCGGTTGACAAATCGAAGTATTGCAGCCCGAACGGCGAGTACAGCAACCCCCTGCTTGTCGAAACGCGCCTTGCTGCACCTGTTGTGACCGCAGCCGATTTAAGCTACCCAATACCGAGCCAGACCCAGTTCCTGACCGGGGAAAAGCTGACGCTGACGGTTGAAAACGCCAGCGGCAGCAGCTACTACTACATGGGCTATCTCTTTAAGAATGCCGCGGATTACAAGCAAATTGCTGCGCTGGCGAACAGCTATCAGCAAAAGCAGACGCCCGATGCAAAGGCCCAAAAGCTGGCAGCCCTGACGGACGCGCTGAATGCAATGCTGACCGACACGACCGGCCGCGTGCTGCGCCTGCTGCCGGAAGGCCAGATGGACGGCGGCGCACAGGCAGAAACGACAGAGAATGGCGCAGCGTTTGCGCTTGGCGATGAAAGCTTTACCATGAAGCCGGAGTATGCCGGTTACTGGCTACTGCCCGCCCTGCGCAGCATGTCCACCAACGACACAACCGCCAGCTCCAACTGGTACTACTATGTCGCAGACGGTTTGGACGAAACACCCACCCAAATGCAGCTGCCTAAGATTAAGCTGGATACACCTGCGGCTGTGATCGGCAATGTGGAACGCGAGGAAACGGTCGGTCTGTATGCCAATCCGGAGTATACCGGCGAAGCGCTGGAAACCAAGACGCTGCAGCTGTCCCGCCGCACAGTAGAATGGCCGCTGGGCAATCTGTATGACGATGAGGACGCAGATATAGTGCGCAGCCTGACCAATGTCTATCAGTTTACGGTGACGCCGGTTTCTGCAAGCGAAGTACCCTACACGGTAAAGGTCTGGGTGAATGACCATGAGTATACGGATGATGACGGCAAGGTTCACCCGATCGGCGAGATAGTCAAGGTAGAAAAGACCGTCACGCTGACCGATGGGGCTGGTGAAAAAGAGACACTTATACACGAAATCACGCCTGCTGTGGACGAAGCAGCACAGCGTGTCTGGTATGATTTGAGCCTGCTGCCGACCATTGAAAGGAACGGAGATAAATGGCAGTGGAGCGAATGGAAGCAACAGACAACGCGCATCACAGGTACTGAGGTAGAGGATACCACAAAGGCGTACTACGCAGCCGATGTATACCCGATGCTGGAGGTTGTGAAGAACAGCGCGAATGAAGTGATGCTCCGTGTAACACTGCCTGACCTGTTCAAGGTCTATATGGATACGCAGGATACCCTGCAAAAAATCACCGCCACACTGACCGTGCAGGCCCTGCCGTATGAGGATGCAGCCGGAAAAACGGACGGTAAAACGGAAGAATCCGAGCAGAATGTTGTCGTGCTGAACGAGACCGACACGGCATCCCAGACAGCAGAGGAAGCACCGTACAGTGATGACAGCGTGGCAGAGGATACGGTGTCAGAGCAGGTGTGGCGAGGCTTGGCCCGCGCGGTCACGGAATCGCACCCAACGAACCAGACCCCGGAAACCGCAGCTGATGCGGAAACCATACAACCGCCTGCGGCCTGACGGCTGCAGCAGAAAGGAGGTGGCATTATGTGCCGGAAAGTGCGCAGCATCCTGCAGGGAAAGCAGGGCTTGTCTATGATACTGGTTCTCTGCATGGGGGCACTGTTTGCGGCGCTGTCTACAGCGCTGGTCTATGCGGCTTCTGTGCTGACGGCCAATGCCAACCGCCAGCTGTTGGAGCAAGAGGTGTATCAGCTTGCCACCAGCTTCTCAGACATACTGGGGGAACAGCTGAACGACGATACCAGCGAATTTGCTGAATTTATCAATACTACCTACATGCGGTCAGAGTATTACGGTAAAAATCCCTTTGAGGAGGAAACGGAGCCCAAAACCTTTGAGGCTGCCTTGAGCGGGGACGGCAGTGACGGCGCAGATACAATAAAAATCACGCTGCGCCGCCGCCCCGGCGAGGAAGCGGAAAAGCTGAACCTGAACGGCAGTATAGGGCAGTCCGTGGACACCAGCGATACAAGCTGGCAGGAACTTTTGAAAAGCTGGCAGGCTGATAACTATAAGCTGGTTGACCTGCAGCTGGATGTGACTGTTACTGTAGAAAAAGGCGGGGAGAGTTTTGCCTATACCGTGACCTATGACCGCGCGGTGCATTATGCTGTCAGCTATTATACGCTGGATAATGATACAGCACAGTATAACTGGGACGGAAATAATACATTTAGCGCTGTTAATGACGGCTCAACGGTTACAATCAATGCCGATGATACACCAAGAAAAATTGTCCCGCACTTTGATACATCCAATCCGCAGTCCATCACCTACACACGCGGCGTTAAGCAGAAAACCACCGCACAGGAGTGACCGCCATGAAAAAAATACTGAAAAATCAGCGCGGAGAAACCATTGTGGAAGTGCTGGTGTCGTTTGTGCTGCTGCTTATGTTTACCGCCTTGTTTGTGGTATCGCTGCGGTATGCCCGGGCTATGTCCCAAAAGGCGGAAACGCTGCGGGAAACGGCATATCAATTATGCGCCGGGCTGTACCCTATACCGAAAACGCAGGGCGAAGCGCAGCAGGGAAATGGGTGGCAGCCTGTGGCCGGTAAGGAAAATATGACCTTTCCATTTAAGTCAGGGGAGGCAAGGGTGTTTTCCGTATCCGGGATCAAACTGGATGGCATGAAGGTGGAGGCGAAGATTACTGCAGCGGAGGGCGGCGAGGAGAACACAAAAACGGAATCCTACACCTTCCACCGTTACAGCAAAGGCCAGTCAAATACCAGCGGGGGACAGGGAACACCATGATGCGAGTGCTGAAAAACAAAAGGGGGACAACGCTGGTCGAGCTTGTTGTCTGCATGGTGCTGCTGTCGCTGTTTACGCTTGCGGCTGTCACGCTGATACAGCCCAGCGCGCAGGCGTATATGCAGGTGCAGCAGCAGACCCGCGCCCAGAATCTGGCCGATGCGCTGATCGAAACCATCCGCGGCGAGCTGCTGAACGCTAACGGGTATATCCGCTTTGCGGACGGCGCAGCAGACAGTGATTTGGACACGGTGTTCAAAGAAAAAACCGGTGTCAGCAGCGGTACGGCGTTGGAGTTCAGCGTCTATCCCAATCATATTGAGCTGATCGACAAGGATAAGGTCCCGGCGCTGACAAAGGCGGACGGAACGCAGCTGCTGAGCCAAGATGCTGCGAACGAGCTGGACGGTTACCTGCACATGCGGTTCTATCTGCAGGAAGAAAACACCTATAAGCCCCAGCATGAAGTGACATCAGATGGAAAAAAACTGCCTAATGTTGCCTACGCCTACACGACAGCCTACCCCAAGGACGCCTACATGGGGATGTTTATCAGTGACCTGCAGTTTTATGCCCGCAGCTATACCAAGGCCGAGGGGGAAAAATACGCCCATGTTACGGCGCTGACCGTTGTGCTGACCGTAGCCCAGAAGGACGCGAAGGGCAACGCTGTGCCGCTGTGTACCCAAAAGGCGATCGTGCCGCTGCCGGGCGCACCGGTGTATATCGAGGAGCCCGGCAGCTGGGACGGCAGCAACCCGGCGGTGTCCTGAAGCGCCGCCCAATGCGGGATATTCCATGTTATGCTGGACAAACCCCTTGACTTTTGTTATACTATAAAACAGTATGGGAAGGGTGGGGCGCTGCGCCCCGTTGTATAGAGCAGAGAGGAATACCACATGGCAACAATCGAAATCAGAATGTTGGGCGATTTTGAGATCCGCGTAAACGGCAACCCGGTGCTGGCCCAGCTGGCACAGTCCCGCAAGGCAATGGCGCTGGTACAGTATCTTGTGCTGCAGCGCGGGGAGCGGGTGTCCCACAAGACCATCACCGATACGCTGTGGGCGGGCGAGCGCTCGACCAACCCGGATATGGCGCTGCGCGCGATTTTGCACCGCTTCCGCAATATGATTGATGCCGAGGGCCTGACCGAGCTGCAGGGCTGCATCCAGACCAGCCGCGGCAGCTACCAGTGGAACCCCGCGCTGGATTGCAGCGTGGATGTGTTTGAGGTCAACGACCTGTCTGAGCAGGCCCGCAGCGAGGCCGACCCCGAAAGCCGCGGCTGCCTGTATGAGGAGATCGTCAACCTGTACAAGGGCCGTCTGCTGCCCCAGTTTGCCACCGAGCCATGGGTCGAGAGCGTCAGCGTCCGGCTGCACGGGCAGTACCGCACGGCCATTCTGGGCCTGCTGGAGCTTTGTAAAAAGTGGGGCGAAAGCAGCCGCATTATATCGCTGTGTGCCCGCGCGCTTGAGCTGGACCCCTACGAGGAGCGCCTCTATCTGGAGGAGATTGTGGCGCTGGAATCGCTGGGCCGCCACACCGAGGCACAGAACCTTGCCCGCCGCGGCAACGCAATGGGCTGCCTGCACCATGCCATTGACCCGGGGCGCGCCGGCTCTGCCTACCGCCAGATGCGTCAGGCGGACCGCAACATGGAGAGCGAGCTTTCCCGCCTGACCGCCGCCCTGCCCG
>ERZ791911.1088-NODE-1088-length-14114-cov-7.411338_pt1 | contig 14114 bp, 12 predicted proteins | sample MGYA00510142_ERZ791911 | MGnify/ENA primary metagenome ERZ791911 (study PRJEB30046, sample SAMN00792056) | human gut metagenome | study: EMG produced TPA metagenomics assembly of the A metagenome-wide association study of gut microbiota in type 2... | reverse complement strand
TTGGCCCATAGCCTGCCCATAAAAGGGCCTTCCTTTTAATCGACTGACCGTTAGGCCCGGTTTGCCTGTTTTCCCCGCCCGTCAGGGCGGTTTTAAGGTTTTATCAAAACTGGCGCCGCAGGCGCCCACCACCACCCTTTGAACCCTCTGAACCCGGGGCCGCGAAGCGGCCATATAAAAACTGCGGCGAAGCCGCTACCACCACCCTCGGGCCCAAAGGGCCCGTCAAACCTAAGAACCTTCGGGTCGCCAGACCCGTCAATCTTTAGAACCTTTCCCAAAAAGGAGCCTCCTATGACTAAGAAAAACATTCCTGTCAAATTAAATGAAACCTATACCGCCACCATCCGCGACCTGGGAATCCACGGCGAAGGCATCGGCTCTGTGGACGATTTCACCCTCTTCGTGCCCGGCGCCCTGCCGGGGGAGACGGTGACCGCCCGGATTGTGGCGGCCAAGAAATCCTATGCCCAGGGACGGCTGATTTCCATAGAGAAACCATCCCCCTTTCGCACGAAGCCGGAATGCCCGGCCTACCATGCCTGCGGCGGCTGCCAGATTTCACACCTTACCTACGAAGGCCAGCTGGCGGTGAAGGAGCAGCGGGTGAAGGACGTGGTGAGCCGTCTGGGCGGCTTTTCCGAAGACCTGGTACTTCCCGTGCTTCCGGCGGAAAATCCCTGGAACTACCGGAACAAAATGGCCGTGCCTGTGGCCCAGGCCACCGGAGGGCCGGTGATTGGGTACTACCGCCAGGGCAGCCACCAGGTGGTGCCCATTGATGGATGCCTCATCCAGGAAGAAGAGAACAACCGGGTCCTCCGTTTTGCCAAGGGCTTCATGGCAAGGCACAGCATCCAGGGATACAACGAAAAATCCCGCAAAGGCTCCGTGCGTCATGTGATGGCCAGAACCGGCGACCACGGCGAAGTGATGGTAGTCATCGTCACCGCCACACCGGCCCTTCCCTTTGCACAGCTCTGGGTGAAAGAAATGCGAGAACTTCTGCCGGAAGTGGTTTCCATCTACCACAACGTACAGAAAAGCCCGGGCAATGTGATTCTGGGAGAAACCCTCCACCACCTCTGGGGCAAAAAGACCCTGACCGCCACCCTGGAAGGTCTTGCCTTTGAAGTATCCCCCTTCTCCTTCTTCCAGGTCCACCGCACCCAGGCGGAAAAACTCTATGATAAAGCCCTGGAATACGCGGCCCTCACCGGCGGCGAGACCGTCATTGACGCCTACTGCGGCACCGGCACCATTTCCCTGTGCCTCGCGAAAAAAGCAAAAAAGGTGATCGGCATTGAAATCGTGAAAGCCGCCATTGACGACGCCTGGAAAAATGCAGAATTCAACCATGTGGAAAATGTGGAATTCCACGCTGCCGACGCCGGAAAACTGATGCCGGAACTCTATAAAGCAGGCCTTCGCCCCGACGTCATCGTTATGGACCCCGTCCGCGCCGGCTGCAGCGAAGACGTCCTGAAAGCCGCTGCGGCCATGGAACCGAAGCGCATGGTCTACGTTTCCTGCAACCCCGCCACCTTCGCCAGAGACGCAAAGATCCTTGCCGGCCTCTCTTATACCCTCAAAAAAGTCCAGCCCGTAGACATGTTCCCCCAGACCATGCACATAGAAACCGTGGCCCTTCTGGAGAGGGCAGAGTAAGATTTCTGCTCATGCTGGAATCAAATGAGCCATATGCTTCATGCGGCAAATCGGCAGAAAAAGCAAACAACCGGGCTGTGCACATTCTGCAGAGAATGTGCAAGTCAGTCGAAGTTGGCCCATAGCCTGCCCATAAAAGGGCCTTCCTTTTAATCGACTGACCGTTAGGCCCGGTTGTCTTGTTTTCCCCGCCCGCCAGGGCGGTTTTAAGATTCTATCAAAACTGGCGCCAAAGGCGCCCACCACCACCTTTTGAACCCTCTGAACCGGCCCCCTTTGGTGCCTGACAGCACCACCTTCCCCCCGCAAGCGGGGGGACAATAAAATGAGGGGGCCGAACCCTCTGAACCCGGGCCGCGAAGCGGCCCTTTTTTATAAAAATCTATTGCATTTTCTCTTTTGATAGTTTATGATACTTATAGGTTCATAAAGGTTAAGGTTTAGATTCGAAGAGGAGTCCGTCATGGGCTCCTTTTTCGATTTCCTGAAAGACATCATAGAACCTGCGATTAGAATTACATAAGAAAGAATATTCCCTATTGCGTATAATCATACATTTATAGTATGCTGAAAAAAGCATATTTCCGGCCCGGGGGATATGGGAGGAGAGAGGGTAAGCAGAGGAAACACGGACACTCTTGCAGAGATATTTTCACTCCTTCAGAAAGGGCAGGTTATCTATATATTTTTTTCTAAGGGAGCGATGAACTATGAAAAAAATTCTCGCACTGGCTGCTGTAGCAGCACTCACTGCAGGCGTTTCCGCTTATGCAGCAAATCCATTTTCCGATGTTTCCACCGATGACTGGGCTTACCAGGCAGTATCCGACCTCTCCGACCAGGGCGTGGTAGAAGGCTATCCGGACGGCACCTTCAAAGGCGAAAGAAACATTACCCGTTATGAACTGGCTCAGATCATTGCCCGCCTCATGGCTAAAGAAGACCAGCTGAACGCTGAACAGCGTGCAACCCTGGACAAACTGGCTGGCGAATACGCTGACGAACTGGCCAACCTGGGCGTTCGCGTTTCCAACCTGGAAAAGAAAGTGGGCAACATTGCCTGGTCCGGCAACGCTCGTATGCGTTTTGTTCAGGACTATGATGCTAAGGGGAAGGCTGCAGATACATGGGATGGTCGTATGAAGATTACTGCCCATGCCACCGTCAATGACAGCACCTATGTAGAAGGCAGATATCGTACAGATTTCAATTTCAAGGAAGCCGATAAAAAAGGCACCTATATGGAAGAAATCATTGCTCATCATCAGTTTGGTGACAACCTGGGTGTTACCATTGGCCGCCAGGACCTCTTCCTGGGACAGACTGGAACCGAATTTGATGATGAATTCGACGGCGCTATTGCAACCGCTAAACTGGGCGGCGTAAACGTTGATCTGGGCTATGGCCGTCTTGATGGTGGTAACCTTGGTAAGGTAGGCGATGGAACAAAGAATGATAATGAAATGTTCCTGGGCCGTATTTACGGTGATGCAGGCCGCATTTCCTACGACGTAGAATACCTGGACGGCAAGGACTCCCTTGACGCACGCCTCATCGGCGCAGGCCTCACTGCCGGTCTTGGCGGAGACTTCAAAGTATTCGGCGACTACTACAAGAACACCGAATACAAAGGCGACCCCTACACCTGGACCGCAGGCCTTGGTTATGGCAGCGTAAACTGGAAGAAACCGGGCACCTGGGATTTGAGCGCTCAGTACATCCATGCTGAAAAAGGTTCATTCATCAATGATGCTACCTATAACGTAACTCCTGCAGAACTGGTTGCTACTGATGGTGGTGCAGCAGATACTGTTAAATACTGGCTTGCTGCCGGCGATGTGATTCTCCAGAAGAACGTAAAACTCCATGCTGAATACGCATTCGACGTAAAGACAAATAATGATATTGATTACGACGACCTCTGGTCCGTATCCCTGAACTATGTATTCTAATCTCTCCTGAGATAAAAAGAAGCTCCTCCCAAGGGGCTTCTTTTTTTGCGTTTCTCTTTATCTCATCTAATGGAACGACGGTAAACGGCAAAAAACTTGCGTCCCCTTTAGGGGTGGCAAGCGAACGGAATTTGTAGGGAGCCATAGGCGACTGAAAATTTCGTGAGACGCTTTCCCGTGGAGAGAGGGCCACGAAGTGGCGAAGGGGTGCAGGACGCTGCAAGTCGAAATGACACTATGCAGAACTGACCGCCAAACGGCGGCCAAAAACTGCGGCGTAGCCGCCACCGCTGCCCTCGGGCCCCAAGGGCCCGTCCCCCTTTGGTGCCTGCGACACCACCTTCGCCACGGTGTGAAGCGTGTCACATGATTCTCAGGTCGCTTGTGCTCCCCTACGAATCATGTTCCCTTGCCACCCCGCAAGCGGTGGGACAATAATAAACGCGTAAGCCGCGCCCCTTTTTCTTAATTTGCGGCGTCAGCCGCCACCACAACCCTTTGAACCCTCTGAACCTTCTGAACCCTCTGAACCCTTTTGAATCCCATTTCCAACTGCATAGAAAACCATCCATCATGCTTATCGAGACTATTGAATATTGTAACAACCCATGGTATACTATGACTACAGCACACATGCAGAAGAAAGTGACCATCGAACAGTATGAAAGGTTGTATTTCTTTTCGCAGCTGAAAGAAACATCCCGCTGAACCACCGGATATCGTACAAACTTCAGCGGAGCATCTCATACAGGGGATTATCCCCGCAAGTGATTGAAAGGAAGGTATTATTATGGCAAAAGCAGACATTCAGGAACAGTACGGTCTCTTCATTAATGGCGAATTCGTTCCCGCCTCTGACGGCGCTACCTTTGACGCCCACAATCCGGCAAACGGCGAGCACTTGGCTTATTTCGCAGAAGCAACCAAAGAAGACGTGGACAAAGCAGTGAAAGCGGCAAGAGCAGCCCTTCCCGCCTGGTCCAAGACCTCTCCCATCGAAAGACAGAATATCCTGCTGAAAATTGCAGACATTATTGACGCCAATGCAGACCATCTGGCACTGGTGGAAACACTGGACAACGGCAAGCCCATCCGTGAAACCAAGGCTGCCGACATTCCCCTGGGCAGCGACCATTTCCGCTACTTTGCAGGGTGCCTGCGCGCATGGGAAGGCTCTGCCACCATGCTCGACGATAACACCCTCTCCCTCATTCTCCATGAACCGGTAGGAGTGGTAGGCCAGGTCATTCCCTGGAACTTCCCCTTCACCATGGCATGCTGGAAACTGGCTCCCGCCCTGGCAGCAGGAAATACCATCGTCATTAAACCGTCCTCCCATACATCCCTGTCCCTCATGGAACTCACCCGCCTCATCCAGGACGTACTCCCGAAGGGCGTGCTGAACGTCATCACCGGCAAAGGCTCCAAATCCGGCCAGTGGCTCCTTGACCACCCGGACCTGGACAAACTGGCATTCACCGGCTCCACCGAAGTAGGCCACGGTGTATACCAGGCTGCCTGTGACAAACTCATCCCCGTCACCCTCGAACTGGGCGGCAAATCTGCCAACATCGTATTCGACGACGCAGACCTTGCCCAGGCCGTAGACGGCGCATGCAAAGGCATCCTCTTCAACCAGGGCCAGGTATGCTGCGCAGGCTCCCGCCTCTTCGTACAGGAAGGCATTTTCGACGAATTTATCAAACACCTGAAAGCTACCTTTGAAAACGTTAAAATCGGCGACCCCACGGACCCCGAAACCCAGCTGGGCGCCCAGATTTACAAATCCCAGCAGGATAAAGTACTGAAATACGTACAGATCGGCATCGACGAAGGCGCTAAACTCATCACCGGCGGCGAAAGATACACCGAAAACGGCTGCGACAAAGGCTTCTTCATGAAACCCACCATCCTTGTCACCGACAAGAACAGCGACCGCGTATGCCAGGAAGAAATCTTCGGACCGGTAGTGGTGGTACAGAAATTCAAAACCGCCGACGAAGTCATCGCCCTGGCCAATGACAGCGTATACGGCCTCGGCGGCGCTGTCTTCACCAAGAACATCGACACCGCCCTCAAAGTAGCCCGCGGCGTTCGTACCGGCCGTATGTGGGTCAACACCTACAACGACCTCCCCGCAGGCGCCCCCTTCGGCGGCTACAAACAGTCCGGCATCGGCAGAGAAACCCATAAAGTCATGCTCGAACACTACAGCCAGATGAAGAACATCTACATCAACCTCAAAGAAGGCGTCAGCGGCATGTACGACATTAAATAATGCAGGCCATGTAAGCTGAGAAAAACTCCTTTCCCGCGGGAAGGGAGTTTTTTTATTGGCGAAATGGAAAGTGCAGAAAGATTTAATCTGCCACCCCCTTCTAAAGCGGGGGGCACTATGGGTGCTGGGCATTTCGGGCAGCCGGTGCTTATGGCAGTTACAGAGGAAAACCATACAACCGGGCTTCGCCCGTGGGAAATGCACCCCTTTTGGTGCTAACGCACCACTTCCCCCGGAGGGGGAAGTTTTAGTGGCGATATGCAATGAGCAGCTTAAGTTAGCGCAAGGGGAAAGCATAGAGCAAATCTCCCCCACCGGGGGAGATGCCGTAGGCAGAAGGGGTGCATTTCCACGGGCTGTGCACATTCTGCAGAGAATGTGCAAGTCAGTCGAAGTTGTCCCATAGCCTGCCCATAAAAGGGCCTTCCTTTTAATCGACTGACCGTTGGGCCCGGTTTGCCTGTTTTCCCCGCCAGGGCGGTTGTAAAGGTTTTATCAAAACTGGCGCCGAAGGCGCCCACTACCACCCTCTGAACCCTCTGAACCCTCTGAACCCTTTGAACCCTCTAAACCCCTGGGACGAAGCCCCATCCACCTTACGGTTCCATAGAATTTTCCCTTGACTGGATAGAGAAAATCCCATATAATCAAATGTATAGTATACTATGTATTTAAAGGAACGAAAAATCATAAGGAGAAGGCTATGGCAAGTTTGGAAGATATTCTGGTAAAGAAGCACATGAAAAGGACGAAAGCGCGGATTATGATTTTGAAAGTCCTGGAAAAGAGCCTGCCCCTCACGGCGGGGGAAGTCTATGAATCGGTGCGGGGCAAGGATACCCGTCTCAGCCTGTCCACGGTCTATCGGAACTGCGAAGCCCTGGCGGAAAAGGGGCTCCTCTTCCGTTCCACCACCATGTCCGACGGCCTTACCCGCTATGAATACGCCCATGACACGCCGGTGCACTATGCCATCTGCCTGTCCTGCCACCGCGTATTTCCGGTGGACGTGGACCTGGAGAAGGGATATAAAGAACACATGGACAGCGAATACGGCTTTGAAGTGGCGGAGCCGAAGGTAGAAATCTACGGCTACTGCAAAGACTGCCGGGCTTCCGGAAAAGCCAGGGAACACAAAGGAAAAATAGAACTGTAAATGGGATAGGAAAAGACAGCGTTTCCAGAGAAGCGCTGTCTTTTTCATGTGCTATCTATTTTTAGTAGTCTCCGATATGACGCTAAGCGGCCCGTCGTATCTGTCATCTCGAGCGGGGCTGCGTGCCGGAGCGGGGGCAAATGTGCTTGGACTCTATTGAAACTCTGAGCCGAGAGATCTCCCGCCCCAATGCGGCTTGTACCATGGAGGAGTGAGATTTCTCCACTCCGGTCGAAATGACAGGGGGGCGGTGCTGCATGGGTGTCATTGGGGCGGGGAAAGAAGGCATACGCCAGGCACCATGGAGCCTTCCTGCCGGGATCGTCATTCTGAACGAAGTGAAGAATCTCGGCGCATGGAGCTAGGGACGGCAATGATGATAAATACATGCCAGCAGGGAGGCGGGAAAAGCAAAGCTGGTTAGCAGCATAGAGGAGTGAGATTTCTCCACTTCGCTTCGCTCCGCTGCGGTCGAAATGACAGTGAGGCGTGATAGCGTTTCCATCCTTCTCCAGTGACGCTAAGCGGCCCGTCGCATCTGTCATCTCGAGCGGGGCTGCGTGCCGGAGGGGGGCAAATGTGCTTGGATTCTATTGAAACTCTGAGTCGAGAGATCTCCCGCCCCAATGCGGCTTGTACCATGGAGGAGTGAGATTTCTCCACTCCGGTCGAAATGACAGGGAGGCGGTGTGGCGATGGTGTCATTGGGCTGGGGAAAGACGCCACACGCTGTGGAGCCTTCCTGCCGGGACCGTCATTCTGAACGAAGTGAAGAATCTCGGTGCATGGAGCTGGTGACGGCAATGATGATAAATACATGCCAGCAGGAAGGCGGGAGAGAAGCCGGCATGTAGTATAGGCAGGGAAATTGCCCCTTTGTGAAAAGAATTTGACTGTCTGAAATAGAGAAAACCATTCTCAAATAGGCTACATAGAAGAAAATCATTCTCAAAATGAAGAAAAGGCCGAAAGAGAAATCGTCGGAATCATCGGATAAAAAGTCATAGGTCCATTCTATTTGAGAATATATATTTAAAAATCTCTTTCTCATTTAATGAGAATTCCATATAATTTATCAAATATTATAGAATATTTTTGTAATATAATATACAAAGAAAATTTGTTAATTTCTAATAATAGTGATATAATGATGTTGTCCCGAAGGAGTCCTGCCTTCCGGGCGGGAAAGGAAAGAAAAAGAGGAGCAGAGGAAACACGGTCACTCGCGCAGACAATCTTTTTCATGATTTTCCATGGGCTCAGGACTTATATCTGTTTTTATAAGGAGCGAAGAATTATGAAAAAGATTCTTGCCATCGCAGCTGCAGCAGCACTGACTGCAGGCGTTTCCGCATTCGCAGCCAATCCGTTTTCCGATGTTTCCACCGATGACTGGGCATACCAGGCAGTATCCGACCTCTCCGACCAGGGCGTGGTAGAAGGCTATCCGGACGGCACCTTCAAAGGCGAAAGAAACATTACCCGTTATGAACTGGCTCAGATCATTGCCCGCCTCATGGCAAAAGAAGACCAGCTGAACGCTGAACAGCGTGCAACTCTGGACAAACTGGCTGGCGAATACGCTGACGAACTGGCTAATCTGGGCGTTCGCGTTTCCAACCTGGAAAAGAAAGTGGGCAACATTTACTGGTCCGGCGACGCTCGTATGCAGTACCAGCACAACCTGGACGGCGCTAAAGACCATAGCGATACCTGGAACGGCCGTATGCGTATCAACGTAAAAGGCCAGGTCAATGACCAGGTAACTGTCAATGGCCGTTTCGTGAATGAAATGGACTTCAAAGACAGCGATTCCAGCGATACCACCATGGACCGCATTTACACCCAGTGGACACCAAACGAAAAAACCACCGTTAACATGGGCCGTTTCGGCGTAGCCCTCGACCAGACCGGTACCTTCTGGGATGAAGACGGTATCTTCGACGGCGTCAACGCAGCCTGGGACAATGGCAAAATCGGCGTAGAAGCAGGCTATGGCCGCTTCAAGAGTGGCTATAAGACATTCACACTTTCAGATGAAGACGTTAAAGGTACAGATATTAAAGCAGGTGATTATGGCTATGCATGGAAAGACCAGGCTTCCACCGAAGCATGGTATGCAAAACTCACCGGCCATATCGCTGACCGTGCTGACGTATCTGCATTCTACATGGAACCCACCCATAACTTCAACGCTGAATTATATGATGGACTGAAGAATCTTGATGCATATTCCGGAGATAAAAACGCAAAGGTTTGGGGCATTGGCACCACCGTTGACCTGGGCGGCAACTTCACCCTTGACGGCGACTATGTAAAGACCCAGTGGTCCGGCAAGATTGATCTTGGCGATTTTGGCTCCTACAAAGCTGATGATCCGGCTCTCTGGACTGCAGGCCTTACCTATGGCGCCGTAGACACCGACAAACCAGGCACCTGGCAGCTGGGCGTTCATTATGTAAAAGCCGATGCCGGCGCTATGCTCCTCGGCAACTCCGCCCTGGACCTCACCGACCAGCTGGACTACGGCTGGGATAACTGGTCCGATGTACACTTCTGGGTAGCCCGCGCAGGCGTAGCACTCCAGAAGAACGTAGAACTGGATGCTTACTACAACTTCGCAGCTAAAGCTTCCGGCAGCACCGAAGATCCCGACGACACCTGGGGTATCGAACTGAACTACGCATTCTAAGGAATGAAAAAAGAACTCCTTCGGGGGTTCTTTTTTTATTGGCTGGAAAAGGGCTTGGGGGGCAGAATCTTTCGCCCTGCGTCGCTGGGGGCACTATGGGTGCTGGGCATTTCAGTCAATTTGAGTTTATATCAGTTACAGAGGGAAAGCCTTCACAACCGGGCTTACGCCCGTGGAAATGCACCCCTATTGGTGCCTGCGGCACCACTTCCCCCGGAGGGGGAAGTCTGCTCTCCGCTCGGCCTATGTTCTCATAAGAATCGCGATGGTAAGCATAGAGCAAATCTCCCCCACCGGGGGAGATGCCGTAGGCAGAAGGGGTGCATTTCCATCGGGCCGAAGGCCCGGTTTGCCTGTTTTCCCTCGCCCGTCAGGGCGATTTTAAGGTTTTATCAAAAATGGCGCCAAAGGCGCCCACCACCACCCTCTGAACCCTTTGAACCTTTTGAACCCTCTGAACCCTCACGCCATAGGGCTGTCCAACTTAAGACCCCTTTTCTTTTCAAAATCCTATGATACAATGAAGGCAAATAGGCTCTGCATGGACGCTCCCGATGACAGAGGCGGCATCACCCGCTACCGCATGCAGGAAGAGCCGGAGTATGGAAATATCCTGGATGAAAAAGAAAACTATGACCTGCAGCAGATAGTCATGGTTTACGTGGCCCATGCCCGGGCGGATATGGAAAACCGCCTGCTGAACCTCTTGGGCGAACTCTTCGTATCAGAAGACGATGCCAGCAGGAAAAAGGCGGAACTGATTGAACATTACGATATTGATTTAAATGAAAACGAAGAAAGGCTGGTGAGTACCATGTGCAACCTGAGCGTAGGAGTATATGTAAGAGGGAGAGAAAGTGGGATTGCTGAAACTCTCCGCAAGACAGCTGTCCGTTTCCTCAACATGGGGCTCTCTGTGGAAGATGTAGCTAAGGGCACAGACCTTCCTGTGGAAAAGGTAGAAGAAATTAAAAAGGAGATAGAAGAAAAGAAAGTATAGCTGAAATTGTATAGGCGCCTTTGAAATATAAGGCGCCTTTTTGCGTGGGCACTATGGGTGCTGGGCAGCTCAGGCAACCGGTGCTTATGGCAGCAGCGGCAGGCAAACCATACAACCGGTCTTCATCGGTCGGGCGATTCATAGGAAGGTCCTTTTGTGTGCAGGCTAAGGACAAACTTCGCCCGACTTGGAGACCCTCTGCAGGGTCTCCACAACAGAAATGCACCCTTTTGGTGCCGTTATGCAATGAGCAGCTTAAGTTAACGCAAGGGGAAAGCATAGAGCAAACTTCCCCCTCCGGGGGAAGTACCGCCGCAGGCGGGGATAGGGGTGCATTTCCATCGGGCCGAAGGCCCGGTTTGCCTGTTTTCCCCGCCCACCAGGGCGGTTGTAAAGGTTTTATCAAAACTGGCGCCGCAGGCGCCCACATTCATTTACCATTTACAATTCACCATTTACCATTTCCACATGGGCGCCCACCACAACCCTCTGAACCCTCTGAACCTTCTGAACCCTTTGAACCCTCGCGGCGTAAGCCGCGTCCTTAATAAAAAATATCTATATCCTCTAAAAGATAAAATCGAATAGCGGTCATTCCTTTCTTCTCTCTATCGCCCAGGCTCACCATGGGAAAAGGGCCTGTTTATCGGGACTTTTTTAGGGTGGCAGAAAAAAGGATGGGAAGAGGAATGCCGGTTTACAATGAGAACTCTTAACCATAGATTAAAGGGCATAACAGTACACTTATGTGCTGAAAACTTGATTTTAGTGCACTTTTATGGTACTCTGTACATAGACCAAGGTCCTTACCTCAGGACGGTAGTCAGGGACAGTACGTGAAGAAACAAGCAGAGGAAACACGGTCACTCGCGCGAGGACTTCAAAGCGGAACTCCCGGTAGAAAAAATAGAGGGCTTATTTCTTTTTATTTTTTTCACAAGGAGCGAAGAACTATGAAAAAGATTCTCGCAATCGCAGCTGCAGCTGCACTCACCGCTGGCGTTTCCGCTTTCGCAGCAAATCCATTCTCCGATGTTTCCACCGATGACTGGGCTTACCAGGCAGTATCCGACCTCTCCGACCAGGGCGTGGTAGAAGGCTATCCGGACGGCACCTTCAAAGGCGAAAGAAACATTACCCGTTATGAACTGGCTCAGATCATTGCCCGCCTCATGGCTAAAGAAGACCAGCTGAACGCTGAACAGCGTGCAACCCTCGACAAACTGGCTGGCGAATACGCTGACGAACTGGCTAACCTGGGCGTTCGTGTTTCCAACCTGGAAAAGAAAGTCGGCAACATTTACTGGTCCGGCGACGCTCGTATGCGTTACCAGCACAATCTGAGTGCTGATGATGCAACAAAGAATAGCGATGCTTGGAATGGCCGTATTCGTATCAACGTTAAGGGACAGGTCAATGATTCCACATATGTTCAGGGTCGTTTCCTGAATGATATGAAATTTAAATCCGATGATACATCTACTACCAGCATGGATCAGTTGTATGTAAACCACAACTTCGGTAAAGACTTCTCCGTACGTCTTGGCCGTCAGCCTATTTCCTTCGGCGACCAGGCAGGCTGGCTGAACAATGGTCATGACGGATACGATGGCATCCAGGCTGCTTACAACAATGGCAAGCTGTCCCTTGCTACCGGCTTTGGCCAGTTCAACAGTACTTATGGCGACTTTAAGCATGATGCGCTTGATGACAACAAAGCAGACTTCTACTTTGCACGTGGCGCTTATGACTTCGACTTTGCTAAACTGGGCGTAGACTATATCTCCTATCAGGATAAACATGCTGATCTTGACTTTGAAAACACAAAGCCTGAACTCTTTGGTGTAAATCTGAATGTTCCTGTTCAGCAGTTCAATGTATTTGGTGAATATTGGAAGAACACCACCGCTCCGGACGCTCTGAAAGATACCGCTTGGAATGCTGGCCTCTCCTATGGTGCAGCTAACTGGGAGAAACCGGGCACCTGGGATCTCTCCGTTGCATACAACAACGTAGGCAATGGCGTATACCTCGGCGCTAGCGGCTGGCAGACCAACATCCTTGATGCAGTATATGATGCTGGCAAGCTGAAATTCTGGAATGCTATGGCTGATGTAACTCTCCAGAAGAACGTACAGCTCCATGCTGAATATGCATTCGCAGCTGATGCTGACAAGGGCGATGATCCAGCTGATGCTTGGACCGTTTCCCTGAACTACAAATTCTAATTTCTGAAAAGAAAAGAGAATATAGTTTCATAAACAAAGAAGAGGCTCTCGAAAGAGGGCTTCTTTTTTTGCGCCGCTTTCTGTGGAGTCTTGGGAGGCGGGGAACACATAGGGAAAATTGTAAATGGTAAATTGTAAATGGTAAATGAAGGTGGGCGCCTGCCGGCGCCAGTATGAATAAAAGGGAAACGGCTCAGACCCTTGCGTCCCTCAAGGGGAAATGAGGAATGGAGGCAGGAAATCTTTGAGTCATACTCTTCTTGTACCGTTCCGGCGGCACCCCCCTTTGGTGGCTGGCGCCACCACCTTTGCCCCGGCTCTGCCGGGGACACTATGGGTGCTGGGCGGTGTGCCATATGATTTTAAAGGTAAGCATAGAGAGGCTTATTCTGTCCCCTGCATAGGGTGGCAAGCGAACGTGATTTGTAGGGGAGCGACAGCGACCTGAAAATCACGTGAACCCTTTCCCGTGGAGAAAGTCCGGCGCAGCCGGATAAGGGTTGGCCGCCTACGGCGGCCAATTCAGCAGAATGGTAAGAATAGAAATGATACGAACACTTCATGGACACAAACTCTTGCGTCCCCTTTAGGGGAAGAGGGCCACGAAGTGGCGAAGGGGTGCTGGAGGGTAAGAATCGGAAAGAAACTCAAAGTAGAGCAGGCCGCCTATCGGCGGTCACGTCCACGGTGGAGTGTCACATCGGTGCTTGACCTCGTACACCCTTTGCCACTACGTGGCGTTCCCCTCAAGGGGAAACGAGAGATTGAGGCAGGAGATTTTTGAGTCATACGCTTCTTACAGTATTCTGGAGAGAAAACCAAACAACCGGGCCGCAGGCCCGGCTTGCCTGTTTTCCCCCGCCCGACAGGGCGGTTTTAAGGTTTTATAAAAAAATGGCGCCAAAGGCGCCCACCACAACCCTCTGAACCCTCTGAACCCTTTGAACCTTCTGAACCCTCACGCCCAAAGGGCGTGTCCAAAAAGGCGCCCACCACAACCCTTTGAACCTTCTGAACCTTTTGAACCCTCTGAACCCTCGGATCCCAAGTGCCCGTCAATCTTAAGAACCTTTTTCTCCCCTATGACTAGGGAAGCACTGATTAATTCGCAGAATCGAATTTCATATGTATTTTTATCCA
>ERZ791911.1084-NODE-1084-length-14146-cov-14.863104_pt1 | contig 14146 bp, 10 predicted proteins | sample MGYA00510142_ERZ791911 | MGnify/ENA primary metagenome ERZ791911 (study PRJEB30046, sample SAMN00792056) | human gut metagenome | study: EMG produced TPA metagenomics assembly of the A metagenome-wide association study of gut microbiota in type 2... | reverse complement strand
TAAGTCTCAATTAGTAGCTTAATTAATATGTCCAATATTTTGGGTGCATATCAAACTTTAATGCTTTTATTTTTAGCCTAAATTATTATTTAGATAATACACGTGCTAAGCGTACTAGTTCTGGGTCTAATGTTTTGTTGTTATTTACAGAATCATGAAGGTCAATAGCTACAACTTTACCTTCGTTGATACCAAATACGATATTAGACTGACCATTGAGAAGTGCTAAAGCAGCTTTTTCACCTAACATACTAGCTTTTACACGGTCTTCAGCTGTTGGAGAACCACCACGTTGAACGTGACCTAATACAGTTACACGAGTATCGATACCAGTTTTTTCACCGATTTCTTTACCGATATCTACAGCACTGCCTACACCTTCAGCAACAACAACGATGCTATAACGGCGACCATTGTCATAAGATGTTTTGAGTTCATCACAAATTTTGTTAAGGTCATATTTAACTTCTGGAACGAGAACATATTCTGCACCACCAGCGATACCTGCCATCATAGCAAGCCAGCCACATTTACGACCCATAACTTCAAGAACAATGATACGACGATGAGCAGATGCTGTATCACGAAGTTTATTGATTGCATCTAAGATAGTGTTTAATGCAGTATCAGCACCGATAGTATAATCAGAGCCCCAAACATCATTATCGATAGTACCAGGAAGACCAACGATTGGCATACCTAAATCGCTTAATAAAGAACCACCAGTTAAGCTACCATCACCACCGATAATAACTAAACCTTCAATGCCATGGCTTTGAAGAATTTTAAGAGCTTCTTTACGAGTTTCTTCTTGTTTGAATTCTGGGCAACGAGCTGTACCTAAGAAAGTACCACCACGTTGGATAATATCACTAACGCTTTGAGAATTTAATTCTACGATACGATCTTCAAGCATACCTTTGTATCCATCATAGATACCAAATACTTTTACTCCTTCATAAAGAGCTGTACGAACTACCGCACGAGCTGCAGCATTCATTCCTGGGCTATCTCCACCACTAGTCATGATTGCAATAGATTTTAACATATCAAATTACCCCTTTTCTTCTTTGATATACAATATAATGCATATTATTAACTATATAGAAATGCTTATACTAAAATATAAACATATTCGCAACCTTTTAAATATCTGTATTTCCATCTACAGTATGATTTAATTTTACTAATACGCGCGTAATACGAACTCTATCTACTTCTTCGACAAAGAATTCATCATCGCCAAAGTTAGCTTTTTGACCTACACGTGGAGGAGTATCCACCTGTGTAGAAAGCCAACCACCGATAGTATCTATATTTTCTTCTTCAATATTAGTGCCAAACATTTCATTTACATCATCAAGTAACATTTTCGCATCAAGGGAATATAATTTCTCTGTACGTTTTTCTACTGTTGGTCTTTCTTCATCAAATTCATCTTGAATTTCACCAACAATTTCCTCAACAATGTCTTCTAAAGTAACCATACCAGCTGTACCGCCATATTCATCTACAACAATAGCTAATTGTAAACGTTTTCCTTGCATAAGTTTTAACAAATTACGCACTGGCATAGATTCTGGTACGACAGTAACTTCTCTTAATAATGACCTAATATCAATATTTTTGCGCGCATATAATGGATTTAATAAATCTTTTATATGCAAAAATCCTACTATATTATCTTTATCTTCAATACAAACAGGATATCTTGTCATCTGTTCAGTCAACGCTTTTTTTACATTTTCATCAAAAGAGTCTTCTAAATACAAACAAATCATATCTGTTCGAGGGATCATAATCTCTCTAACTGTAAGATTAGATAAATCAAATACATTATCTACAAAAGTCAATTCTGTTTTATCAATATATCCATGTTTATGACTTTCTTCCATCAACAAGCGAATTTCTTCTTCACTATGAGCTTCTTCACCTTCACTTGCCACTTCAAAACCAAGGCGAATTATTACCCAGTTAGCTACATGGTTTAAAATCCATACAGCCGGCCACATAATTTTGTGGAAAATAAGCATTGGTATAGAAATATTAAGCGTTACAGTTTCTGCTTTTTGAATAGCCATAGATTTTGGTGCTAATTCACCTAAAATGATATGCATTGCTGTAATGAGAGAGAAACCTACCACAAGTGCTATAGAATGAGCAAAATCTTCACCAAAGCCAAAGAACTGCACAACAGGTACTAATAAAGCTGCAACAGCTGGCTCACCAACCCAACCTAACCCAAGGGATGCAAGTGTTATCCCTAACTGTGTTACTGATAAAGATGCATCTAAATGGTCTGTGAGCTTTTTGGCATATTTAGCTCGTGTATTACCTTCTTGTAAAAGCGTTTCCAAACGAGAGGAACGAATTTTTACAAGGGCAAATTCCGCCGCTACGAAAAAACCATTCATAAACACTAAAAATACTACTAAAATTAATTTCAACAGAACTTCAATTAGCTCCAATAATTAATTACCTGTATCAACTATTTATACTAACATTGAAACAGGTAATTCACCTCCTATATTGTATAAATTTAAATCTAGTATAATTATATAAAATCATAAGTTATTTTTCAACTTTTTCTTTATCTGAATATTTTTACGTTGTATTTACTTTTAATTTACATTTTAGTATAGTTAATAAAAATTCTTTAAATAGATTTAAAAATTCATATACTAGTTCAACGTATTTTGAGCTTTCTATATCACAGGAATTCCATTATTATCATCATAAGTAGCTGTACAATGAGGATAATTTGAGCATGCCCAAAACCAACCATTTTTACCGCGAATTCTACGTAAATTGCCTTCTTTACAACGCGTACATAAATATTTTGATGTAGCTTTAGTATTTTTATTTTTCTCTATAGGCATTGCTGAAAATTTTTCTTTAGGAGCAAAATTCATCTTTTTCGTATTTTCTCTAGCGATTAAATCCCAAGCTGAAATCAATTGATTATCTTGCTGAAATATCTCATTTTGCCCAGATTTTATATAATTTTTATCACTATTATTATAACTCATTTGTCGATAATTATTGAAATTAAATTTTGTTTTTTCTATATCTGGCTTGCCATCTACATCATTACAAGTCATACGACAATTAGGAAAGTTAGAACAGCCCCAAAACTCACCATTTTTACCTTTGCGTTTTACTAAAATACCTTGATTACATCTAGGGCATTTATATTCATGCTCTTGTACCAAAACTGTCTTTGTTGCTTTAATACATAAATTCTGCGTAAATTCTGCCTGTTTAGCTAAAAATTCTTCAATTGTTCCCTGACCTTCAGATAAAGAATGAAGATAATCTTCCCAAACAGCTGTAGAGTCTGGATATGTCATTTCATCTGGCAGTGCATCAATTAAAATATATGCCGACTGTGTTGGCACTAAATATTTCTTTTTACCTTCAAGTTGTAAAAAATTTCTCTTTACTAAATCTTCGATAATAGTTGCTCTTGTCGCTTCTGTGCCAATACCATAAATATCTTTTAATTTTTTCTTAACTTCTACATCTTTTACATATTTATGAATATCTTTCATACCTGCAAGCAGTGTCGAACTTGTAAAGCGAGTTGGTGGTTTTGTAGATTTTTTATCATATTCGCCTTTTACATATTCTACTTCATCACCTTTTTTCATAAGTGGCAATGAATTTTGTTCTTCTTTTTCTTCATTATCTTCTTTTTTATCGTCTTCATTTAAAGATTTTTCTTTATTATTTTGCACATATAATTCTTTCCAGCCCATCTGTTTTACGACTCTACCACTTGTTACAAACAATTCTTGCATATATTCTATACTGATTTTAGTCTGGTCATAAATATGAACTGGATAAAATTGTGCTATATATGCTTGAGCTATTAAAAAGTAAATATTTCTTTCTTCTGTAGTCAAACTCATTAAATTGACTTTTACTTTTGTTGGAATAATCGCATGATGAGCTGTAATTTTTTTATCATTCCATGCTCTACTTTTCGTTTTTAAATCACATTTTTTTGCCCAATTAGCCAACTGCTTTTCATTGATATTATCTAAATTCTGCAAAATAATTTTAGCATCACTAAACTGGCTTTGTGGTAAATATTCACAATCGGAACGTGGATATGTCGTCAATTTTTTCTCATATAATTTTTGTGCAGTATCTAATACTAATTGCGGGTCATATCCATATTTTTTACCTGCCAAAACTTGCAAACTAGATAAAGAAAATGGCAGTCTTTGTGCTTCTTTTTTCTGTGCTTTTTGATAAGCTGTTATTTTTCCTGCTTCTGTTTTTTGAGCAAATTTACCGATTAAAGCTTTAGCTATATTTTCATCAATTAAACGATTTTCAAAATCTAGTCCCGCCTGTGTATCTTTAGGCTTCCATGTGGCACTAAATTCACCATTTTGATGAGCAAATATCGCTTTTATCGTGAAATAATCCACTGGTTTAAAATCTTTTAATTCGCGTTCTCTGCGGACAACTAAAGCAAGTGTCGGTGTTTTTACCCTACCTACAGCAAATACACCTTTTTTCCCTGCTCTTCTTGCTGCCAAAGTATATGCCCTAGACAAATTCATACCGATAAGCCAATCTGCTCTTGCTCTAGCTAAAGCAGATTTTTTTAAATTCAAAAAATCTCGATTATCTCGCAAATCTTTATTAGCTTTTTTTATACTTTCTTCATCTAAAGCATTTAATAAAATTCGCTTTACAGGTTTTTGACAATTTAAATAATCTAAAACTTCATCAATCAATAATTGCCCTTCTCTATCAGGGTCGCCTGCATGAACTATTTCATCAGCTTTATCAATAAGATTTTTAATAATACCAAATTGCTTTTTGCAAGACTCATCTATAATCATTTTCCACTGTTTTGGTATAATCGGTAAATCTTCAGCTTTCCAATTTTTATATTTAGCATTATATTCTTCTGGCTCAGCTTGACGCAAAATATGACCAAAAGCCCATGTTACAATTCCATCTTTAGTTATTAAATATCCATCTTTTCTTTGCACAGGACCTGTCAAACATTTTGCAATCTCTGCTCCCATACTTGGTTTTTCAGCTATATATAAACGCATAATTTCATCTCCTAAATTACTTGAATTAATTAAAAATAAAATTATAAATCGCTACAAAAACAAATATAGTCCATGCTATGAGAAAAATTCCACAAATAGCTAAAAGCCAAGGCATTTTCGGCCCTAAATAATCTGCCTGTGCTTCTGATTTTGCTCTAACAGAAGCAGGTAACATCTGAAGCATTGCATATAAAATTCCCGGCACAACTACTGCATCATCTAATAATCCTAGTCCCGGTATCATATCTGGTAAAAAATCAATAGGACTTATAAGATATAAAAACGCTACAATTGTCATTGTCTTTATCATCTTAGGTGTATTTCTATTAAATAAAGCTGTAAATAAAATTAAAATATCTCTTCTACTTGAACTGATAAACGATATAATTCGTGTAAACATTTAAAATTCTCCTTAATAAAAATAAACTTATAAATTAAATCAAAATATCATCTATAAAATAAAAACTCTATATTAAATATTAATTATTATACTTAATATAGAGCTTTATGTGAACTATAATTTATTTTTCTATTTTTTCTTCTACAGATACTTTTTCTTCAGGAAAAACTATATCTGCTTCAAACATACGTTGCCATGGAAATCTTATTTGCGCATCAGCTACATAGGATTGACCTTCAAATTTTTCTAAGCCATAATCAGCTATCATTTTCTGTAAAGCTTCTGTAGCTAATTTTTCCGCTGGTAAAGTTCTAGTTTTTGTATTGCCATAATCGCCTTCACCAGGCATGGAATTTAATCTATTCGCTACAGCTTGTCTGATATTTGCTTGATAGAGCCAATCATCTAAATAGCGGACTTCAAGCATTTTTAAAATGCCCACTCTATCTGTATAATTTGCTCCCATGCCCATAGCCAAAGCATAACCTGTACTATTTGTAGGTGTATTCCAACCTGAATAAGCGTTTAATTTATCTAATAAATTTTTACCATATAAACTAAACATTAAAGCATTATCAGAGCCATTACCAAATGTGATATCGCCAATACCTACTTTTTTACCTGCCTGTATCGCTTCATCGACCATATTGACAAAATCTATGATATTTTCGTTTGGTATATATACATTATTTAAATCATTAGCTGCACCTGTTGTACCGTCAAAATTAGTATTAACCATGAATACTAAATCTGCTCTTTTATCGCTATTGACTTTCATACCGCCAGCCATTTTGATATGAGTCGCTATAGAATTTTTAATTGGCTCATTAGAATATGCAGGTATCGTATTTTCTCCTGTACCTTTAGCATAATGAACACTTACAAATGGAATATCACCTTGTAAATTATTCACTGCTCTAGTTAATAAAACGTAACCAATTTCATCAATTCCAGCTACTGATTGATATTTCAACTCACCTAAATCACTGCCATAATTATCAAGCGCACGGCGTTCTTTATTTGTCTGTGAATATTTCGCATTATCATCACAACCTAATGCTAAATAAGTAATCACATCATTTCTAGCTAAATCAATTAAATTCTTACTTACTAAAAAATTACCTTGTCTACGAGAAAGCCAATCATCTAGAGCTGCTTTTGGTATTTTTTGTTCATATTGCTGTAACTGTTTTCTTTCTTTATGTGTTAATCCATCTTGTTCTAATTTATCAGTCAATGCAGTATAACGTGCAATATCTGTACCATATTGAGCATAATAATTTGCATCTTCACTACCTGACGCTTCACTTGTTTGAGGTGTTCTCATAATTGAACCAAATACATATAATTTCATATTTGGATTTGCTTGATGTATTTTCTCAAAATTATGCACTCTAGCTAAAACAACATCTTCACTTAAATTATGTTTTCTTGAAGCAACAAGACTACCATAAACCATAGAGTCTGAAGATATTACTGCTGCATCAGCTTTTTTTGCATTTTCTATCACCCATTTAGATAACTCCTCTGGTTTTGCATAAGGATTTTCTCTATTACCTAGGAGTTCTTCTGGTGGTGTCAATACTTCATATCCTAAATCACGAATATTATCCGCTGTCTGCTTAAAAGAAATCGGTCTATTATCATGGGGTACAAAAATAATAGTTTTATTTAAACTAGCAAAAACAACATTCGGTACATAAACTACTATCATCATCAAAAAAAGACATAATAGTTGTTTTAAATATTTAAACTGCACTTTATCACCTCATTAATTATAAATATCTTAATCATAATAAATTATATCATAATTTCAATCATACTAGAAAAGCCTGCAAAATAATATGCAGGCTTTTTAATTTAATATTTTAAATGCTTTTTCAATACTGTTTCATTTAATTTATTACCAGAAACATCGAAATTAGCTTCAAAAATTCTATTCCATGGCATTGTTATCGAAACATTTACTGCTTCATTAAATAAATTTAAATTATCACTTACAAAAGAACGCATTAATTTTGTACCATATTCTTCAATATATGGTCTTTTTGTATCTCCTATAGTTAAATAATCACCACTACCTGGCAATAAATTTAAATAAGAGTTCACACTTTGACGAACATTTGCTTGATATACCCAATCATCTAGATATCTAGTCAATAATAATTCATTGCGCTTATCTTGGCTTATCTGATTGCCTACAATTCCCATGCCTAATGCAAAACCAGTGCTATTAGTTGCTGTATTCCAACCAGCATATCCATATAATTTATCTAATAAATCTCTATCTTGTAATTGTTTCATCAAAGCATTGTCTGCTCCATTAGCAAAAGCAATATCACCTACAGCCACATGATAGCCTGCATTGACAAAGCTTTCTATATCTTCAACAAAATCAATTGTATTATATCTTGGTTGAAGCGTATTTACTGGAGTATTAGCATCATATGTCCAGCCACTGCGATTAGTATTTATAAACATTACTAAGTTAGCTTTTTTCAAATCATATGTTCTAATACCACCGATAGCCGTTATTTGACTTGTAAGTGTATTATCTATAGACTCATCTGAATATGTTGGCACAGTTGCTCCGCCATAACCAGAAGCATATTTTATATAAACATATGGCTTATAATTTTCTAATTCATTAACAGCTCTAGTCAAAACTAAAAGCCCAACTTCATCTAAACCAGTCAAAACTTGGAAACGATTATTTTTTAATCCTAAACTATTTGCATATTCTCTCAACTCATTACTTTCTCTATGAGTCTGGGATAATTTAGAATTATCATCTTTTCCTGTTGCCATATACACTACATCATTATTTTTAACTAAATTTATCAATTGTTTATTGACTTCCACATTTGTTCTGCGACGGGAAAGCCAATCTTTCAAAGCTGCCTCTGGCACACCCTCTCTTAGGGCTACCTGATAACTTTCATTTAATCCTGAAGTATCAGCATTATCAATTTTTGTATAATTAGCTATAGCTTGTCCATATTTTACATAGTATTCTGGCTCTTCTGTTCCTGAAGAAGCTCCATCTTTTGGCGTTCTCATAATAGAAGAAAATACATATATAGGCATCTTAGGGTGCGTATCATGCAACTTTTCTATATTTTTTACACGTCTTAACAATAAATCTTTTGGTATATGATGTTTTCTTGAAGCTACTAAGCTTCCATAAATCATAGCATCAGAAGATATTACTGCTACTTTATCTTTACCACCATTTTCCACTAACCAACGATTAATTTCTTCTGGTCTGCCAGCTTTATCTCTATCACCTAATAAATCTTTTGGTGGCATCTCTACAGTATAACCCATAGAACGGATTACTTGTGCTGTTTGATCGGAAGATATCGGTCTATCATCTTGAGGCACATACAAAATTACTTTTTTCTCATCTTTGGCAAATACTTTTTCTACATTAAAGATATTTACTAAACAAACAACTAAACAAATTCCTAAAACTAGTTTTTTCCAACTCCTAGAATACAAAGTTTACACCTCTCCACTGCCAAATAGCGTATTATCTTCTCTGCTTTTTATTTTCTTTCATATTCTTTTTTTGCTCTTTAGTTAAAGTTATTCCTGCAGCTTTTAAATCTTCAGGTTTCACCTGATCAATAATTTTTGTTAAAAGCTCTTTTCTATGTTCTTTTTCATAATCTAATATAGCTTGATAAAAATTATAATCTACATCTTTTACACTCATTGTATTCATATTTTGAGTTGGTCTTTCATAATTAACATACAAAGAGTTATATCCTTGATCTAAATATACACATTCTGTATATTCTACTGTTTTATCTTTTATATTTATTCGCAAATATTCTGCTACACCAGATAATTCATCAAATCTATATGTGCTTAAATTTCTCCATTGTCTTTTCATTATCACATCTTGAATTTGCATATTATCAAAAAGTCTTACTGTTGGTACAATTAAAATATTCGTGTCGGCATAGCCATCTGCTCCAATTTCATAGGTCATAGCATCTTTATTAAAATAATAACTTGAACGAGGTGTTGCCTGTACCCACTGAAAAACTTCTTCAGATAACGGTTCTGTCGCCGCAAAAGAATTATTTATTGGAAAACTAATAACAGTCATTAAGCTTAATACTAAAATAAAAAGATATCTTTTCACTATATTTCTCCTTTCTTCAATATACAAATAACTATCTAACTATATAATGATATCATATTTAATATTCAATTTAAAGATAATAACTATTATTATTAAATTTATACTAAAAATTTTTTCACAATTATGGTATTATATGATAGTATACAAAATAAATCTCAGAAAGGTTTTGTCATGTCAATAAAAGAATATTTTAAATTTGAAGAACGAAAAACTTCTTATTTTACTGAAACCCTTGCTGGTTTTACTACCTTTTTAACTATGGCATATATCATCATCTTAAATCCTAGTGTTCTAAGCCAGACAGGTATGGATTTTAATGGTGTATTTTTTGCCACAATAATTGCAACTATTGTCGGTTGCTTATTCATGGGGATTTTTGCTAACTACCCTATAGCGATTGCTCCTGGACTTGCAATGAATGCTTATTTTAGTTTTGTTGTAGTAATTTCTATGGGAATTCCTTGGCAAGAAGCTTTAGGCGCTGTATTTATTTCCGCTTTAATCTTTTTAATCCTTTCATTGACATCATTTCGTCAAGCTGTCATCAACGCTATACCAGCTTCAATGAAAGAAGGTATCAGTGCTGGTATCGGTTTATTTATCAGTTTTGTTGGTCTTCAAAGTGCTCATATTATTGTAGCTTCTCCAGCTACCCTAGTTACTCTTGGTAATTTTACTGACCCTGTAACTTATATGTCACTTATCGGTTTATTTATAAGCATTATTTTAGTGGTAAATAATGTACGTGGTGCTTTGTTTTTAGGCATGATTATTACCTCTATATTATCTTTCCTTTTTGGTTATATCAGCTTACCTGATACTATTTTCAGTACACCTGAACTCGGTAATACATTTATGCAAATGGATATCATGGGAGCTATTTCTCATAATCTTTATACTATAATTTTTACATTTTTCATTGTTACTTTATTTGACACTACTGGTACTATGCTTGGTATTGCCAAACAAGCAGGATTGATGAAAAATGATACTTTTCCTAATGTAAAAAGCGCTCTTTTAGCAGATTCTATCGCTAGCCTTGTTGGTTCTATTTTTGGTACAAGCCCAACATCTGCTTATGTTGAATCTGGTTCTGGTGTAGCTAGTGGTGGTCGTACTGGTTTTGTAAACGTCATCATTGCTTTATTATTCCTCTTAATGCTTTTTACAGCTCCAATTGCTAAAGTTTTATCCACTGTTCCAGCAGTTACTGCACCAGCATTAATTATTGTTGGTTTTTATATGATGAGCAGTTTATCTCGTATAAATTGGGATGATATGCAAGAAGCTTTTCCTGCTTTCTTGATTTTTCTAATGATGCCATTATCTTACAGTATCACTGATGCTGTTGGTATCGGTATTATCTCTTATTGCTTAATAAAAATATTCTCTGGAAAAATTAAACAAGTTCACCCTCTACTTTATGTATTTATGCTTTTGTTTATTATCCAATTTGTAGTCTTAAGCAATTAAAAATTTAATACTTAAGGAGGTCCTTTATCTTCTATGTTTTTTCGCAAATATAAAATTCTTGGTAGTTCTTTAATTGTCGCAGCTTGTATCAGTATTAGTTTTCCTAGTCAAGCTAGTATGACTCCTATGCAAAATAATTATACTTTAAAGGGCTTAAGTCAACATCAACAACGCGAAACAAGTGCTGTTATTGCTTTAAAAACTGATAATGATGATAATACTTTTGATAAAAAAGAAACATCTAATCACTCTGTATCAGAAAAAATCGCTGCTATTTTAAAAGGCGACTCTGATAAAAAAGAACAAGATAAAGTAGTAAATTATGGCAGTTCTTCTATCATGGGTTCAGCTATTGCAACTCGTGAACAATGCGTAAATTACTTGCTCAAAAATAACCCAAATCCTAAAATTACAGTTTCTGCTGAAGAATTAGTTGATTATTATTATGAAGAAGCTGGTAAAGAAGGAATTCGTCCTGATGCAGCTTTTGCTCAAGCTTTAAAAGAAACAGGATTTTTTAGATATGGTGGTACTGTAACACCTGACCAAAATAATTATTGCGGTCTAGGTACAACAAGTGCTACTGTAAAAGGTGCTTATTTTGAAACAGCTCGTATTGGTGTTAGAGCTCATATTCAACATTTATTGGCTTATGCTTCCGTTAGACCTCCTCGCAAAGATGTAGTAGACCCACGTTATTCCTTAGTTCGTGCCGTTTATTCTACATCAACAATTGATACATGGCCTGGTTTAAATGGTCGTTGGGCAGTTCCTGGAAATAATTACGGACAAGAAATTCTACAAATTTTAGATAATATTACAGAAGAATAAATAAAAAGAGTTGAAATATATACTTGAAAATTTTCAAATTAATATTTCAACTCTTTTTTATTAAAAATTTTAAGCTCATCAAAAATCCATATTCTAAGCGATAAATAAACTGTTATACTATTTTTCACTTATTTGCTATAATAAACATAATTATTTTATTTAAATACATTATATTAAAAATTTATGATAGAAGGTGTTAATTTGATAAAGTTTCCTAAACAAACAAAATACAGTTCCTCTCATCGTTTACGGGAAATGGTGCTTGTTTTACGTAAGCATAATGTACTTACAAGCGATATGACACCTGAAAAATTGCGTTTAATCCTAGAAGATTTAGGTCCTACATTTGTAAAATTAGGTCAAATACTCTCTTTAAAACCAGGATTTTTACCTGCCGATTATGCCATTGAATTAACTAAATTGCAAACACAAGCTAAGCCTTTAGATTTTAGCATCATCAAAGACTGTCTTGAAAAAGAATATAATAAAAAAATAGAAGATGTTTTTCTCGATATAGATGACCATGCACTTGGCTCTGCTTCTATAGCTCAAGTACATAAAGCTACATTAAAAACTGGTGAAAAAATCGTCATCAAAGTACAACGTCCTGGAATTTATGAAGTAATGGCTAAAGATATAGTTTTATTAAAACGAGCTGTATCTATCTTACAAGTCTTTAAAACTTCATCTAGCATTTTAGATTTTAACGCCATTCTTGATGAAATGTGGAATATCACTAAGCAAGAAATGGATTTCATGATGGAAGCTGAACATATTGATGAATTTAAACGACTCAATAGTGAAGATATTTTCGTTGATTGTCCTACTGTAAAACATGAACTGACTACAGCTCGCGTACTTGTAATGGAATATATTGACGGTCATCGCATTGATGAAATCAGCAAATTAAAAGCCCAAGGTTATAATGTTGAAGAATTAGGTATTCATCTTGGCAAAAATTATGTAAAACAAATCATTGAAGATGGCTATTTTCATGCTGATCCTCACCCAGGTAATATTTGGATAAAAAACGGTAAAATTATTTGGCTTGATTTAGGTATGATGGGACGCTTATCTTCTAAAGAACGTGATGCTTTAAAAAAAGCTGTTTACGCCCTTGTTCAACATGATACTTATGAGATGAAAAACGCTATTTTAACTTTAGGTACTGTTCAAGGAAAATTAAATCATATCCAACTTTATGAAGATATTGATAATCTAATGAACCGCTATAGTAATGCCAATTTCCAAACATTAAAATTAAGTGAATTAGCACATGATATCATAACTGTTGCTCGCCGTCATAAACTCTCTATAAACCCTGGTCTAAGTATGTTTGCTCGTGGTGTCGTTACAATTGAATCAGTTCTCAAAATTTGTTGTCCTAATGTCAATTTTATTGATATTTTTGCCTCTTATATGCGAGCTGATTTTAAACGAAATTTCAGTTGGAAAGAAGAATTTACTAAATTCAAACGAGATAGTTATTTAATGCTTCAAAAATCTATGCATATACCAGAACAATTATCTGATATCCTAAAAATGACAATGAGTGGACAAACTAAAGTTAATTTAGACTTAACAGGCTCAGAAGAACCACTTCGTCGTTTAGATAAAATGATTAATAAATTAATCATCGGTATCATTTGCTCTGCACTACTTTTAGGTTCTAGCATTATCTGCACTACTAATATGACACCTCAAATAATGGAAATCCCTATTTTAGGTGTATTAGGATATCTAGTAGCCGTCTTCTTATCAATTCGTTTAATGATTAACATTTTTAAAGAAAAATAGGTTTTTATGTTCATTTTTCTTTTATACAAAAGAAAAACGAACCAAAAAGAAAACTACCCGCTCACGCACTTTTTACTTTGATAAAGATAAAAATATGCCAACAACGTTCTAAACTCACTACGTTCAAACAGTAGAACTAAAACCATTGTCATATTTTTATCTTTACCAATAGCCTACGGCTACCGCAAAAAGATGCTAAAATGCGGGAAATGTTTGGTATTATTAAATAATTTAGCAATTTTTATTTTCCGCATTATAAAATTTTGTGGTAACCATAAGGTTATTGAAAATAATTATCTTTGAATACGTTTTTAGTCTGAATGTTTGAGCGAAGCGAGTTTCTAAGCGTTGTATGAAGCGATAATTATTTTCAAAACTAAAATTTTATCTGCGGTGGGTATTCTTTTGTTACTT
>ERZ791911.1078-NODE-1078-length-14231-cov-2.990124_pt1 | contig 14231 bp, 14 predicted proteins | sample MGYA00510142_ERZ791911 | MGnify/ENA primary metagenome ERZ791911 (study PRJEB30046, sample SAMN00792056) | human gut metagenome | study: EMG produced TPA metagenomics assembly of the A metagenome-wide association study of gut microbiota in type 2... | reverse complement strand
TTCCGATCTCGTGCTGCCTCCGTTGCTCCGCAGGCCGGCGGCGCTGCGCGAGGTGCGGTTCCGGTTCAGCCGGTGCAGTCCGTCCAGCCCGTTCGCCCTGTGTCCCCACAGGGCCCTGCTAGGGGGAACATTTCTCCCGATTCGACTGCTCAGTTCATGATCGGTCGCTACGGTGCCGACGCCGCGCAGCGTCAGGGCAAGTAGCAGCAGTATCTTAATCGCAGCCGCCGGGACGACCTGGCGGCTGTTTTTCTGTTTGAGAGGGGAGTGGGAAGTTGAGGGACATCCATTGCCATATCTTGCCCGGCGTTGATGACGGTGCTCGCGATCTTGCGATGAGCCTGGAGATGCTCAGTGCCGCCCGCTCCGCCGGCGTCACGCGGATTGTGTGCACGCCGCATTGCCGCGACCCGTATTTCGATTACGAGCGCATGCGTGCCTCGTTTGCCCTGCTGCGCGAGCATGCGGGGGGCTTTCCGCTCACTATGGGGTTTGAGGTTGCCTATCCCAAACTCATGGAGCTTGGCATTGAGCAGTGGGCACGTAGGCTGTGCTTTGAAGGTTCCAACGAGTTCCTCTTGGAGCTTGATCCCCGCTGCACTGAGCGTGACTTTATCGATTACGAGCGTGCGATTGTGCAGTTGCAGGGCATGGGGATGAGCGTGATTATCGCCCATCCGGAGCGCTATCGAGCCATTCAGGAGAATATCGACCTCGCGGAGCTCCTGGTCGATATGGGATGCCTGCTGCAGGCATCGAGCGACTTTATGGCGGGTGGGCGTTTTGGCGCGGAGAAAAAGCCCGCCAAACGTATGCTCAAACGCGGCCTCTACCGCTATATTGCCAGCGACGCGCATCGCCCTGAGCATTACGGGTACCTCAAGCGCGCTTTGCGTAAATACCCACAGCGAGGGTCACATGGCCGGCTCTAATAATGGACCTAGCGGCACCGGGTGTTTGTAAAGACTTGTGCCGCTGTGCGACTTTTGCCATATTGCCGCCGCTGTTGCTAATTTGTGGTGCTAAAATGGCCCAAGGTTAGTGTTACCTCTAACGTACTGTTTCGCTTGTAAAGGAGTATGACATGAAGAAGCAGATCGTCGCTTTCATGAGCGCTGCTCTCATTGCCCTCGCCGCCCCCGTGGCTGCTCACGCTTGGGAGAGCCCGTCCGGCGCCGTTAAGGCCGAGACCATCACCGTCACCACCGAGTCTGGCGTGAACGTGCGTGCCGCCGCTGCCTGCAACGGTACCGGTACGCTCAAGATCGAGGAGGCCGCCGAGGACGTTAAGGCTTCCAACGCCCAGACCCCCGAGGGCTTTACCGAGATTGGCTCCTTCAAGGTTACCTGCACCGGCAAGGTTGAGGCTCCGTACCAGTTTGCCTACAACCTGGGTGCTGCTTACGCCAACGCCGAGGTGACCATCTACGTCGATCACGAGACCGAGGGTGTTGAGAACGAGGTCATCAACAAGACCGCCAGCTCCGACGGTACCGTGACCTTCACCACGGATGCCCTGTCCATCCACACCATCGTGGCCAAGCAGTCTGCCACCAAGCCTGCCACCGATACCGGTGCCCAGTCTCCGCAGACCGGCCTTCCCGTTATGGCCGTTGCCAGCGTTTCCGCTGTTGCCCTCGGTTCTGCTCTCGTGCTTCGCAAGAAGGTTTCCGAGTAGCGATTACTTCTGCTTGTAATTAGGCGAATGGGGGACCTGTCTTTAGGACAGGTCCCTTCTTCTATCAACGAGAATCATTCGGGGGAGCCATGCCTGCATCCAGCAATCAAGACAACCAGAATAGCCAGAGCTCCAATGAGAAGCGTACGGGTTCTCGTCGCAATGCATTATTGCGTGTGGCTGCGACGGTCCTTTTGGTGATAGGCATTTGCGGCTGCGGGTACGTGGTGTGGGAGCAGTACCACGAATATAAGTCCTTACAGCGCATGCAGGGTGCCGAGGTGCCCAAGAATCCCGTGGCGGTCGAAGAGAAGGAGCTCCCCGATAACCCAATCGACTTTTCTGCCTTGTGGGGTAAGAACGTTGAATCGTACGCATGGCTCTATATCCCCGGTGCGGAGATAAACACGCCCATTCAACAGAGCGCGCTCGATGACTCCTTCTATCTCAACCACGACCAGGATGGAAATTACAGCCCCGTTGGCTGTGCGTTCACGCAGCTTGCCAACGCTCAGGATTTTTCCGATCCGGTCACGGTGATTTACGGCCACAATGTGGATGGTATTTTTGCTACGCTTCACTACTTTGAAGATGCCGAATTCTTCAAGCAAAACGATACGTTCTACGTGTACACGCCTGGGCATATTCTCACGTATGAGGTGGTCTCTGCCTACGAGTACGATGGTCGTCACATCCTCAATTCCTTTGACTTTGACCGCACCTCGGTGCGCGAGGAGTACTTTGCATCGGTGCTCAACCCTAATTCCGTGGTGCGTAACGTTCGTGAGGACGTGGAGCTTGATGAGGATAGCAAGATCGTCCAGCTGAGCACCTGTACCTTTACGCATCCGCATTCCCCAACGGTGCGTTATCTTGTTACCGGTGTACTTGTGGATGATCAGGAGACCAAATAATGACCGACGAGCGTCCGTACGGCCGGCATTTTGCACCACGAAATGAAGATGATCATACTGAAGCTCCTCATGGCCTTGAGGCGGCTTCAGCGTCTGTTGAGCCTGATGAACAGGTCCAAGAGGCCGATCAGCATGATTGTGAGTCTTCCTGCGTTTCTTCTGAGTGTGGCGAGTCTTTGGAAGACGTTGATTGCCAGGCAGAGGCTGCTGAGCAGGCTTCCGAAGGTCTCGACCAGGGAGGCCCTAAACCCTCGCGCAAGCGCGTCGTTGGCATCACCGTTCTTGTGGTGTTGTTCATCATCGCTATGATCGCTGCAGGCATTGCTCTCTTTATCAATCACTCCATTGCCCAGGGTAGGCGTAAGTTCGAAGATTCGATGCAACACATGATTGACCAGAGCGGCAGCACCATCGAGCATGATGGCGTTACTTATAGGCTTAACGAGAACATGGTCACAGTTGCTTTTATCGGGTTCGATGGCAATGTCACGAATATTACTTCTGGTGATCCGACCACGGGCCAGTCCGACACGATCATGGTCCTGGCGCTTAATGCCGACACCGGTAAGTCCACCTGCATTCTCATTCCGCGCGATAGTTGGGTTGATGTAGATACTTATATTGCTGGCAGCTACAGCGGTCAGCAAAAGATGCAGATATGCTTACAATACACCTACGGCAGTTCCAACGAGGAGAGCTCGCAGCTTGTCGCTCAATGTGCCAGCCGCGTACTTTCGGGAATCCCCATCGACCATTACTTCACTCTTAACGTGAAGGGTGTTGGGCCTCTTGCCGACGCCATCGGCGGAGTAAAGGTCACCCCTGTTAAGTCGGTTGAAAAATACGACATTTTTGAGGGTGAGGAGACCGTACTCAACGGGCGCCGTGCTCAAGAGTATGTCCAATACCGTGATTATCACGTTGACATTTCAACCTTGGAGAGACAGGAACGCCAGCTGTCTTTTATTAAAGCCTTTGCTAATCAGGTGCTTACTGCCGCATCGGGCGATCCCGCAAAGCTGATCTCCCTCTATCAGACGGCGCTGCAATATACCTGGACGAATTTGGGCATGGAGGAGTTCTCGTATATGGCGAGCATTATGGCCAAGCACGGTGCATCAGATTTTGAGATTAGGACGCTCGAAGGTGAGTTTTCATCCCAAAATGGTCATGCTGTTTTGTATTTGGATCAGGACAGCGTGACGCAGACGGTCCTCGATGTTTTTTATTCACCGGTATCTTAAATTAGTGCCAGTAGCTGTAATTATTGTTTCAGAGCTAACACTTTACACACCCATCAAGTTGAATGTGCTAGTCATGAGCAGTCCGATTCTTCATGGAGGGATCGGGGTTACAAGAACCTTCTCGCGAGGCAGCGCCACGAGCGTGTTTTGATTGGGCGGGGGACGTATAGCAGGTTCAATCGGTCGGCCTTCCGATATGGCGAAGCTATGCGCCTCTCCGCAAATCAGCGCCTCGAGAATTACAGCTTTGGGGTTCGATGTGTGGTACGTCATTCAGGTGATAACGGGGAGAGAGCAAAAGACGGCCGAGAGCATTCTCGATGTTGTTCCGCATGGGGTTCTACAGGAGTGCTTCTTTCCTCAGTACACCACGGAAATCAAGATTAAGGGTCAATGGGTTGCTATTGATAAACCCATGTTTCCGGGATATTTGATTGCTGTGACTGATGATCCTTACGTGCTTGATAGGGAATTGCGTAAGCTCAACCTTTTTGCGCGCATTGTTTCTCAAGGCGGGGTTCTTTTGCCGCTTAATCAAGGCGACATCAAGATTATCGATTCTTGTACGGAGCCCGGACATCGCGTTATTCCCATGAGCAGGGGGTTTAAGGTCGGGGATTCAGTCTTAATTGACCAGGGACCACTCGTTGGTCAGCAGGCAAGGATAAAACGTATTAATAGGCGGAAAAGCACGGCGCTCATAGAGTTCAATTTGTGCGGTCGCATCGTTGCTGCTCGGATGGGTTTAGCGTTGATCTCTGCTGGCGGCGTGGCCCAAACATAGGCACCTAAATTATCAATTCAAGTGTTAAGGCGGCTGGTTAGTTCAATTTCGGAATGGATAAGAAGTGAATCAAGTTAGTTATTCGGGGGCAACTGACTATCCTTCGGGCAATGGCGTTCCCGTTTCGCGGGAAAGGGCCGAATACGTTGCAAAAGTCGGAAAATACGATCGATATCAGGCCATGCAGGACTTGCGTGATGCAAATCGCGGGAAATGGCTCTATCGGGCTGGACGCCGCGTGTTCGACATCGCGTTCAGCGGTGCCGTCATAGCTTTTGGCCTGATTCCGGGTGCCATCATCTGCGCGGCGATCTGCCTGGAGAGCCCGGGCTGCCCCATCTACGCGCAGAAAGGCATCTCGCGCACGCATCGCGATGGGCGCATGCATGAGTTCACCATGTATAAGTTCCGCAGCATGTACAAGGATGCGGACCAGCGCCTTCAGGAGCTGCAGCGCTGCAACGAGGTTGACGGTGCCATGTTCAAGATGAAGGACGACCCGCGCGTCACCAAGGTGGGTAAGTTCCTGCGCAAGCACTCCATCGATGAGTTCCCGCAGTTCCTCAACGTCTTTCTGGGTCAGATGACGGTCGTCGGTCCGCGACCCCCGCTGCCGTATGAGGTCGCGGAATATGACGCGTGGGCGATGCAGCGCCTTGCGGTGAAGCCTGGGCTTACGGGCTATTGGCAGGTGGGGGGCCGCTCGGACCTGGATTTTGAGGATATGGTCGAGCTCGATCTCAAGTACATCCGCGAGCGCAGCCTTTGGGTGAATTTGCGCACAATACTTCAGACCATCAAGGTTGTCTTTACCGGCGAAGGGGCGTACTAATGGGGCGCCCACTTAGGATTGCGATGATCGGCCACAAACGCTACAGCAGTCGCGAAGGTGGAGTTGAGGTTGTCGTGACGGAGTTGGCCCGTCGTATGGCCGCTCTTGGGCATGATGTCACTTGTTATGATCGGTCCGGTGCCGATGTAATGACTGGAGACCAAACCGCTGCTTGCGAGCGGATGGTTGACGGGGTGCGCGTGATTCCTGTGAGGACTATCGATAAAAAGGGTCTTGCTGCCCTTAGCTCTTCATTCTTTGCTACGCTCACCGCGATTCGCCAGCGTCCCGATGTGATTCACTACCATGCGGAAGGGCCGTGTGTACCGCTGTCCCTCGCGCGTCGGGCCGGTATTCGCACCGTGGCCACTATTCATGGCCTTGATTGGCAACGTGCCAAGTGGGGCAAGCTTGCGAGTACGTATATCAAGATGGGGGAGAAGACCGCCGCAAACAAGGCGGACGGTCTCATTGTTCTTTCTAAGGCAGCGGAATCTTACTTCAAGGACGAATACGGTCGCGATGCGACAGTGATTCCCAACGGTATAGATAGCAAGAATTCGCGTCCGGCCGACTATATTTCTTCGGAATGGGGCCTCTCCACTGGTTCTTACATCCTGTTTCTGGGCAGATTGGTTCCAGAGAAACGTCCCGAGCTGCTTATTGAGGCGTTCAGGGGACTCGATACGGACAAAAAGCTGGTGATCGCCGGCGGTGGCTCCGATACTTCTGAGTATGAATCGCAATTGCATGAACTTACTGCGGGCGATGAACGCATCTTATTTACCGGGTTTGTCAGTGGAGAGCCTCTTGCGGAGCTCTATTCAAATTGCTTTGCCTATGTACTGCCCTCCGACGTCGAGGGCATGCCAATGAGTTTGCTTGAGGCCATGGCTTATGGCTGCTGTTGCGTGACGAGTGATATTCCTGAGTGTGCTGATGTGCTCTTTGGCGGCGGGATGACATTCGAGAAGGGGAGCGTTGACTCGCTGCGAAACGCCCTGCGTGACCTGTTGGCGAACAATGAGCTCGCGGGGCGGTTCGGCGCTGCTGCAAAGGCGCATGTAGGGAATGCCTACACTTGGGATTCCGTTGTCGAGCGAACTCTTGAGATATATGAGAGGATTCTCCGATGAAGGTAATTTTAGTCAATAAATTTCATTATCTAAAGGGCGGATCCGAGACCTATTACTTTGGCCTAGCCGAGGGGCTTAAAGCTCTTGGCCATGAGGTCCATTTCTTCGCAATGGAAGGCCCGGATAATGTGTCCTGCGAGGATGAAGATCTTTTTGTTTCTCCTAAGGACTATAACGGGCCCACGTCTTTATCTCAGAAGGTAAGCGCTGCTGCTTCGTTGGTTTATTCCAAGGAGGCAAAGCAAAAGTTTCAGGCACTCTGCGAACGTGTCCAGCCTGATATCGTGCATATGAATCTCGTACATCGACAGATTACGCTTTCAATCTTGGACGCTCCCTATCTCAAGACACATCACGTGCCCGTGTTGTTCACCTCGCATGACTACATCCTTGTTTGTCCGAGCTATGTGATGCTGGACGGCTCTGGCGACGTTTGTGATGCGTGTCTAGGCGGAAAGTTCGTAAATTGCCTCAAGCGAAGGTGCGTTAAAGGTTCCACCGCAAAGAGCGCCATGGGATTGCTTGAGGCTGAGTACCTCAAGATCCAAGGAGCGTACCGTCAAATCGATCGAATCATCGCACCATCCGAGTTCATGAGGGAGAAGCTAATCGAGGGCGGGTTTTCTGCGCAGCAGGTTGTCCACATGCAGAATTTCGCAAACCAGGAGATTCTGGACAACGCCTCGAAGGGCACTGACGGAACCAACAGGGATAATCCCTATCTACTGTTTTTTGGACGCCTGTCCAAAGAAAAGGGCATAGATCTTCTGGTCGATGCATTTGTCGCAGCCATTCCGTCTCTTCCTGCTGCCGTCAGGCTCGTCATTGCTGGCGATGGACCGGAGCGTCACAACATCGAGGAAAAGATTGCTTCTGCGGGTCCTTGCGTCTCAAGTCGAATCGAACTCGTCGGCTATCAGGATAAAGAGGGGGTTCGGCGTTATGCCGAAGGGGCCTCACTCGCTGTTGCGAGCTCTCGGTGGCGAGAAAACATGCCCTATTCAATTGTGGAGGCTTTTGCGTTGGGAACCCCTGTTATTGGCACGAACATCGGTGGGATTCCCGAGCTTGTAGTCGAAGGGGAGACGGGCTTTATTTGTGAGTCGGACAGCACGTCATCTTTGACCGATGCAATCATTCGTGGTCTCGACGTCTTTAACAATGAAGCGCGATACGCTTCTATGCAAAGCAGATGCCGAGCATATGTTCTTGAGCGCTGCTCGCAGATTAAGTATATGGAAGATCTTACGGCTCTCTATCAGGAGCTCATCGATGGTAAGAAGGGAAACTGAACCTCATGGCAGAAAAGAAACTCAACGGCACGGTCATCGTTACGTATCGCTGCAACGCACGTTGCACCATGTGCAACCGCTACAAGGCTCCCAGCCGTCCCGACGAGGAGATCACCCTCGAGACCATTAAGAAGCTTCCTAAGATGTATTTCACCAACATCACGGGCGGCGAGCCGTTCGTTCGCACTGATCTCAAAGATATCGTGCGCGAACTTTACAAGAAGTCTGACCGCATCGTGATTTCAACCAACGGCTTCTTTACTGACCGCATCATTGACCTGTGCGAGGAATTCCCCCAGATCGGTATCCGCATCTCCATCGAGGGGCTTCAGGAAACCAATGACGCTATCAGGGGCATCCCGGATGGCTACAAGCGCGGCTACGCGACACTCAAGAAGCTCGTCGAGCTTAAGCATCCTGACGTGGGCTTCGGAATGACGGTGCAGGACTTTAACGCTCCTGATCTTGTACCGCTTTATAAGATTGCTGATGAGATGGGCATGGAGTTCGCTACGGCATCGCTCCATAACAGTTTCTACTTTGTAGAGGCCAAAAACATCATCCATGATCGTCCCATGGTTGCCAAGAACTTCGAAGCGCTCATCAACGAGCTCCTCAAGAGCAACGAGCCCAAGAAATGGTTCCGAGCCTACTTCAACCATGGCCTCATTAATTACATCTATGGTCAGCCCCGCCTGTTGCCCTGCGACATGGCGTTCGACACGTTCTTCATCGATCCATACGGTGACGTCATGCCTTGCAACGGTACCAAGGATAAGGAGGTCATGGGCAACCTCAACGAGCAGACTTGGGATGAGCTCTGGAATTCTGAGGCGGCCGAGAATGTTCGCGCTCACGTTCGCCATTGCGATCGCGGTTGCTGGATGATTGGTTCTGCCTCGCCTGCCATGCATAAGTACATCTGGAAACCCGCTTGGTGGGTGCTCAAGCATAAAGCGAAGGCGCTTTTCTGCAAGAAGCCGTATGACATGCACGAGCTCAAGATCGTTCGCGATTATGAGGAGGGTCTCGTGACCAAGGAGCAGCTTGATGCGTGCTCGACTTGTGACCTTTGCGCCAAGATTAACGACGGCCTCTCTGAGGCATCAAAGGCAGATGCACATATTTTTGAAGCTCATGAGGCGATGTAGGAAGATGAAGATCCTGTACGTCGCCCTTTCGTGTGGTCCAAATCTCGGAAGCGAGGATGCGATCGGTTGGAATCTTCCCTTAGAGGTATCGCGTATCGGCCATGATGTTACTGTCCTTACTCGTGAGGATAAAAGGACTGAGATCGAGGAGTACATTTCAAAGCATCCTGAGGACCGCTATCCGACTTACAAGTACGTTCCTCTGTCTAAAACTGCTGCGCTTTGCAAGGGACCTCTTTATTCGCTCAGAGCTTTAATATGGTGCAGGTCGGCTTCAAAGTTCGTCAAGCACATAGCATCATTGGAGCATTTCGATGTTATCCATCAGATTACTCCGGTTGAGTTTCGTGCCATCCTTGATTTAAGAGGGGGGGGGTAAGGTCCTTAAAAATGCTGGGCCCCGTTGGAGGGGCAGAGTATGCGCCAATACAGCTATCTCATTATCTAAGAGACGGGTGCTTAGTCGAGCTGTCGAGGCGTTTCCTGAACGCGGCAACCGTATTTGGTCAATCGTACTGCAGGCGTCTCTCTGAGTTTCACACTGTCATGTTCGCAAATTGCGAAACGAAGGATTATCTAAATCAACACGGGGTTAAATTGCCTCGAACAGTTCTGAGAACTGAAATCGGAATTAAGGCGGACCAGCTCGGATCATCTTCTATTGAGCGCCATGAGGGGCCGTTGAGAATTTTATATGTCGGAAGATTGATTCCTCGCAAAGGCGTTGCCTTCCTACTTGATGCTTGTGCAATTGCGAAAAGAGACGGTCTGAGTTTTGAGCTGAGGATATGTGGTTCTGGTTCTCAGGAGAAGCAGCTTGTTGCCAAATCCGTGGAACTTGGTTTGGAAGAAAACGTGACTTTCTTGGGTGCAATCGACCATGGAAAGATTGATAGTCAATATCGATGGGCCGACGTGGCTGCAATGCCGAGTGTCCGAGAAACTGGCGGCGCGGTAATCGCCGAGGCTCTCTCGAATGCTAAGCCAGTAATTGCGCTCAATTCTTTTGGTTTTCGATTGGTATTGGATGAGACGAATTCATATTTGTTGGACCCCAGTTCCACAGTGCAGGATTTCGCACATCTCCTAACTTCAATTTCAAGAAAAGAGATTGCCGCAATGAACTTTAAAGACGCTGTTGATAGCTTGCTGTGGAAGAATAAAGCGGCTTGGTGTATTGGGGAGTACGAAAGGTCTCTCGACAGCTGAGTATGAAACGAAGGGCGGAATTGCCGACTACCATTGTTTGCCTGAGCGGGCTGACATATCTTTGAGTTTGGGAATAGCGCATTTGATTAAATTCATGCCTGCGATCAGTTGCCGCTATGTGTATAGGTGGTATTGAGAGATATATTAAGTCACATAGCTCGTACGGGTTGTTATTTTGAGTGACTGGGGCATAAGTGTGCTCTGGCAGTACTGTTTTGAAGACCGTGAAGATCTTAATCGGGATTTGAGCTGATCAGAGAGGGTCCATGGGAGGGTGGCATGCGAGTAAGTCAGCACGAACTCTATATGATTATGCCTAGATTGACCGGTGGTGGTGCAGAGCGAGTTGCGGTTGCGCTTGCTAACTATTTAGTTGCGAATGGTTGCCGTTTCACCTTTCTGCTCACGAAAGACAATACTTGCGTATATGAATTGAATCCGAGAGTTGAGGTGCGACTTATATGCGCTAGAGATAAAAGTAAGGGTTTTGATCAACTTCGCGCGATTCGTCATGAGACGTTAAATCATCCTGATTCAACCTTCTTGTCTTTTTTGCCCCATCAGAATCTCCTGCTCCTTCTCGCTTCACTGGGCCTGCATAATCGCGTAATCGTGTCTTCACGGAATCTTCCGTCGACTGATTTCGATTGCGGAAGACTGTTGTTTCCGCTCCGCAATTGGCTGTATTCTTCGCGTGCGGATGCCATTGTTTTTCAGACTGAGCAGCAAAGCTCTTACTTTCCAAAGACTGTGCGTCGTAAAGGCGTTGTTATAGAAAATCCCTTGACCGAGGGCTTGCCCAAGAGGGTTTCCTTTTCAAAGCGGAGGCGCGTCCTTGCTGCTTCAGGCAGGCTTGCAGCGCAAAAAAATTACCCAATGATGCTCAGGGTATTCGAGCGTGTACACCGGGTGTTTCCCGATTATAGACTTGAGATCTACGGGAAGGGCGATTTGCTTGACGAGCTTCGCCAGCTTGCTGATTCCCTCGGTGTACTCCAGAGCGTCGATTTCATGGGTTTTAGGAAGGATGCGGTTCAAATGATTTCGACTGCATCTGTAAACCTTATGACTTCCGATTGGGAAGGATTGTCGAACTCTCTGATTGAGGCGTTGGCAATGGGGGTACCGACGGTCAGCACGCGTTGCGCTGGAGGTGGAGCCGAAGCGGTGATCGAGGACGGGGTCAATGGCTTCTTAGTCGATTGCGGCGATGTGGACACGATGGCTGCTCGCGTGATTTCTATTCTTGAGGATTCTGGCTTGAGCGAACGATTTGCTGGTGAGGCTATCAAGATTAACGAGCGTCTTTCCGTTGGAGTGATTGCAAGAAAATGGGAAAACCTTCTCTTTCCTTCAGGTGATGCTTATGATGAATAATCGAAATGGCATGTCGCGGTTGCTTGATGTGAAGCTTATGACGATTTGGCAGTACTTCCTCATTTATGTCATGTATTTAGTACCCGGAAGTACCTTCATACTCGCTTATGCTAAGTCAACATATAGCTACGGGATAATTGCCTTATTTCTACTTACGATACTTGTCAGCAAGAAGTTCCGCGAGTCTTACGGTGTTGTGATATCATTTTTGCTCCTTGTTACTACGCTGGTTACCAGGTTTTTGGTAGGTGGAGTCGGTCTAGATGGATTGGCGGGGCTATCTTGCTGCGTCTTAATCACGCAACTTGCCATATGCTGCGATGTTGAGCGGTTTCTCGATCGCTGGCTGAACGTCGTTACCTTTTTCGCGATTGTTAGTGTTGTGTTGTGGGCGCTATTTCTCCTTGTTCCATCGTTAGCACCCGCTATTTTGGGCCCAAGTTATGTTTCTGTGGTTATTGGCACCCCTCCATGGGAGGTCTATTTTCATGGCAGGGGAACTATTCTTTATAGCTTTCTTGAAAATCATGAGTTTCGAAATTGTGGGGTATTCACAGAGCCCGGTAAATACCAAGTTGTGCTCAATTCTGCCCTATTCATCCTTCTCTTTATGAGGAATCACCTTCATATTGAGAATGAGGCGAAGTTTCGTTTTCGTCTGATCGCAACGGTCCTGGCGCTGATTACCTGTCAATCGACTACCGGCTACATCGGCATGACGCTCTGTTTTGTTGTTTATTTGCTCGCTCCATCCAAAGATGGGGCAAAGAAAATTAAAGTATATATCTTGGCGCTCGTTCTATTGCTTATCTTGGGGCTGCTCATTCAGTATTGGGTCGACCCAGAGAATAGCGTTTTAACCGTCACGGTGTTTTCCAAGTTGTTTTCGGGGCCAGAAAGTGGTTTTGACCTGTCTGCCGGCACTGGCACCTATCGCGAGCAGATGATCGATGTCTGCTTGGAGTTAATGGTAAGCCATCCATTGGGTGTTGGTTATGATGCGCTCTTTCGTGCGGCGAGTGCCGCTGGAGATGGTTTGGCTGCAGCCGCGTTTGTATCATACGCCGCCGTGTACGGTATCGTCCCATGGTTGACTTTAATGTTCGCGCTGTTTTACCCAGCCTTTCGATGGATGTCCCTTCCGGCTGCGTTTCTATTCGTTGGCCTATTTATCAATACAACCTTGGCCCAAACCCACTTGCTCTATACCGGCTTGATTCTTGTGCCAACGTATCTGGCCATTGTGAATGGCTGGCCGATTCGTCGCGAGGTCTTTGTCAAGCGTTTTTCGTGCGATGGTGGCTGGGCGACTCGTCAGTCGAACCGTCTCCATTTGTCTGAATTTGGATGTACTAATATCGCTGGAGGTAATAATGAGTAACGCGTCATTCGCAGGTAAGACCCTCATGATTACGGGCGGCACGGGCAGCTTCGGCAACACCGTGCTCAAGCACTTCGTCAACACCGAGTTTGAGGAGATTCGCATCTTCTCGCGCGACGAGAAGAAGCAGGATGATATGCGCCATCGCCTGCAGCAGCGTAGTCCGGAACTTGCCTCCAAGGTTCGCTTCTTCATCGGTGACGTGCGCGACGCCCAGTCCGTGCGCGATGCGATGTACGGTGTGAACTACATCTTCCATGCCGCCGCTCTCAAGCAGGTCCCCTCTTGTGAGTTCTTCCCTATGGAGGCTGTCCGCACCAACGTCATCGGCACCGATAACGTGCTTCATGCCGCTATCGCCGAGGGAGTAGAGAAGGTTGTCTGCCTTTCAACCGATAAGGCCGCGTACCCCATCAATGCCATGGGCAAGTCCAAGGCCATGATGGAGTCCATCATCTACGCCAACGCGCGTAACGGCGCTGGCCGCACGACCATCTGCTGCACGCGCTACGGCAACGTCATGTGCTCGCGTGGTTCCGTCATCCCTCTGTTCATCGACCGCATTCGCAAGGGTGAGCCGCTGACGGTGACCGATCCCAGCATGACCCGCTTCCTCATGAACCTCGACGAGGCCGTAGACCTTGTCCAGTTTGCATTTGAGAATGCAAACCCCGGTGACCTCTTCGTGCAGAAGGCCCCTGCATCTACCATCGGCGATCTTGCCGAGGCCGTCCAGGAGGTGTTTGGTCACGTGGGCACCAAGGTCATCGGCACCCGCCATGGTGAGAAGCTCTACGAGACTCTTATGACTTGCGAGGAACGTCTACGTGCCGAGGATATGGGCAATTATTATCGCGTCGTCTGCGATTCGCGCGACCTCAACTATGACAGCTTCTTCGTTGAGGGTGATGTGAAGACCCAAGCGGACGAGGCTTACACCTCCCACAATACCGATCGCCTTGATATCGCCGGAACCGTCGAGAAGATCAAGACCGCTGAGTACGTGCAGCTGGCGCTCGAGGGTCGAGAGTATGAGGCGGTGCAGTAGTGGACATCCTGGTAACCGGCGCGAAGGGCATGGTGGGTACGGCCCTGTGCCGCGCGTTGAGGAACATCAACCAAGGAAAAGATCGCACGCGACCGGGACTGCTGGTGGGCGAGGTCTTCGAGTATGACGTCGAGTCCACGCGCAAGGAGCTCGCCGACTGGTGCGCCCGCGCGGATTTCGTGTTC
>ERZ791911.1059-NODE-1059-length-14399-cov-1.819646_pt1 | contig 14399 bp, 9 predicted proteins | sample MGYA00510142_ERZ791911 | MGnify/ENA primary metagenome ERZ791911 (study PRJEB30046, sample SAMN00792056) | human gut metagenome | study: EMG produced TPA metagenomics assembly of the A metagenome-wide association study of gut microbiota in type 2... | reverse complement strand
CACCACATGGTTCTGCACCGGCTGGAAGGTAATACAGTTATCCACCGAACCGCCCGGCATCGGGTTCATATACTCAAAGTCGAAGCGCAGCTGGTTGGTCGCGCCCAGTTTCAGCGCCGGAATAGAGACATCCGTTTTGCCATCCAGCAAACCTTGTAATACCGGAATCCGCAGCAGCAGGCGGTTCGCCTCCTGTTTGCTGCTCAGGTTGAAGGATTGCAGGAACTGGTTATTCAGGCTGATATCCATCCGCGAACTGTCTTTCACCGGCGGCATGGTGTAGCGGTAATTAATATCCATATCAATGCCGGTACTGCGCATCAGGTAGAGATCCGGCGGCAGGTTTAGCGAAACGTTAATCGCTGCTGGCTCAAGACCGCTGGATTGTAACTGTTCTTCATAGGTTTTCAGTTCGCCAAATGTGACCGGACGATCGGTACGTACCCAGTTCGGCGCATCGTACGGCTTACGCGGTAGCAGCGGTTTCACTTCATTCACTACCACGCTTTCACCACGGAACAGAATGTTACCCTGAGCGATACCTTTCGCTGCCTGCAACAGGTCTTTGTCGTCACGACCAAACACCACCAGCAGTTTGACGTAAGGATTCTGCGGATGGTTAATCATCTCAATCACCGGGGCTTTTACCGCCGGATGATCGCGCAGGAAGTCCGGCCGTTTGTCGTTGGTTGCAAAGACAATGGCATTACGATCCGGCAGTTGGTTATAGAGCACCGGGAAGTTCTGCCCACGCCAGCCAGAACGCGAACCAAACCACGAGGCGACAATGGCAGAGGCTTGTTGCAGCCCAACATCCGGCGCACCCGCAAAGACCATCGGCAAGGTGTTAGTACGGTTATCGCGCGGGTCAAAGAATGGCACCGGGAAGTGTGACAGGTCATTCTTCACATTCAGGGTCTGATAGGTCAGATCCAGTCCACTGCTCCGCCCAACATCCAGCCAAAGCGTGGTGCTGGCCGGGTTTTCGCACACGTCCTGATAATGGCCGACAAACTCCAGCCGTACACGGTTGAAGTCGGTAATAAACAGTGGGTTAATGGGCATTTGCGCCAGCGTTTTTGTACCCAACTGTTCTTTGGTCACTGGCAGCACGCCCATCAGTTCATCATTGAGATAAACCTTTAACTGCGACTGGACAGGCAGTAACGATGGCGATGGCGTGTATTCGAGGTTGAGCATCGCCTTCGTCACCACTTCATCGCTGCGCATACCAAACTCAATGCTGCCGTTCGGGTTAATGCCACGTAGCACCATGCTGCCCGGCGGCGGTGCAATTTGCGCAAAGGTCAGCTTCACATCACGCGAAGGACCGTTCTGCGCCACGACTGGCGCATCAGCGCCCTGCACGCCCGGCATCACTTGCCCCACCTGCGGATTTTGTTCCGTCTGGGCGGCTACAGCTGGCTCAGCATTGATCAGTGGTTGCGTTGCTGGCGTCGCCTGCGTCATGAAAGAGGGGAACGCACTCATCCCCATAGCCACTGCACAAATCCAGAATAGTTTTCTTTTCATCGCGTTATCATCATTGTTGAGCCAAAGCCTGATCCGATGGTTGTGCCGTTTCGCTCCGCTCCGGGCGGCGCGGAATAAACGATACAACCCAGGAAACCAGAGAAGTCAGCACACGGAATATGCCCTTCACCGAAGAAGGCGCAAACTCCGCCAGATGGCGGTAGCCACGGAAGCCGAGCTTCAGAATATCCAGCAGACTTTCCAGCGGCTTATCTTCCGGGTAGCTGTCCTGCCAGAGCGCCCATGTATCCGCACGGGCAAACGTACACTGCACAAAATCGATATGTTGCTGGGTGGTGAGCGGCATTAATTTCAGCCCAACTTCATTACCCATCACGCGCGCCACCTGGGTCGGGAAGACGTATTCCTGCTGACCGCGTTTAAGCAACAGATTCACTTTCTGCCCTTCCAGAATCTGCGCCTGACCGTTGATCTTGATCCCCAAACCACCGTCGGAGAAATCCTGAACGGTACACGAGAAGAGGTGACCATCTTCGCGGGCAATTGCCGCGGGCATCGTCATCTCCACGCGGTGCGATCGGCGTACCTGTTTGCTTTCTACCGATACCGCAACTGCGCCGCCAAGAACAATCAGGTTGTAGAACACCCACACCATACTGACGACCACGGTGAGCATCTCGGTTGGCGGGCCATAGAAGTAGCGCCAGATGCCTACCGCAACGCCCACCAGGTTGAGCAGGACAAGGAAGATGTAGGGCCGCGAGATCACCCAGTCGACGTACTCTTCTTCCACCAGTCCACCTTTGGCGGTGACGTTAAATTTGCCTTTGTGCGGGTTAATCAGCGCCACCAGCGTCGGTGGTGCGATATACCACGCCAGCACCGTTTCGTAGATTTCACTCCAGAAAGAGTGGCGATATTTGCCCTGGATCTTGGAGTTGGTCAGGCTGGCATGGATCATATGCGGCAGCACGAATAGGGCGATCATCAACGCTGGCGCATAGATGATGTAGGCATGAAGCAGCAGGAACGCCAGCGGCGCAGTCAGGAAGATCAGCCGTGGAATGCCCGACAAGAAGTGGAACATGGCGTTGACGTAACATAGCCGCTGAGCAAACTTCAGCCCTTTACCGGTGAGCGGGTTATCGAGACGGAAGATTTGTACCATCCCGCGCGCCCAGCGAATACGCTGACCGATATGCGCGGCCAATGTTTCCGTTGACAGACCGGAAGCAAGCGGCAAATCGATAAAGGCTGATGACCACCCCTTACGATTAAGTTTTAATGATGTGTGCGCATCTTCGGTCACCGTTTCAACAGCAATACCGCCGACTTCTTCCAAGGCCTTTCGTCTCATCACAGCGCTGGATCCGCAAAACATCGTGGCATTCCACGTATCGTTACCTTTCTGGATGAAATCGTGGAAAAGCGAATTCTCAATCGGCATTGTCCGATCCAAATGAAGGTTCTTTTCAAATGGATCCGGAGAGTAAAAATGATGCGGTGTTTGAACAAGGGCAATATTAGGATCCTTGATCAACCACCCCATTGTTTTGACCAAAAAATCCGAAGAGGGCACGTGGTCACAGTCAAAAATGGTCACAAACTCTCCGTTTGTGACAGTCATGGCGTGATTAATGTTTCCCGCCTTGGCATGATTGTGCTCTTCACGCTTGATGTAACCGGCACCGACTTGTTTGGCGAACTCCTCAAAAAGCGGACGGCTGCCGTCATCGAGAATATAGACATGGAGTTTATCGGCAGGCCACTGCAAATTTAAGGCAGCAAAAACCGTGGGCTTTACCACGTCAAGCGATTCGTTGTATGTCGGAATAAAAATATCAACATGTGGCCAAAGCGCTTGATCATTAGGCATCGGATAGGGTTTGCGATCAAGCACCCAACAGACCTGAAAGTAGCCGAGAACCATCACCACAAATGCGTAAAGTTCAGCGGCAAGCAATAGACAACTTAAAAAGATGCCCATGGCGGAATCAGTGTTCAAGGTTGAGGTACAACGCCACCAAAGATAGCGCCCGGACACAACCATTGAAATCACAAAAAGAAGCATCAGCGTTAGTCGGGCTTTAATTTTTCGAAGGGCCAATGCCGACAAAAGCATCACCGAAAGAAATACAACCTGTCCCTGAATATTAAAAGGCTGAGTGATACATAAAACCGCCAGTGCAGCAGCCAAGCCACCCAAAATCCATAAAAGCGTCAACTTAATCGGACGAGATAACTCTTCACCCTTTTTGTCAATCGTTTCAAAACTTTTGTGATTACCATCCAAAGCTAAAGCACCATAATGCCCCACCCAATCACCCAGGCGAGTCAAAGCTGCCGCTATTTTATTAACAGCCCAGGAGATAGATAAGCGAAGCCATCCTTTGCGTACCGAAGTCCGGAAACAAATTAAAAACAAAGTTTGGGAAAGCCAGCGCACACAATCCAAAGTTTTTGGTGCATGAGGATTAATCTGGGGATAAAACTCTTGAAATGCTGCGCGATAGGCAGTAAATGGTTTTGATTCAAATGGAAGAAACAACCATGCAAGGGCCAGCCAAAAAATATTGACAGCCACGCTTACTTTGGTGGATCCATTTGCGCGCCAAAGACGAGCTTTATTGACGAGATAATTCAGTATTGTTGCCGAAGGCATGTTTCATATTCAGGGCCCCACACTGGGAAGACCCCGCTTAAACCGTATCGGTAATTGCTTTATGTGAAATGGAAAATTATAGACAACTCCCCAAATAAAGCCTTAACAAATTGTTATTGACCTACTCATAACTCACATAAAATTAGGCAAAAATAATCTTTAATCGGGAGAAAATTTCATCAAACTTACCACTAAGATTAAAGCTAATTCTTTAAAGCAACGAGTAATCATGAAGCGTCGTACAGCTTTCGTTTTATCGGGTATCGGTTTAGCTGTCGCAACCTGCTTTACAGGTGTTTTCCGGTTTTTGCAGCAACCTAAATTTGGAGCAGTTCCTAATTCGTTTGAGAGTTTTAAAAACTGTTCTCATTTTTATGACGGCATTTTTCACAATACTCTGCCAACACCCGTTTTGACTGATAACAGTACTTTTATTGAAGCTTTTGCACGCTCCTTAGTAACGGACAAAATTGATCCGGCTCCGTCTACTGCGTTACCCTCTGCGAAAGTGGATTTAAAACAATTGCGTCTGGATATTGACACAATCATTTGGCTAGGTCACTCATCTTTTTACATACAACTAGCCGGAAAACGAATTTTGATTGATCCCGTTTTAAGTCCCTACGCATCGCCCGTTTCGTTTAGCACAAAAGCATTTGAAGGAACCTCTCCTTATCGTCCGGAAGATTTTCCTTCCATCGATCTATTGATGATTTCACACGACCATTGGGATCATTTGGATTACCCAACCGTTATGGCACTCAAAGGAAAAATCCATCATATTGTCTGTCCGCTTGGCACCGACTCACACTTTTTACGATGGGGCTTTAAAAAAGAAACTCTTCATGCGCTTGATTGGAATGAAACTTTAAAACTATCGAATAATTTGGTTATACATGCACTGGAAGCGCGTCATTATTCCGGTCGCAATCTCAATCAAAATAAGAGTTTTTGGGCCTCTTATTTATTGCAGTCAAAGGATTACAAAATATTCTTTAGCGGTGACTCGGGCTACAGTCCGCACTTTAAGGAAATCGGCAATCGATTTGCACCGATTGATTTGGCACTCCTTGATAGCGGACAATACAACGATCGCTGGCGCTATATTCACATGAATCCTAATGAAGCCTTGCAAGCCGCGCGAGATTTAAGAGCACTAAACTTACTGCCGGCTCATATCGGAAAGTTTTTGCTATCCATGCATCCTTGGTACGAACCTTTTGTATGGCTGACTCAAAAAGCAATTGCGGCAAATGTTCGGCTGATCACTCCCGAAATCGGTCAACCGGTTCAACTTTCCAAACGCATCCCTACACAAACTCAATGGTGGACGACAGCCATGCAAAAACAAAAAAACGAACAAAGTGGAAAATTTCACTCTAAAACTTGACATATCTATCCTGAAAGGAATACAATGCAGTCCTTCGTTAGATGATCGCGGGGTGGAGCAGTCTGGTAGCTCGTCGGGCTCATAACCCGAAGGTCGTTGGTTCAAATCCAGCCCCCGCAACCAATTAAGTGTCTCAGCAGCTGAAAGGCTTCTGAGATTTTTTGTTTTTAAGCTTAATTTTTAGATCATTGCACTCAGAATTTATAACTAAGTTTTTTAAAGAATTCAGTACTTTTGCTTTGAGGGAATCACTCCTCTCACACCGCCCTTTGGATTATCAACTTCACCCAAAAAACGAGGAATCAGATGCATATAAACATGAAAAACAGATTGTCCTGCAGCAGCATTAACATTCACACCTATGTTGTAGCCATCCGGATGAAAACGTTCTTCAACTTTGGTTTGCACCACTTTTAATAGAGCCTGCATCGCTGTGCACTCATCCATACTCAAATCAAAGTAGTTCACAACATGGCGTTTGGGAATTATCAGCGCATGTCCAGGATTCACAGGGAAACCATCGTAAAACGCAATAGCGAGTTCATTCTCAGCAATAAGCTCTTTATCTAAGTTGCAAAAAATACATTGACTATCTTTCATCGCACTTCCTTCTTCAGATTTAGTTCTTTTTGGTGCCAAGTTTCAAAACCCATATTGACAGCAATTTGCCACATTGGAACAAAGGTATTGTTGTATAAATTTAAGAACTCCTGATCATTTAACGAAAGCAATGTTTGTGTGTCAATTCCCAAATCACAAAAGTCTTCAAGCGCCTTTACCTTTCCACCAAAATCAACGTATGTGTGTATGGCTTGTTTCTGAATTACAGCCATCTTAGGCAATAGCCTCAACTCAGGCAATCGATCGTTTTTACTACGATTAATATTTTTTTCAACAGGAATAAGATTCCAAAGTTGGTTATGAGCCACAAAACTCCAAGGAAGAAAATGATCAAGATCACAATCTTTCATCTCATGAAGGATCTCTCCTGTATAAAGACTCTCCACACCTTATTGCTTCTGCATCACATATGACCAAAATTTGCAGAACACACTGTCTTGCCGCGGCTTAACGTCATTCGACACGCTGGGGCATTTTCAAGAAACGCCCAAAGCGGTACCAGCTTAATGGTGGAAACAGACGGGATGACAACAAAAGAAATTACAGCCTTTTCTTCATTGCTGGGTATTTTCGGCTGGCGGCAAATTGAATACGGAACCTACTACAAACTCTAGCTGACTATATTGAATTACCAATCGGCTCTCAGCTTCATCGAAGAAGCTGAGAGCATTTTTTCAGTTAATCAACACTGAAACAGCGTTTATTTAGCCAATGCCTCCAGACGTTTAATTGCCATATTGGCTACAACGCTGACAGCAACCGGCAAAACCTCGTCATTGAAGTCAAAGTTTGGATTGTGGAGACTGACGGTATGCTCATCATCCTTAATACCAACGCGAATAATGCAGCCGGGCACTCTTTGCAGATACTCGCTGAAGTCTTCTGAACTCATGAAAGGATCAATCACTTTAACGTGATCTTCTCCCAAAAGTTCACCGGTCACCTTCAGCGCCGCCTCTGTCTGAGCCGGGCTATTGATGACAGAACCGCATTCATGGACGTACTTCAATTCCACTTCACAACCGTTGGCTGCGGCAATGGACGGCACCATGGTCTTGACGACCTCTTCGATCTGAACGCGTGTTTGCGGCAAGAACGTTCGAATGGTGCCGCTTAACGTACATTCTGCGGGTACAACATTCATGGCTTCAAAACGACCGGCGTTGATCGAGCAGATGGAAAGAACCGCCGTATCAATCGGATTGACCTTACGGGAAACAATCGTTTGCAAAGCCGTTACGATTTGGGCTGCTACCGGAATGGGGTCAACGCCTAAATGAGGACGGCCACCATGAGTTCCCTTCCCCTTCACCGTGATGTAGAGACTGTCTGAGGCAGCCTGCAAAGGACCTGGTTTGAAACCGATCGTTCCCTTGGGCAACATCGGTTCTGTATGGCCACCATAAATTTCTTCAATACCATACTTTTCCAATAAGCCAGCTTCAATGAGGGTACGCGCACCCTGGCTAATCTCTTCTGCAGGTTGGAACACCAAAACGACTTTACCCGGGAAGTCACGATGGGAAGCTAAATAACGAGCCACGCCCAAAAGCCAAGTTGTGTGGCCGTCATGTCCGCAAGCGTGCGCATAGCCTTCATTTTGACTGACCCAAACCTTGCCGCAACGATCGTTCATCGGCAGGCAATCCATATCGGCACGAACACCGATCGTGTGTCCCGGGCGATTACCCTCAATAACAGCAATAACTGCTCCCTTGACAAAATCGGTATTGATATCCGTGACACCCCATTGACGAAGGTGATCACAAATGACACCAACTGTGCGCTCGGTATTAAAACCGTACTCGGGATGACTATGAAGATCGTGACGAATTGCTGTTAATTCATCTGCCCACTGAGCCACGTCAGGCAACAAACGGTCTGCTAGCAGTACTGCCATTGTTATTTCTCCTAAAGAAGGGATCAAACGCTACATCACAATAATTAATATCGTTAGTCGTTTGAATAAAAAAAGTCATGAGAAACTTTAGCACTAATGCAGTGATTTCTTCTAAACGAAAGTGGCTAAAGAAGCGAAATATTCTCCGAGCCGTATAATTGCGCCATCTCTTCTTTGTTCTCAACAAGATAGCCTTTGGATTAGGTTCTACCTATCTATTTTCAGAGCTATTTTGTTGGACTGGCAGGTACTCACTGAAATTCTTTACTGAAAGGAGACGGCGTACCGGATCCAACAGGATATCGTCGGGCGCCGAAAATACTATGAAAGCACTCAAAGAGCGCATTCTTCGAGACGGAAAATGTCTTGACGGCGGCATCCTTAAAGTCGATAACTTCATCAACCATCAAATGGATCCCATTTTGATGAAATCCATGGCTGTCGAATTCGTCCGCCGCTTTGCCAGCACCAAGATCAACAAAATTCTAACCATTGAAGCAAGCGGCATTGCTCCTGCCATCATGGTGGGTTACTTGCTCGAATTACCCGTTGTCTTTGCGAAAAAGAAAGTCCCGAGCACAATGGACAATATGCTTGCAACAAAGGTATTTTCCTTTACCAAAAACCGTACTTATGACGTTTGCGTCAGTAAAGATTATCTCTGCCCCGGTGATAAGGTTTTGTTCATTGATGACTTCTTAGCCAATGGCAATGCTGCCAAGGGCATTATGGACCTCGTCAATCAAGCCGGTGCAGAACTCGTCGGCATGGGCTTTTTGATTGAAAAAGGCTTTCAAGCCGGTGGCAACGAACTTCGTAAACTGGGCATTCATGTTGAATCCCTTGCCATTATTGATAGCTTAGACAACAACAAGATCACACTTCGCTAAAGGAAAAAACGTGGCCGAATTAAATCTCGAAGAGCACTCTTACAACTCTAAATCTTCTGAGTTAATTTACGGACTGGAAGACCGTCCTCCCTTAAAAGAGACCCTTTTTGCAGCACTGCAACATATGCTGGCCATCTTTGTGGCCATCGTAACGCCTCCTTTGATCATTGCGGGAGCTTTGCAATTGGATCTTGAAACGACGGGCTATCTTGTTTCCATGTCTTTGATGGTTTCCGGCATTGCCACGTTTATTCAATGCCGCACCGTAGGCCCCATCGGCTGTGGTTTGTTGTGTATTCAGGGAACCAGTTTTTCCTTTATCGGCCCCATCATCTCCGCGGGCCTCACCGGAGGACTTTCGGCGATTTTCGGCGCCACTATTGTTGCGTCCACCGTGGAAATGTTTGTCAGCCGAATCCTGAAATACACACGCCGCGTGATCACTCCGCTTGTTTCTGGCATTGTGGTGACCTTAATTGGCATGAGCTTAATTAAAGTTGGCATCATTGCTTGCGGTGGCGGCTACGCTGCCAAGGCGGCCGGCACTTTCGGCAGTTTCCAAAATTTAGGCATCGCCGCTTTGGTTCTTTTTTCCATCATTTTCTTTAATCGCAGTTCCAACCGTTATCTTCGGATGAGTTCAATTGTCATCGGTTTAGCGATCGGCTACGTTGTCTCCTGGTTCTGCGGAATGGTGGACTTTTCTTCTGTCAAAAGCTACAGCGGCTTCAATGTTCCCATCCCGTTTAAATACGGTGTGTCATTTGACTGGGGCGCCATTATCGGTCTCGGTCTTGTTTACCTCATCACAGCCATTGAGGCCTACGGGGATGTCACCGCAAACTCCATGATTTCCGGTCAGCCTTTCCGTGGCGATCAATTCATGAAACGCGCGCAAGGCGGCATTCTCGCCGATGGTTTTAATTCCATGTTGGCCGGTATGCTCAATTCTTTCCCCAATTCCATCTTTGCTCAAAACAACGGCATGATCCAATTGACCGGCGTAGCCAGCCGTTATGTCGGCTACTTCATTGCCGGCTTTTTGATTTTATTGGGACTCTTTCCTGCCATCGGTTTAGTGTTTTCTTTAATGCCTGACCCGGTCTTAGGTGGAGCGACATTGCTTATGTTCGGTACGGTTGCCGCCGCAGGCATGCGAATCATTGCCAGCCAACGCATTGACCGTAAAGCCATTTTGGTTATTGCATTAAGTTTTTCGTTTGGGTTAAGTGTTGAACTTGTTCCGGAAATTCTTTCCCAATTCCCTGAGACGCTTCGCAATATTTTTGCCTCAGGCATCACCACCGGCGGTTTAACGGCCATTATTGCCAACACGCTGATTCATATTGAAGAATATCAAGACAACAAAGACGAGCAATAAGCGCATCGAAGCTCCCGAAAGTTCTCGGGAGCTTTTTTCAAAATACTGCATAGGGTAATTCGCTTACCGCGAACTCTCTAAAAGATCGGACAAAACCGTTATACTTTTCAAATTCGCTTAATTAACTGTGATTGGATAGCACTATGCGTGAAACCTACTCTCCGCAAACTGTTGAAGCAGAGGTGCAGGCAGCTTGGAAAAAAGCTGATGTCTACCATGCTCACGAACATGCTAAAGACAAGAACGGCAAAGAAAAACCCAAGTTCTATGTTTTGTCCATGTTGCCTTACCCGAGCGGTAAGTTGCACATGGGTCACGTCCGCAACTACACATTAAACGACGTGATGTATCGCTACCTTCGTATGAAGGGCTACAACGTGATGACCCCAATGGGATGGGATGCCTTCGGTTTGCCGGCAGAAAACGCCGCCATTAACCATGGCATTGCACCGGCCAAGTGGACTTTTGACAACATTGCAGAAATGAAAAACCAAATGCAACCGTTGGGTCTTGCATTTGACTGGAGTCGTGAAGTAGCCACATGTACGCCTGAGTACTATCGCTGGAACCAGTGGATGTTCCTGAAAATGTTGGAAAAGGGCATCTGCTACCGAAAGACCCAAATCGTTAACTGGGACCCGGTTGATAAGACCGTCTTGGCCAACGAACAGGTTGTCGATGGTCGCGGTTGGCGCTCCGGTGCTGTTGTTGAAAAACGTGAAATTCCCGGCTATTACCTCGGTATCACTCAGTACGCTGACGAACTCCTAAAAGACCTTGACACGCTCAAAGGTTGGCCAGAACAAGTCCGCAGCATGCAGGAACACTGGATCGGCAAATCGGTTGGTGTGAAACTTGCTTTCCCCTACACGATTGACGGTAAAGACGAAAAACTGCAGGTTTTCACCACTCGTGCGGACACTTTAATGGGGGTGACATTTGTTGCTATCGCCGCTGAACACCCCTTGGCCAAGCGTCTGGCTCAAGACAATCCTCAGGTTGAAGCCTTTATTCAGGAATGCGCCAAGGGCGGCGTCAGTGAAGCTGATTTGGCCACCCGTGAAAAAGAAGGCGTTCCGACAGGCTTTTGCGTCAAACATCCGCTCACCGGTGCAGACGTTCCGGTTTGGGTCGGCAATTATGTGTTAATGAGCTACGGCGAAGGCGCCGTTATGGGCGTTCCGGCTCATGATGAACGTGATTTTGCTTTTGCTAAGAAATACAACTTGCCGATTAAGCAGGTTGTCGGCATGCCCGGCAAGACTTACAGTACGGACGCTTGGGAAGAATGGTACGCTGATAAGAGTGATGCCACTGAGCTGGTTAACTCCGGCGAGTTTGATGGCCTGACCGTTCACCAAGGCATTGACAAAATCGCTGATGCTCTTCAAGCCAAGGGCTTGGGTGAAAAACAAACCCAATTCCGTATTCGTGACTGGGGTATCAGTCGCCAACGCTATTGGGGTACACCGATTCCTATCATCAATTGCCCGCATTGCGGCCCTGTTCCGGTTCCGGAAAAAGACCTCCCAGTGGTTCTGCCCACTGACTTGGTGCCTGACGGTTCCGGCAATCCGTTAAATAAGTGTGAATCGTTCCTAAAATGCAAGTGCCCGAAGTGCGGCGGTGACGCAACCCGTGAAACCGACACAATGGACACGTTCGTTGATTCTTCGTGGTACTTCATGCGCTACTGCTCACACGATTGCGACACAGCTATGGTTGATGAACGCAATGATTACTGGGCTCCGGTGGATCAATACATCGGCGGTATTGAACACGCCGTATTGCATTTGCTCTATGCACGCTTCTGGACCAAGGTCATGCGTGACTTGGGACTCGTGAAGTTTGACGAACCGTTTACACGGCTTTTCACTCAAGGGATGTTGACTGCCGAATGCTATTACCGCGAAATGCCCGATGGTAAGAAGCGTTGGTACTACCCGGATGAAATTGAGATCTTCTACGATGAAAAAGCCCGTCCGGTTAAAGCTATTGCTAAGGACGATGGTCTGCCCGTCACCATGGGCGGCGTCGAAAAGATGAGTAAGTCAAAAAACAATGTGGTTGAACCGAAGACCATCATTGACAAGTTCGGTGCCGACACGGCCCGCAGCTTCGTGATGTTTGCAGGACCTCCCGATCAATCGGCCGCTTGGAGCAATTCCGGTGCGGAAGGGACGTTCCGCTTCCTGCGCAGACTTTGGAACTGGTGCTTCAAGAATAAGGAAGCGATTGAAAAGGCGGGTGCTGTTGAAGTCTCTGCCCTTACGGCCGAACTGAAGAATTTGCGTCGTGACATTTATCAGTCGCTCAAGCAGGCAACGGCCGACATTGACCGCATGCAGTACAACACCGTTGTCTCTGCGACGATGAAGATGCTCAATTCGCTCGAAGGCGTGAAATCATGTCAAGATGCCGCCACCGCGTCCGTATTCAAGGAATGCGCCAGTATCTTGATTCGCACCCTTTATCCGATTGCGCCTCATATTACAACGCAGCTTTGGCAAGACCTGGGCTTTGAGTCCGCCATGGGATCTATCCTTGACGCCCCCTGGCCAGAAGTGGATGAAAAAGCGTTGGTAGCCGATGACATGACTTTGGTTGTACAGGTCAACGGTAAATTGCGCGGCTCAGTGACGGTGTCCGCACAGGCCGATAAAGAAAGCATTGAAAAAGCCGCCCTTGAAAACGAGAATGTGAAGAAATTCACTGAAGGCAAAGTGATCCGCAAGATCATTATCGTGCCGAAGAAACTCGTCAATATCGTCGCGGCATAATCAATCTGAGTCACCTCCTGCAACGAGTCCCGAAGCCAACCAAGCTTCGGGACTTTTTGCCTATAATGAGCCTATTGCCTACTGGACATACTTTTGGGAATTCAATTATGGCTTTGGCCCGACGTTCATTTCTTTTTTCTGCTCTGGCTTGCACACTGTTGGCAAGCGGTTGCGGTTTTCATCTCCGCGGACAAGTGACTTTGCCCTTTCAGACGCTCTACGTCAACATGCCGGTCAATGACAAAGTCGCTGCAGATATCAGGCGAATGATTGCGGCCTCAACCAATGTGACAATCGTCTCTCAAGCCAATAGGGCTGATGCTATTTTGGAATTGCTCTCTTCCGGCCGTCACCGTGAAGTGATTTCCGTCAATATGCAGGGTGAGGATCGCGACTACGAATTGACCCTGAATATGACTTTCCGACTGGCAACTCCCGACGGTGAAGAATTTTTCCCGCCGACAACATTTACCGCTTCGCGCACCATGTACTACAACGATGACGAGTACCTGTCTCGTGCGTCTGAAGAAAATGTTCTCTACAACGAAATGCAACAGGATCTGATTTCTCAGTTGCTCAGTCGTCTCACAACCGTCGAACCCATCCCGCATGAATATTAAAAGCGAAGAACTGGGGAGAATCCTTGATCGAGAACGCGCTCAAGGGCAACTCTCTCCCCTTTGGATTATCGTTGGAGAAGAGCCCCTTTTGGCGATGGAAGCAGGCGATGCGTTGCGCTTCACAGCAAAAGAATTGGGTTATTCTGAGCGCGTTGTTCTGGCCATGAGTTCAGTGAGCGACTGGTCACCGCTTCTGGATGCGGTGAGTTCTGTATCGCTTTTTGATGATAAAAAAATTATTGAATTAAGATTTTTATCTTCAGGTCCTGGTGTTAAAGGCGCTAAAGTATTGGCTCAATTTGCCGAATTAGTCCCGCAAATTGATTCCACCGTTACCGTTATTCACTTAACACAAACCGACTATTCAACACAAAAAACAACCTGGTTTAAAAATCTTGCCGCGAGTGGCCATGTCATCTCCTGTCAACCGGTTTCCAGGGCACAGTACCCTGCCTGGATTAAAGAACGTTTACGCAAACAAGGTCAAAGCATGCAGGAGCAGGCCTTGAACTTTTTTGCCGAGCAAACCGAGGGGAATCTGATGGCTGCCAAACAAGAGCTCATGAAACTGGATTTGTTGTATCCGGGAAAAGAGCTCACGTTGCGCGAAGTCGAAGACTGTGTGATGAATGTATCTCGGTATAGCATTGAAGACCTTCTG
>ERZ791911.1050-NODE-1050-length-14505-cov-11.097924_pt1 | contig 14505 bp, 11 predicted proteins | sample MGYA00510142_ERZ791911 | MGnify/ENA primary metagenome ERZ791911 (study PRJEB30046, sample SAMN00792056) | human gut metagenome | study: EMG produced TPA metagenomics assembly of the A metagenome-wide association study of gut microbiota in type 2... | reverse complement strand
AAGTCTGGGCTTTGCGCATAAAAAAAGGCTGTGTCAGCATTTTGACACAACCTCCTTCTTTGTGGACCAGCCTGGGCTTGAACCAGGGACCTCCAGATTATGAGTCTTTTTGTGGGTTATTTCATAGGATTACATAGAGTGCGATTACGCTGATTATCAGTACATAATACATTTTGCTGTTTGCAAGAAAATGCGTACATTTGCAGTAGTTTTCGCACAAAAAGGTCACCTGAAGGTCACCAAAATGAGCGGTATATCACCTATTAATAAGTGCATTATGGAGATTGAAAAAACGAATAAGGTCACCGAAATGGTCAAGAAGGACGGAAAATCCAATGCAAGAGGAGAAAAATGCCTTGCAAAGTTCACTGCTGCTAATGGTAATGTGTATGGCTCGTTGACTCTTGACATACGAAAAGCGGGCGACTATTCGCAACCGCTCCCTGTAGCTGTGCGTGTGTGTCATGCCGGGCAAAAGGCTTTCCTGCGCTTAGGTAAATCATACACTATGGAAGAATGGTTAACTCTTTGCGATTACGAGAAAAGCGGTCGGCGTATCCAATTAGCGGAACGTAACGACATGAAGAATCTGATGGACAGAGTGGAACTGATGGCTAATCAACTGATTTCAGAAAACAATTTCTCTCTTCGTAAGCTACAAGACCGATTTCAAGGTAAGAAAGACGATGACAGCACCATCATCACAGTTTGGGATTCATACATTCAATCTAAGGCCAATGAAGGCAAGGCTGGTTCTGCTCGTTGTAGTAAGGATGTGCGCAACCGCTTTGTGAAAGATTTGGGAACGGATATATCGTTTGCCGATATAAACCGTGACTTTATCTTGAAGTGGGTGAAAATCATGAAAAAGAATGGGCTGAGCACCACCACCATTGCTATCGCACTCCGTAGCCTGAGAACCATTATCAATATGTGTATTGCTAACGGACTGATGAAAGGTGATACCAAAGAAATGTTCAAGGACACGGGCTACAACAAAGCGCAAAGCCGTAAACACGAGTTTCTTGATGTGGCAACCATGCGGAAGCTCTATGACTTTTGGAAGGCAGACGAGGCAAAAGACAAAGACGGAAATGAACTGTTCCTTGGCAGGGAAAAGTACGCAATATTCCGTGACTTGGGATTATTCCTCTTTATGTATCTGGGTGATGGGCAAAATCTTGCCGATACGCTTCGACTGACCTATGACGAGTTGTACTATGCTACTCGCGGCAAACAGTTGCGTTTTCTTAGGCACAAGACACGTGAACGAAACGAGAGTGCCAGCGAAGTGATATTTCCTGTTACTCCTGAAATTCAAGAGATACTTAACAGGTATGGCAATGTCCCAAAACTTGGACGGAGAGTATTCCCTATAATGAGTGAGCTAATTACGCCCGAACAAGAGATCTGGGTTATTCAACGCTATAACAGATATATACGTGAACACATGGCTAAAGTTGCCAAACTGTTGGATATGGAACAGACACCATCGCCAACTTGGGCAAGACATAGCTTCGCTACCAACCTCAATAATTCGGGAGTCGTACCTTATAAATATATAAGCGACAGCATGGGGCATAGTGGTGGCGGTGACATTACCTCCAATTATATCGGAGCTTACCCTCTTGCGAAGATGCTGGAGTATAATCATTATCTGCTCAATGAGAAGCCCAAAGAGGTTGCTCCAATTGTAGATAAGAAAGCCCTGCTTGAGATGCTGAAAGGCTTGAGCGAGGAGGAACGGATGGAGTTGATGGCTGGTTTGTCTAACTGATATAATCATTTACCGCAAAAATACCAAATGAAACACACCAATAATACCAAATGAATTACCACAAAAACACCAAATAAAAAGGCTCAAAAATACCAAATGAGTGCTTTGTTTAAGAAAAAAAGAGTATCTTTGCACCATTGATTAACAATGTATTCATATGAAATATCTGCCAAGAGTAGCAGACAAAATGCTACAGGAAAGACTGGAGGCTTTTGGGGCTGTGTTAATAGAGGGTCCAAAATGGACGGGGAAAACAACTACAGCGGAGCAACAAGCCAAAAGCGTAATTAAATTACAAAACCCTGATAAGGTTAATGAATATCTTGCAACAGCCAAGACCAGACCATCATTGCTATTGAAAGGAGAACAACCTCGATTGATAGATGAATGGCAAGATGCTCCTATGCTGTGGGATGCTGTTAGAACGGCAGTTGATGAAACTGGTGGCATTCCAGGACAATATATCTTAACAGGAAGTAATACTGTGGACAAGTCTCAAATAAGACACACAGGAACAGGGCGCATTACAAGAATGAAAATGTACCCAATGAGCCTATGGGAGTCTTTGGAATCTTCTGGAGAAGTATCAATACATGAATTGTTCTATAATCCTAATTATGATATTGATGGAGCGACAAGCAAACTGGATATACCCGAGTTGCTTTATGTCGCTTGTCGTGGCGGTTGGCCAGCTACATTACAAATGAAGCCAAAGGCAGCTATGCTTATAGCAAAAGACTATGTAAACAGTGTTTGTGAATATGATATATCTGCAGTGGATAACAGACAGCGTAATCCTAAAATAGCCAAACAAATTTTAAGGTCATACGCAAGAAATATCAGTACCTTGGCAAAGAAAACCAGCATACTTGCAGATGTTACGGCATCAGAAGATATTACATTAACCATGAATACCTATGATGATTATATTAGTGCGTTGGAAAGATTGTTTGTAATCCAAGACATTGACGCATGGTGTCCTGCCATCCGCAGTAAGACATCGTTACGTAGTGCTCCGAAACGCTGTTTCGTTGACCCTTCTATTGCAGTAGCTGCCATGAATATAAGTGTCGAAGAAATGGAAACTCAATTAAAAACATTTGGTTTCATCTTTGAGCAGATGTGCATAAGAGATTTGAAAATTTACACCGCTGATTTCAATAGTCGTATTTCATATTATCGTGACCGCTATGGGTTAGAAGCTGACCTTGTACTGCATTTGGAAGATGGACGTTACGCCCTGATTGAATGCAAACTTGGTAGTAGCGAGATAGATGATGGAGCTAAGCACTTGCTTGAACTCAAAAGACTTATACAAGAGCATAACAAAACGGAGAAGCAAGTACCTCTTCGAGAGCCGGATTTGCTGATTGTGATGACAGGTGGAAGCATGGCATACACTCGTCAGGATGGAGTGAAAATAATTCCATTGGCTTGCCTTAAAGATTAACCCATTAGATAATACGATACCTATGGGCAATAATAAGATGAAGGAATGGTTTGAGGCGAACCAAGAAATCTATGCTGAGTTCAAAAGCAAGATTCATTCCACATTGGACATTCTATCACAGGATGGAACCAATGTGGCAGAATGCGATGATACAGACTCGCTTCAAAATATGCTTTTAGAGGCAATGGCAGCAAAGAATATGCCTGTTGAGAACATAATAAACACCTTCTCTAAAGCCGCAGAAGAAGGTGAAGTGGCTGCTTGTTGTATGTATTGCTATTTGGAATTGGATAATGGATTTGAGGAAATAGAGAGTGCCATGACTAAATTTGAGCAATCTACGGATGCGCAATATATCAAAGATGGGGTTAAATTCCACTTGCAGGATAAAGAACAGGAAACTCAAGAGGCATCAGACCGAGAACTGAATCTATTGCGTTTGCGCCGTTGGCATTACGAACACCCGAAAGAATATCAAGAGTTCACAAATCTTTTCGCCAAAGCATATGAGGGTGACATGAGCTTCGCCCTCAAAGGTTTTTCCTACTTGATAGAGCTGCTATCACTTGATGGTATAAAAGGTATCTCCGAATTATTGTTAAGCCTATGTCCGGGAACTGAGAGCTACAATAAAGCCCAATTCTCTAATGTTAGCCAGCAGGCACATGAAAAATTGACTGAATTGTTTGCCTCTACATTGAACAAGGAGGAAACAAAAGATAAATTGCAGCACAATAATCCTTTCTTGTTCAGTGTGTTCTATTGGATGATATTTGATAATGGCTTCGTGAAGGCCGCTGATTTATTATCCAAAACAATGATGGGAGAGAAGCCTTCTTTCTGGCAGAAAAACTTTGGCGAGCAAATTATGCGTTCTTTGATGCTTACCAGTATGGACAAAGCGGCTTATACCAAAGGCACATGGAAAGCTGCAAACAACCGTGTAGTCAAAGATGTAGCCAATTCAGCATTACAAGAGAGTAAAGGCAGACGTGGACGTAAGCAAGTCTGTGTCCTGCTTGAAGAAATGCTTATACAGCCTCATGCAGAACTTCTTACCAACGAGATACAGGTAATACTTACCGAATGGATGGAAACAAATGGTACAGACTCCGTTCTTGCCTATATTTTTGCTGCACTGACCAGTAGCAGTTTGCTTAATGACTCTTACAACTATCGAACTTTCCATACAGCCATCTTAGAAAAGTTCCCATCCATAGGATTTAAGACTGGCTTTGATTGGGCAGAAGCCCTTTATAATGCCATTGTCAGTGAACGTGGCAACGACTATAATTTGAGTTTATCAGAAAAGGCTGTTCAAACAGGAAAAGAACAGGCAAAGTTGATAAGCATAAGACTGCGCACCTTACTTTCCCCTAATGTATATTGATTGCATCATGAAGGCTTGATTTGTTAAAAAGGAACGCTGTTCCGTTAAAAGCACCTCGGCAGAAATCGACATGATTTTTACCGAGGTGCTTTCATTTTATTCCATCGTAATTTCGCAGCATAATCATTAAAACAACATAATATGCAAGGGAATTTTATAATGTTACAAAGGGACGACCTAAAACAGGTTGTTGCCGAGATGGTGGAAGAATTGGTTGGGAAAAAGCCACAGATCGATTTGACACAAGAAGAGAGTGACGAGTATTATACTCGCGACCAAGTATGTGAACGACTCCACATAACCTATACTACTTTGTGGCGTATGCAGAAGGAGGGAATAATTATCGTTCACAAATTGGGCGGACGCAATCTTTACTCGAAGAAGGAAATCTCCTCACTTCTGAAATCTAAAGTCCAGACAGCAAATAGTGCTGGTCCAAATGTATAATATAAAGGCAAACATTATGGAAGAACAATACATTCGAGTAGGCACCACTATATATAAGGTAGTGCAGCAGCCTTTGGCAGACGGAACGATGACCACTCGCAGATTACAATGGAGCTTTGGGACAATCCGTCAAGATTATGGTAAGCACAATATCCCTACTATTGATAAATATAATGGCTTTTGCACTGTGCCAAGTCACACAAACTATCAAAAGGATATTGCCGGTTTCTATAATCTGTATGAACCGATTGAACATATTCCTGCAGAGGGGATTTTTCCAGACATAGAGAAACTGATGCACCACATTTTTGAGGAACAATACGAACTGGGATTGGACTATATGCAGTTGCTTTATATGCAGCCGACTCAGAAACTCCCCATCCTGTTATTGGTGTCAGAGGAACGAAACACAGGAAAGACCACTTTCCTGAACTTTCTGAAAAGTATCTTTCAGGACAATGTCACCTTTAATACAAACGAGGATTTCAGGAGCCAGTTCAATGCAGACTGGGCTGGCAAGCTACTCATCGTTGTGGACGAGGTGCTGTTGAGTCGTAGAGAAGATTCCGAGCGATTGAAGAACCTAAGCACAGCCCAAACCTACAAGGTGGAGGCCAAGGGTAAAGACAGACAGGAGGTAAACTTCTTTGCCAAGTTCGTACTATGTTCCAATAACGAACTTTACCCTGTTATCATTGACCCGGGAGAAAACCGCTATTGGGTGCGTAAAATCCGACCACTTGAAAGCGATGATACCAATTTCCTGCAAAAGCTAAAGGAACAGATACCTGCATTCCTCTATTATCTCCAGCACCGCACACTCTCCACCAATAAAGAGGGACGTATGTGGTTCCATCCTGCCCATATCAGGACAGAGGCTCTTGACCGTATTATTCAATGCAACCGCAATCATACGGAGCTGGATTTGGTAGAGCTAATACGTGACATTATGGAAACGCAGCACGTTGACAAACTATCGTTCATCCCTCAAGACTTAATACCGCTACTGACCATGAACGGCGTGAAGGTAGAGCAATGGCAGATACGCAAGGTTGTGAAAGATGTCTGGCGACTTACCCCGGCACACAACGCACTGACCTATCTTGCCTATCAATGTGACTACACCAAGCCCGGGCGTGTTTCCTCAATTAGTAGAGTGGGACGTTTCTATACTGTAACCAAGGAGTTTATAGATTCTTTAGGGTTATAGTCTTTTGTTGAGTCGTTGAATTGTTGAGAATGACGAGCTAATCTTTGATTATCAAATAGATGCAATTCAACAAATACTCAACAAGAGGTGAGACTGGGCAAAAGAGAAAGCTACTTTTCTTTTCACCAGCAATAACTCTCAACAATTCATCATTTCAACAAATCACTCACACTATGACTATACAAGAGATAAAAGCAATTTCGATTTCCGGTTTCCTTAGCAGCAAAGGTTACGAACCTGTAAATAAGAAAGGATATAAATGGTGGTACTTGTCGCCACTGCATACTGAACAAACCGCATCATTCAAGGTTGACTTGAATAAAAATGTGTGGTACGACTTCGGACTGGGTAAAGGTGGAAACATCATTGATTTGGCTATGGAGCTATACCAAACACATAATATTTCAGAAGTATTGCACATGATGGAGCGTTCAATCATTCTACCAACAACACTAACCCAATCTACTTGCCCACAAAAGGACACTTCATTTGAAGATATTTACGTGAAAGAGTTGGAACATCCTGCCCTGCTAAATTACCTCTTGGAAAGGGGGATTGATTCTATTACAGCCAAAAGTCTGTGCGTGGAAATACATTACAAAAGTGATGGCAAGCGGTATTTTGCTATTGGCTTCAAGAATGATGCAGGTGGTTATGAACTTCGGAATCCCTATTTCAAGGGGTGTATTGCTCCGAAAGCAATTACTACGATAAGGAACCACGAAGGCGTTGGTCATGTGTTTGAGGGATTCATGGATTATCTCTCCTATCTCATACTGCATAGTGAATGTGATGCGGTGGTGCTCAACTCTATTGTAAACATTCCGAATGTTCTACCTATACTCAATAAGTATTCTCAAATATGCTGCCACTTGGATAATGACACGGCTGGCAGGATGGCCACCCGGCAGATAATGGAAGCATTGGGAGCTAAGTGTATTGATGCCACAAATGAGTATGGCGCATATAAAGACCTCAACGAGTATCTGATGAGCAAAAGCATGGCATTCCGACAAAAGGGAAGAAACAAATCTTGACTTGGTGGCTAGCGGCAGGGAGGTGTGGCGTGCATGACAGGGCTTGCCCTGATATAGCCCACTATAACTACACGCTTCGCTTTCGTAGTTGTGGGCTCTCCCGAGGGGCTGGGCGTTTCCCCGTCCCACTTAGGACGCTGCCCTAAGAACCCGACAAGGACTTTCAGCCCTATGCAATCCGACCAAAGAGTGACCCTCTCTTTAGAAACTCCGCTTAGTGGCTCCCCTCCCCTAAGAACCCCGAGCAGGAAGTGACCCTCTCCCTGCACCCTCCGATTAAGGCTCTGCCCTAATAACCCATCGTTGAATTCAAAAACAGACAAACCCTATGGCACGGAAGACATCCATAAATATCAAACCCTGCAACCTTGGAAGCAGCAGCCCGCATAACAAACGGTCAGCAGAATATCTCGCCAATATACGCAAGGAGAAGTTCTATATCCGTACCGACCTTATGCCGAAAAATGAAATGTGGGTATCACCACAATTAGGCGATGCATCATTGACCGACTACTACAATCAGATAGCCGCAATGGTCAAGGAAAAGACAGGTCGGGCGATGCAGACCAAAGACCGTGAACGGGTGAACAAAAAGACAGGCAAGGTGACCATCGTCCGTGGCAGTACTCCGCTCAAAGAGGGCGTGGTCGTTATCAAGGAAGATACCACAATGGAGCAGTTGCAGAAATTTTGCAAGGTGTGTAACGAGCGCTGGGGTGTCACAGTCCTGCAAGTGTTCATCCATCGTGACGAGGGACACTACGGAATACCCCGCGACAATGACACATGGAAGCCCAACCTGCACGCCCATATCGTATGGGATTGGATGAACCACGATACGGGTAAGTCATGCAAGCTGGACGAGAAAACCATGAGCGAGATGCAGACCGTCTTGGCTGAATGCTTGGAGATGGAAAGGGGCATCTCAAAGGAAATGACGGGTAAAAAGCATCTGGAGCGTGCGGATTTCATTCTTGCCAAGCAGAAGCAGGAAGCGGAACGGGCTAAAGCCGAAAAGGAAGCAGCTCTTGCCGCAAAAGAGAAAGCCGAAAAGGAACGACAGACCATCGAGGGTGAGAACAAGGCGAAAGAACAATACCGTCAATCTCTTGACACCGAGATTGCCAACAAGAAGCGGCAACTCAAAGACGAACGCAAGGCGAAAATGGACAGCATCTTAGACAGTGTAAGCAACTTTGTCGGAGTGGGTAAATACACAGCAGTCGAAAAGGAAAACGCCAAATTGAAAGTCGAGAACGAGCGCATCAAAAAATCCTTTCCCGTTGCTGTGGAAACCAAGGTCAAAAACCAAACAAAGGCATTGGTTGCAGAGAAGCAGGAAGCCGAAGCCGAGCGTGACAGGGCTTTGGCTTATAGTCGTTCACTTGTCATGGAAAGGGACAAGGCGGTACGGCAGCTTCAGGAACAGCGAGCCAATGAGCAGCAGCGCATCAGTCAGGCGGTAAGCCAAGCCACAGAGGAAAAGTACAAGTCCATCCTTTTGCTGCAAAATGCGCTGAAAGCGAGCAGGCATATCCTGAATGTGCTTGCCGATATTCTTTACAAGACGAACGAGGTGTTCAAACGAGCGGTTGATGCGATTATCCATTTCGGCACGGAGCAGCACAAGTCTTTTTTTGCCCCGTCAGAAGCAGCCGACATCAAGAATGTGATGCAGGAGTACGGGGAAACAACCGAACAGCAGAATGCGGTCGGCGCATGGCTATGTGACTATGCAGAGAACCGACAGCTTTTTAACGAAATAAAACATCGCCATACACTCAAAGAGGTTGGCGATGTCGCAGAGGGGAAGTATGATTGGAAAATAAAACAATGTCAAGGCAAAGGTTTGTCAATGTGACGGGTTACATGCCAAGATGCTCTTTCAATATAGAATACTTTCGATTAGCACATCCATCCATGATAAATCTAGCTTTCGCAATTCGTCCTTCATAGCCGTGTATCTCAATGGCTGAACGATGTCATCGCCAGACTTCCATACTATCAGGAAAAGGGCTCCGGTAAAGACATCCGGGAACAGCTTCCGGATGTCTGGAAGTTGAAGAAGTCCAACAAAAATTCAATTGAAGTCTAATAGAGATACAATTGAATACCAAACTCTTCCTGTCAACTTTATACTTGTTGATAAGAAGAGTTTGGTGTTTTATGAATCTACAATGTGTACTTTATCGGATGCTTACACAGCATCTGTCGGTTGATCCTTGGATATGCGGAAAGCCAACAACCATTTGACAAAATAAAACATCAGCAGACCTACAAAGAGGTTGCTGATGTTGCTAATGAGGCTTATGATTGGAAGATTGAGAGAGGGCGAGGTAGAATTAGCGTGATGTCTGTTGCTACCCTCCTTATTCAATGTATATGTGCGCCCTCTACAAGTTGAACAATGTCATTCTCAGATAGTTCTTTTAATTCTTGCAATGTCGGAGATTTAACTTTAACAATTCGACGAGCATGGTTCATAATCATTGATTCGAAAATATTACGAACAAAACGTCCATTAGCAAATTCTTGTCCTGAAGAATCTGTTTCTTTTATAAACAATCGCATCAAAACACCTTGAGCCTTTTCTGACAAGGTATAATCTTCTTTCTCACTCATACGACGTAATATATCCATGAGCTCGTTAGTATTATAATTATCAAATTCAATAAAGGTGTTGAAGCGAGATTTAAGCCCAGGATTAGACTCAAAAAATTGTTTCATAGGTTCTGTATAACCAGCTACTATAACTACTAAATCTTCCCGATAGTCTTCTAATGCCTTGGTCAATTCTGTCAGGCATTCCCTTCCATACGAATCACTATGGTCGTTCTCGGTAATACTATATGCTTCATCTATAAACAGCACTCCACCTTTCGCTTTTTCAATAACATCTTTTACTTTATGTGCAGTCTGTCCTTGATAACCTGCAATAAGGTCAGTCCGTGATACTTCCATAAAATGTCCCTTTGACAGAAGACCTAACTTCTTATAAATTCTACCAACGATTCTTGCTACAGTAGTCTTGCCAGTACCGGGATTACCCGTAAAGGCTAAGTGCATAGTGCTTTTGGGCGAATGCAAACCTTTCTCATTTCTCATTAATTGCACCTTATGAAATGCAATTAAGTCATTTACCTTAGATTTTACATTCTCTAAACCAACTAATTGGTTCAGTTGAAATATCAGTTCTTCCAAAGTGGAATGGTCTTCTTCTGCTCCTGTTTTTAAAAGTATTTTAGTTAATTGTTTATAACCATGAAAACGGATTAATGAATCTTTGGCACTGATAGCAATTTGGGTTATTTGAGGGTCTTTTAACTCTGACGCTTTTTCAATGAACTTACACAATAACACAGAGGCTTCTTCTTTGCCCTCAACAATAGCCTGAGCACAACGAGTGATTTTGCCGTCACTATTTGTGACGGCATCGAGTCGAGAACAACTTTGAAGTAGATATTGATCGTACTTATTCATAACACTCCCATAATCTGAAGAATAAACTGAATGATTGACAGACCAACGGCTGTTCCCCCTATGCTATAGACAATTTTTATTTTTTTCTCATACCGCAAGTGTGCATCAGCGTTAGACTCCTCCATTATTTGGATAGATTCTTTGATTTCGGTTTCCGCTGCATGAACTTCTGAAATAAAATCATTAACTTGCTGATGTAACTTATCCAAGGTCACCTTGTGTCCCTCAATATCGCCCCACATAGCATCTACATCGCCAAGATGTTTGTACGATTCAAGTACAGAGCGGTATTGTTGTAATGCCGTAATATCATTATTAATACGCTCTGTAATTTGATTAACCTTTTCAACAAAAGCGTCAACTTGATGATGTAACCCAGTTAAATCAGCCTTGTGCTCCTCTACATCTCTCCAAATGTTATCTACATCCCCAAGGTGTTTGTACGATTCAAGTATAGAGCGGTATTGTTGTAGTGTCGTAATGTCATTATTAATACGCTCTGTAGTTTGATTAACCTTTTCAACAAAAGCGTCAACTTGATGATGTAACCCAGTTAAATCAGCCTTGTGCTCCTCTACATCTCTCCAAATGTTATCTACATCCCCAAGGTGTTTGTACGATTCAAGTATAGAGCGGTATTGTTGTAGTGTCGTAATGTCATTACTAATACGCTCTGTAGTTTGATTAACCTTTTCAATGAAATAGGCAACTTGCTGGTGTAAACCAGCTAAGTCGGTCTTATGTCCCTCTACATCATTCCAAATAGTATCTATGTCTTTATAATGACTATTTGATGAAAATTGAGAATAAATATGGTTTAACGAATTAATTCTTCTATTTATTAGTGCTATGTCATTCGGGGATTGAGCATTAAGAGTATTTTCAATGCGTTCTACTGTCTTTCTCAAATCAACAAGTCCGATTACTGTTTTCTTTAGGTTTTCAACAGTCGTTTTAATATCAGCTTGAGCTGTCAAAGCCTGTTTGCTCGCCTCCTCTGCACATTCAACAGAACCAATAATTCCATTAATATATTCTCCATCAAGAAAATCAAAAGCATTGTAAACCTGTTTAAATTCTCCAATAATTGACCTAAGTGATGTGTTGACTGAAATCAGCTTATTTTGAACTATTTCTATAAATTGATTCATCTCTGTTCCTGTCACTTTATGGTCACCCCATCCAAATAGACCACCATCTACTTCTACACGCTCAAAGGAAGGATTGGATGGAAGATTTCTTGAGAACCGTTCTATTTCTCTTTTTGCTATCTCGAAATTATGTTTTTTAATTAAAGCCTTACTCATATTACAAATTATCAAGAAGATTACTTATATCGTTATTCGTATTTTCAGTTGAATCGTGTAATTTGTCTGATTCTCCTGCATTTTGACTAATTACATTTTTTATATCATTGAAATGTTCCCCTGCCTCAGAGTGCCTCCGAGCAATATTCGTCATAACTTGTACTTTCTTTTCTGAAACCTGAACGCCAGTAACAAAAATAAGATTTTCCTGTGTTTTTATAACCTCATTTTTCTTTTCCAATTGCTGCTTGTCATTCTCTATTTTTAAGCGATTGGCTATCATTCTATCAATCACATTAAGAGCCAAGGCACCAATCAGACCACTTACAAGTGCACCTAAAAACATTCCTATGAGACTTGCCAAACTTCCTAACAACGGAATTTCAAATGCAAATCCCGGTATTGCCATAAGTCCCTTCTCAATAACTTCACTGAGAACAATTGCTCCACCGGCAGTCAAACCAACGATAATAATCTTTCCTACTTCCATCATTTTGATGCTAAATGGCATATTCTTATTGGCTGGGTCTTTTAGAAATTTGATTGCCTGCTTCACAGATTTGTATCCTTGTTTCAAGAAGATCCAAGCTTTCTTAATCATACCAATAACAGGGCCAAATATAGCTGTTGCGATAGTTGTAACAAGAGTGTTTCCTGCATTTAGAAGATGCTCTTTTATATTAGACACAAACGATTTGATAGCGTCTTTTACACTGTCAATAAAGGTACTCAATTTCCTCTGTCCTGCACGGAACCATACTATGAGTTTACGAATGACATCTTTAATAAGAGACGCTAATAATCCCATAACAACAGAACGAAGTGCTTTTCCACCAATGCGGAGTGCTTCTTCTTTTTGCGATTGCTTACCTGTCTCTATAGAACGCTGTTCGCCTTCTTTTTTTCGCTTTTCATATTCTGCTCTGGCTTCAGCATCCTTCTCTCTATATTGCTTATCTTGTTCTTCGCTTATGTCAAATATTTCATTAGGCTTTTGGCCATTTTTATTAGGATTATCCAACCAATCAGTCATAGCCTTATCACCTTTTGACCTATTTTGACCAGCATCCATTTCATTTAGATTAACTTCACTATTTGCAAAAGCTATCTGTTCCCCTTTTGAAAGATGAGCGTTAGCTGCTGGATCGCGAATAATTTCACCGGCAGAAACAGTATGATCCATGTCTGTTCCTCGTTCAGTAGAGCCAATAGGTCTCCCTTGATCAAATGGCTTTCTGGCTCCTCTGACTAAAGTCGCTTCTTTTCCTGTTCTGGTTTGGTGTGTCATCACACTACCATTCTCGTCATGTTGAAAATTTGATTGCCAATCATTATATCTTTTTTGATAATCGATTTTAGTATTATGAGAAGCTATTTTACCCTTAGCAAAATTATCAGTCGTTTGAATATGAGCAGAATCTCGCAAATCCAATGTTAGTCCGCGATTTTCTTTTATGAAGTCCTCACCTGCAACAACCCCAACTTGATTGATGAACTGTTCCCATACAACATTCATTACAGTCTCACCTATAGTATCAGGATTACCTATTTTTTCTCTTTCGTTTTCAAGATCTTCCAAGTCTGCCATTTGTCCTTCCAGTTCAGAACTCAGTTTGTTTTCAAGTTCGTCAAAATCAACTGTATCGCAGTCTAATTCTGCCCATTCTTTAAGTTGTATCTTGTTATCATTCATCGCAATGTAGTATTTGCTTATTCTATAATTATTGTTCAAATAAAATTGAGATCCTACGTTGGATTTTGTTCCACGTTAGAATTTTCACTATGCTAAAAGCTTCCTTTACACTATCTCTTACGTTGTCTTTTGCAAAAGATAAAATCAAGAGATGACCGCGTTATTTGGTAATAATAGCTCTCTAACGTCCACCTTCAAGATGTCTGCAATCTCATATAAAATAGGTATAGGCGGTTGTACTTTATTTGTCGCATATAAATTGACCATATTGAAACTCTTACCCAATTTGTGCGCTAAATCTGTTTGGCTCATACCTTTTGCTTCCAAAAATTCCTTAATCCTATTCATGGGGTGTTATTTATTTTCGTTTGCAAAAATACACAATAAAATTTGGTAGTCGGCATAAAATGGATGAAAACCAAAAAATAAGCCCTATTTTTTTAGCCCATTTGTACCTCTATTGGCTCTTAGACGTGTATTTTGCTGATTTTTAAGCATAGCTAATAATTCCTTGACAAGTTATTGCGATCTTATCTTATTCCTAACTAGAATAATCGCAGTGATTTATTTTAAAGCCAGATTTAGGGCTCAGCGGAAATATCTGGTTGGTAACTTTTAAAATTAGCTATCTTTGCTTACCTTTGTTTTATGAAATCCGAACAACTCCTTCGTGCCATCCTTCCGGATGTGCTTATAGACAACTTTGATATTGTC
>ERZ791911.1030-NODE-1030-length-14659-cov-5.248904_pt1 | contig 14659 bp, 14 predicted proteins | sample MGYA00510142_ERZ791911 | MGnify/ENA primary metagenome ERZ791911 (study PRJEB30046, sample SAMN00792056) | human gut metagenome | study: EMG produced TPA metagenomics assembly of the A metagenome-wide association study of gut microbiota in type 2... | reverse complement strand
TTTGGAGCCGTCTTGTCATATTGGTGTTAGCATCAAGCTCCGTTTGAATACTTGAAAGCTTTTTGTCAATGCATGCCTGCATCAAACAATGCTGCTCAAGGAAGATCCTACTTTGTTCCCGCAGCATCTGAAGAACAGCTTGCTCAATTTGGGCCTGATTGACAAAGAGACCTGCACACTCAGCACCCTTAATACTGTCATTTTTCGGGCAAACAAGGTGTGGTTCCTTTGCTGGATTCTTTCGAAGTTTCCTCCCGCAGCAGCCACAAACAAACAGATTGTTGGCTCGGTTTCCGGCAGTATTCTTGTTAACATTCCGAATACGCTCCTGGAGCGCATTCTGTGCCGCTCGGAACAACTCCTCCGAAATGATTGCTTCATGTGTACCTGGCACTATGATCCATTGATCTCGGGGCAACGACCGCATCTTAGGCTTTCCTACTTCTTCTGTCTCTCGAATATTGGTAATCATCTTACCGGTATAGCGTTCATCAGTCAAAATCTTTCGAACAGCCCCCTTGAGCCAGATTCCAGTCTCTTCCTTGACCACCCCATTATAAAACCCGCCATTTCGCCGTTTATGCTCTAACGGGGATGGAATGCCCATATCATTCAGCATTTGAGCGACCTCGCTCGTGGTCATTCCTGAAACGCAGGACTCGAAAATCATGACAATGATGTCACGAACCTGCTCATCTACGATTAGATGAGCTGTTACAAGAGGAGAAGTGCTTCTCATTAAAAGACCTTGCTGTCAATGGAAACGACATGATGGCGATCGGGCTGAAGGGAAAGTCAATCGGCAATGCCTTGCAAGCCTGTTTGGATGCGGTTATGGATGAAAGAGTGGCAAATGACCACACAGCCCTACTGACACTCGCTCAGGAACAAATGATAGCAGATACCGATCAGATATTATCTGATTTCGCGAATGACTACAAAAGAATGTCCTGACTCTAATGCGACCGCAAATGACAAGAGGGATACCGGCAAAGGGTATCCCTCTTGTTTTAGTTAGATGTGATTATACCATGTTGTCAGTTCAGATCACCGGCGGCCTTGATCTTCACCCGGTTGGTGTTGCCGGGATAGTAAGCCAGAGGTACATCCTCCATTTCGATGATCTCCACAGTCTCACGCACGGCGCCGGCCTCGACCGCAAGCTCAATGGCTTCGTTCTTGGCCTTTTCCAGCGACTGCTCACGGGGCAGCTCGTCGTAGTTCATCAGCTTTTCATAGGTGCCGCTGACCTTGGAAATGGCAGAGCCGATGGCGTTGGCGCAGCCGAAATGCTCCGGCTTCAGGACCGTTGCCGCGCCGCTGATCTTCTCCGGCAGGATGATGGAGCCGCCGCCCACAAGGATCAGATCTACGTCCGCGTTGGAGACCTTCATGGCGTCCACGCTGTCTTCCACCAGTGCGCGGATCGCAGCCATGGCCTTGTCCGCCACTTCCTGAGAAATGGTTTCCACCTTGGACTTGTCGCCCAGCTCCACCATGCCCAGCCGCACGGCGATATCAGTGGCGGTCATCACATCGCCGCCGAACACAAGCGCCTTTTTTGTGATCTCATAGCCCACGCTGTCGGGGCCGACGGTCACGCTGCCGTCATCCCTGACACGCACGATGGAGCCGCCGCCCAGGCCGATGGAGATAACGTCCGGCATCCGGAAATTGGTGCGCACACCGCCAATGGTGACGGCCACGCTGGATTCTCGGGGGAAGCCGTTCTGGATCACGCCGAGATCGGTGGTCGTACCGCCCACATCTACCACGATGGCATCCTTCAAGGAGGAGAGGTAGCTGGCGCCGCGAATGGAGTTCGTGGGGCCGCAGGCAACCGTCAGGATCGGATAGCGGCGGGCGTGCTCCATGGTCATGAGCGTGCCGTCATTCTGGCTGAGATACACGTCTGCATTGACAATGCCCTCATCCCGCAGGCTCTTGGCAAAGCCCTCGGTGAAGCGCTCGGCTACCTGCCACAGCGCGGCGTTCAGGATCGTGGCGTTTTCCCGCTCGATCAGGCCCATAGAGCCGATCTCGCTGGAGATGGAAATATGGACGTCCTCGCCCATGATCTCCCGGCAGAGCTTGGCCGCCTCCACCTCATGGTCATTGCGGACGGTGGAGAACACACTAGAAATGGCAATGGACTTCACGCCCTTTGCCTTCATCTCCTCAAAGAACGACTTGGCGGCAGCGGTATCCAGCGGGGCCAGTTCCCTGCCGTCATATTCAAAGCCTCCTCCGATGATGGTGCTGCCCACGGCCACCTTCTGAATATCCTCCGACCAGTCCACCATGGGACGGATGCCGGTGGTGGCAGGCGCGCCGATGCGCAGGATGCCGATGGGGGCCAGATTCTTGCGCTCCACAATGGCGTTGGTGCACTGGGTCGTACCCAGCATTGCCTGATGGATCTGCGCGGGATCCACACCGGAGACCTCCAGCACCGTGCGCATAGCGCCCAGAATACCGTCGTAAATATCCGCAGAGGTGGGATACTTGATGTCCGCCACCACCGCGCGGTTCTCGTCCACCAGGACGGCATCCGTATTAGTGCCGCCCACATCAATTCCGAGTTTATACATGATCAGTTACCTCCCTTGCAGCGCTCTTCCAGAGGAATGTAATCCGTGTCCACGCCGAAATAGCGGGGGCCTACCAGCTCAATGCCCTTTTCCGTCCGCCACAGGTGGAAGCACTTGAGACCGACCACCATGACACGTTTGCCGTACTTGAGGCCGTCTGTGGTAACGGGGATATAGGTCTCCGTATCCACCAGAGAAATGAGGTCGGGGGTGGTAGCCAGGATCTTGCCGTCCACCGTGGCGGTCAGGTTCTCATTCTGGAACTCCACATAGGCGGTATGGCCCTTGTACTCACCGATGCCCTCCAGCACGACCTTGCCGAAGTTGAAGCCGGCCCGGGTCTCCCGCAGCACATCCGCGATCTTGCCCTTAAAGAGCTTGAAGCCCTCGGACATTTCAAGGAAATGCTCCTCCGGCGTCTGGTCACCGCAGTCCTTGACAGTGCGGATGGCCTTGCCCAGCTGCTGGCTGCGGGTGACGATGCCGTGGACGCCAAATTCCTTCATCTGTTTGCCGCTCATGGGATAAAGAGACACGGAGACGGAAGCGCCGCAGCTCATGGTGACCGACCGGGCCAACTCCTCCGTCCATTTGTTGGTGATGGTCTCAAAGATGCAGCTGTTGCCCTTCTCGTCCACCAGCGCCATCGGCGTTGCCTTGATACCGCCGATGGTAAAGGTCACCATCTGCAATTCAGGGAAGGCACGGCCCATGCCGTCCACATCCACCATCGGCATATTCAGCCTGGCCGCCGCAGCGATGGGCAGCATGGAGTTGACGCCGCCGGCCTCGATGGGCATAAAGGCGTAGATCTCCCTGCCGAAGAACTTGGAGACCATATCAAAGAGCTTTTTGTATTCGTTGCCGCCGATGGCCTTCTCCGCCAGTACCGTCGGCGCGCCCATCATGGCGATGGGGACAACAAGGGCGTCATCCGGCACCTCCTCCGGGTCCAGCAGCGTGACAGGGCCGCACTCCTGTACGGCGCCGATGGCCACCAGCTTGCCTACATAGGGATCACCGCCACCACCGGCGCCCAGCAGCGCCGCACCGGTGGCAATATCTTCGATCTCAGGGATTCCGATTTTTCGCATGACCTTTTCCTTCTTTCGTTATAATTGCAGTATGCAGGAGAAGCGGGCAGATACCCGCTCCTCCTGCGGCAGATATTACGCAGCCTGCTTTGCGGGCATCCGCTTTGCGGACGTCAGCTTCGCGAGGCCCACATAGAGGACCAGAGAAACCACAATACCGTTGACCGGGCCCACAAAGAACGGCCAGTTCAAAAACGGCAGAGCCTCGACAAGACCAGGGAAGCTGGCGAAGGTACCGCCGGTGATGCAGGCAAAGACGGCGCCAATAGCAAAAGAGATGACGCCGACGGCGGAAAAACCGGGGCGGGGGGAGAAATTCTCCCGCTTGCCCTTGCCCACAATCCAGTAGGAGGCGATCAGCACGCCGGCCAGCGGCGGGATCAGCGCAGACATGAGGGACAGGAAGCTCTGAAAAGCATTCAGCAGGCCGAAGGCTGCCAGCAGCGTGCCGATGGCGCCGGCCACACCGGTGGTGACCTTGAACTTGCTCTCGTCAAAGCCAAGGAGATTGCTGAGGGCCAGGCCGCCGGAATAGGCGTTGGTAACGTTGGTGGTCCAGGTGGCCAGCACCAGTGCCACAAGGCCGACAAACGGCACGCCCAAAGACGCAAGGATGGCGGAGATGTCATACTGGCCTGTGACGATGCTCATGAGTGCGCCGGTCAGCAGCATGAAAAGGCCCGCGGGAATAACGCCCACAACGGAGGACTTCACCACATCGCTGCGGCTCTTGGCAAAGCGGCAGTAGTCGGCGGAGATTACGCCGCCCAGGGCGAAGGAGGCAACCACCATCGAGATGCCAAACACCATACCGGAGGAGTTCTCGGGCGCATAGTTTGTGATGGCGCTGCCGCCGTCATTTGTGACGATACCGGCAATGAGACCGTACAGGCAGACGATGACCAGAAGCGGCACGGCGATGTAGTTGAGCCACTTGAGGCCCTTGAAGCCGACGCAGGCCGTCAGCAGCATGATAACGCCCCAGACGATAGAGCTGATAGAGATAAAAATCGGAGTCGCCTCCGTTCCCAGCATATTGGCTACCATGCTGGCAAAGGCGCTGCCGCAGGTGGCAGACTGGATACCGAACCAGCCAACGCAGGCAATCGCAAGAAGCGCGCTGATAATATAGCGTGCGCCCTTTTCGCCCAGCGCCCCGGAGGCCATCACGGACACCGGCAGCCCGGTATCGCATGCCTGCATGCCGATGCAGATCATGTAGACGCAGATCAGGCCATAGCCGATCAGAATGGACAGGACGATCTGACCAAGGCTCAGTCCGCCTCCGGCCAGCACGCCGCCGATCATCAGGCAGGGAACACAGATCATGCCGCCCGCCCAGACTGCCGCGATGGACAGCCAGCTCTGGCGCTGCGATTCATCAATTTTAAAGCCGCTGTTGTTTTCACGCATGGGAAAACACCTCTTTCTCTTGGGTATATTCTGAGTCCGAACCAAAGAATGGGGCAAGTATAACACTTCAAAGCGGTGAAGAATACTGTCGGATAGGCAGAAAAAATGCTTCGCTGTTTGTCCCTTGGGACAAACAGCGAAGCATTCCTTATTGTAACTATCAACGAACCTCATGAAGGAGCCGGTAAACCGCGGCGCTGCGGTAGAGCTCGATGGTCTCCGGCATTTTTCCCAGACGATAGCCAAGCAGATCCGCAATTCTTTGCAGCCGGTACTTGATGGTATTCTTATGAAGAAACAGCATCTCCGCAGTTCGGGTAACGCTGCTGTCGCAGTCCAAAAGGTAAACACAAGCCGCCGTATCAAGGAGGTCATGATATTCCCGGTCGGCCTGTAAAGCCGCCAGCGGCATGGTGCGCCGCACAGCAGCGGTCTCTCCCTCGTCAATGCGTTTGCGGCAGGAAGCCGCCAGCTCCAGTTCCCCTTGCAGGAACATCCTTTTATGCGGGAAAATACGCTTGGCATCCTCCAAATTGTCAAGTGTTAACAAATATGCTCTCCGGCAGCTTGTCGTATTGGACAATCCGCTGCATCGCACCACAACAGCATCCGGGCTGGTCTTCAACGCACACGACAGGATCTCCCGTATTGCGCTCTCGGTTTCCCTCAAAGAATGCGGTGTGCTCAGGCACATGACCGGCTGTCCCTCATAGATCGCGCCCACAACGGTATCCGCACACTGTCTGGCCAGGGCCAGATCCTGCTCCATCCGCTCCTCCACTTCCCCGGCATCCGCACCGCACAGCATCCACAGCTCGTGAAGTGAGGCAACGTCTACATGAAAGATCTCCGCCAGACGGCGCATCTTCAGCGGCTCGTCCTGCAGAATTGCCCGCAGCAATTCATGGATCGCCACAGCGCCATGCTGCTTTCCCCAGATATTGATACAGATTCTCACGATGTCTGCCGCCTGCTCCACCAACGAAGCCCCCAGCGGAGCGCCGACCTTGATCAGCGCCAGATGGAGCGGCTGGGCCAGGTCTGAGCGGATAGAAACGCAGGACATTTCCGCATCCGCAAGAAAGGGGCAGGGTACGCAGATCTGCTCCGTCAAAAGCTGCAGGCAGCGTTCTATCCCCTCCCGGACCGTATCCTCCATACCGCTGGGCCAAGTCGCGAGATTCAGGATGTTTCCTTCATGGGTGGTCAGTGCCGCGGAGCACCCAAGCTCCGCGCACAGCATTTGCAGCGCGGTCCCCACCGTCTGCTGGTGGTGCGGCGCCGAGGAGATCCGTGCAAGAATGTCCGACACAAGGGAGCCCGGGACCAGGCGGTCCTTGTAGATGCACTCTGTCACGTCGGTGATCAGGTCGCTGTAACGGAGATGCCGCTGGCCCTCCGGCATACAGATCAGGACGAAATCATTGGCGTCAGCGATCTCGATCAATCGCCGGTCCACCCGGGGGAGGTAGACGCCCACATAATACAGCACCATCCCCACTTCCCCGCCCTCAATGAGCCGCAACAGATTGGAGCACTGGCACTCCACATCATTGATGCAGTTAAGAAAGCCGGTAATGACGATCTCACTGCCGGGGTATTTGTTATGGCGAAACACCTCGTTGATCAGGACCCCCGGATCGGTAGATTCCAATACGGAGATCGAAGACACGACCTTTTTCAGCCCGCCTGCGCCGCCAATAACGCGTGCATGTTGCAGGGACGGCAGCTTCAGCAGGTCGGATACAGTCACGCTCATGCTCTCACCTCTTTTTAATTGATATAGGCTTATAATATGGTAGTTTGTACCTTTGCCTTTTCTATTTCAAGTAGCTTTTTCAACCCCTGGATTTCCCTTGTGAGCCGGTCATACTCAGTAAAGGCCTCTACGACCTGTTCGTCATCTTCAAATGTGGGGCGCGCGGGGAACTTGGTGTGAATGATAAATGACTTCTCCAAACCCTCCGGGAAGCGAACTTTAATGGTGTTTTCCTTCTGGGCGATGACAATGCCAGTCCCATACTGCTTATGTGTTACCCGCACATTCAGTAAGGAGATTGACCGGAACTTATCCAATTCAATATCTTTTGCTTGAATCTGCGTCTCAAGACTATCAATTCTTTCCTGCACTTTCGCCTCTTCCTTCAGGCGGAGTTGCTCTTTGTTATAGGCAGAGGTGCTTTCCGACTTGGGGATATAATAGATACCCTGGTAGAAATTATAGGCACGAGAACAGTAGATAACATCGAAAGCGAGAAGGTGCAGACTATCATCATGATAACATTCATCACCACAGATAGCCCAATGCTTCTCAAGGAGTGCCGGGCGTATTCGAAGAGCGTCAACAACCAGATCGCACATTCCATAATAAGCGCTTAGCTTAAAGGTTTGCCCTGAGCCAATATCAATTCCGTACTCGATATGTTTTGCAAACTCCTCGGCTTCACTGTATTTGTAAATATAGTTCTCTTCCGGGGCATAGAGTGCCAAATAGGTGAAGGCACAATGACGGTTCTGCCCGTACTTCCAGTAACTCGGGAATGTGCGTTCACGGACTGCCTCAATCCCATCTAGAAACTCCTCAACATGGTCTTGCCGCAACTGAAGATTGCCTTGGTCATCGGCGAAGAGGACTTCGACAAAAAGACGCTCTACCTCATCAGGCTCTTGCTCAGCCATCTTCACGATCCCGTTTGTGGGGGATACCTGCCCATTATCGAGCAACACAGAGCACTCTTTTGTGGCGGCTTTGAATTTCTCGGCAAAGGTCATATCCTCGACTTCTTCGCTGAACCAGACATCCTGAAAACAGCGGACAGCACGCCACTTGAAAATCTCGTCATGTTCCGCATTGTTGATCCACTCAAAGTTATCCTCGTAGCGCTGGATGAGCGTATTGAGATTAGCGGTGTTCATGGGTCGGTCTCCTTGTTTTATATCTGGTAGTAAATTTCCTGAGTTTAGTATCATCATTGTAGTCGCACCTACAGTAAATGGCAAGAGAAAAGGCCGTCATTGTGGAAATGTCTTGAGCTATTCTTGAATGATAGATCCCGCCTTTACAGACCGATTTGCAATACGATATAATAAACCGTGCCAGCGTGGGCTCTGCGTTTCATGGGACAAACTGAGCAGGGAATGCAGACCATGCTCAGCCGTATCCTAGATCACATTAGTTTGGAGTCCGTCCGAGCTACATGGGAGGCGGGGCTTTATCTCTATCGTACCGACTTCCCTGTACAGCTTGATGCGAAAGTTGCATGCTGGTACGGAGAAAAAGAGGGCCATATGAAGAAAGCCATCCAGAAGCTGCGGAAGGTTTATCCAAAGCTGACGGTGCGCTGTTTCTCAGACTTCGGCCACGGTGACATTATCAACCATCCTGAACTGTTTGTTGAAGAGATGATCTAGTTCATGAATTTGTCGGTTTAATTGAATAGTAGGTCAAACGAAACGTTTCAAGTATTCAAACGGAACTTGATGCTAACACCAATATGACAAGACGGCTCCAAAGTAGAAAGGCTGAACTATATGAGCAATACCGAGCGGGTAGCATAAGCAGAGAGAAATTTGCTGATATCCAGTAGAAGGATTCAGAGAAGCTGGCAAGACTCTCAAGTAGAGCTGAAGAGATCGAGCGGCTTCTGGTAGAGCAATATGAGTCCCGAGGTAATCTTGCGACGGGAAAAAGAACAGCAGATCAGATCATCCTGCTTAAAGAGTATGATCCGGAAATAATTAGGAATTTTGTAGAGCGGGTTCGTGTGTACCCTTCAGGAGAGATTGAGATAGACATGCGTACTTCGAGCGGGTTTGAATTTGTAACGGCTAGCTAAAACAATAAGCACCCCTCACTTTGGAGGCAGCTGAAAAAATTCCGAAAAAACTGTATGTCTATCTTGACACAACCAGAGGGCTTCATCACCGGCATGGCGTCAAAGATGTTCGTCGTCGCGGGGCCGGTCATCGTGTTCGGCACGCTCGCAAGCGTCGTGTACGGCGTTATCCTGATGCTGCTGTAAAAAAGGAGAGATACCGCGGCATCTCTCCTTTTTGATTCATTTCGCCCGCTGGATGCGCTTTTCGTTTTCGTGCGCGCTGGGGATGACCAGCGGTGCCTGCTCCACAATGACCGACGAGGTGTCCAGTCCGTACCACTGGATGACCGAGCCCGCCGCGCGGCGGACGGCGTATTTGAGGTTCAGGATGATCTCGTCCGTGCGGCTCAGCTCCGACATCAGCGGCACTGCGCGGCGCAGCATCAGAAACTTGAAGCTGCCCACCTGCGAGGGGCCGTAGATCGAATACTTTCTCTCCTGCGGTGGCAGCTCCCCGCTCTCGAGCAGGTCGCGCACGATCTGGCGCAGGTAGATGTTCACGCGCTGGTCGTTCTTGAAACCGAGGTTGAGCTTTACGCGGAAAATATAGTCCGTGCCAAACGTCTCGACCTGATAGTTCATCGCGTTTGGCTCGTCGAGCGCATGCACACTCAAAAACCAGTAGGCGCGGGCGCGCTTGGGATCCTTATCGAGGATGGAGTAGAGTGTGTTGCGATCGATCGTCTCCATATCGTCGCTGCTGCCGATGTAGACAAGGTTCTGCGTCAACTCCGGCAATGCATTGTCGCCGCGCAGCGCGGCAAGATTCTCCGTATAGTCATCAAGCTTGAGGCGCACGCTGTATTTCTGCTCGAGTTGCGTGCCGCGGTGCCAGATGATCATAATCGACAGAAGCAGCAGCGCCATAATGACCGCCACATAGCCGCCGTGCGCAAATTTCGACAGGCTCGAGAGGAAAAACACCGTCTCGATCGCGCCGAAGACAATGAGCACGCCCCACGCGGGCGCTTTCTTCCCTCGCACACGGGAAAGAAAGATACACGAACAGAAGCAGCGTTGTCATCAGCATCGTCACCGTGATGGCAAGGCCATAGGCCGACTCCATGCGCGCGCTTGAGCGGAACAGCAGCACGATGAACGTGCAGCCCACCCAGAGGATCTTGTTGACCGTGTCGATGTAGATTTGACCCTTGGTCTCGGCGGGATACTGCACCTTCAGGTGCGGCATCAGGTCGAGGCGGATGGCCTCCGATACCAGCGTATAGGAGCCTGTGATGAGCGCCTGCGAGGCGATGACCGCCGCGAGTGCGCTCAAAATGACCGCCACCGGACGCAGCGCGCCGGGCAGCATCAAAAAGAACGGGTTCAGGCTCTCAAGCGATGCAAGCGCCGCGTCGCCCCGACTGCTGAGCAGCCACGCCCCCTGCCCCAGATAGTTGAGGATCAGGCAGATCTTGACGAGCGGCCAGCTGATGTAAATGCTCTCGCGGCCTACATGGCCCATGTCGGAATACAGCGCCTCCGCGCCCGTCGCGGCCAGAAACACGCTGCCGAGGATCATAAAGCCGAGTTTATTATAAGGGCTCACGAGAAGCTCCACCGCGTGCGCGGGGTTGAACGCCCGGAGCACCTGCGGCATGGAGAAAATGTTCATCGCCCCCCGTCGCACCGAGGAAGAGGAACCACACGAGCATCACCGGGCCAAAGGCCTTGCCGATGCGGCTCGTGCCCGCGTGCTGCACGGCAAAAAGCGACGCGATGATGCAGAGCGTGATGATGATGACGCCCGTCTGGCGGCCTCCGAGGAGCCTGTCCATCATCGCGATACTGCGAAGTCCCTCAACCGCCGAGGTCACGGTCACCGCAGGCGTCAGCACGCCGTCGGCAAGCAGCGCCGCGCCGCCAAGCATCGCCGGCACGATGAGCCACTTGCCGCAGCTGCGCACGAGCGAATAGAGCGAGAAGATACCGCCCTCGCCGTGGTTGTCCGCCTTCATGGCGATGAGCACGTACTTGATGGTCGTGAGCAGCGTGATCGTCCAGATGATGAGCGACAGCGCGCCGACAATGAATGGCTCGTTGATCTGCGTGATGCCGCCGTTCCCCTCCAAAATGGACTTCATCACGTACAGCGGTGAGGTACCGATATCGCCGTACACGATGCCGATGGCCACAAGACACATCGTCAGGGAGGTTTTTGTCTCTTTTCCATAGCGTTCCCTGCCTTTTTGGGCACGGCGGAGCGGTCTTTATCTCCTCACCGCTCCGCTTCTTCATAAATTCTTAACGAAATTTTAGCATGTCCTCCCGACAAGTGCAAGCGACAAATGCCGTCAAGTGTTAAATTGACGAAAATGCCCTTTCCGCGCTGAAGAGGCGGAAGCGTGTCCATTCATGGTTTATCCGCGGTTATTCTGTTGACATAACGATGTGGAAAACTCTGTGGAAACTGTGAATAACTTTGTTGTTCCAGTGCGTTCCCGCCGGTTGACAATTGGTTATGCTCGACGTCTTTCGGCATAATTGGCGCAGAAATTTCCGCGAATTTCTGCATTTTCCCGCCAAAGGCAAAAATCTGCCGCGGCCACTTGCCATTGTGGTCAAAAAATCGTATAATGTACTAAGTTTTGTGTTTGAAGATCAGAATCGTAAATTTCGGCGAAATGGAGAAACCCCAATGGCAGAAGCAAAAAAAACGAATTACGGCAACGAGAGCATCTCGTCCCTCAAGGGCGCGGACCGTGTGCGCAAGCGCCCGGGCGTCATCTTCGGCTCGGACGGGCTGGACGGCTGCGAGCACGCCGTGTTCGAGATCCTTTCGAACTCCATCGACGAAGCGCGCGAGGGCCACGGCAGGCTCATCACCGTCACCCGCTACTTAGACCACAGCATCGAGGTCGAGGACATGGGCCGCGGCTGCCCTGTGGACTATAACCCCAAGGAAAAGCGCTTCAACTGGGAACTCGTGTACTGCGAGCTCTACGCCGGCGGCAAGTACAACAACTTGGACGGCGACAACTACGAATACTCCCTCGGCCTCAACGGCCTCGGCGCGTGCGCGACGCAGTATTCCTCGCGCTATATGGACGTGACCGTCTGGCGCGACGGGAACAAATACTCCCTGCACTTTGAACGCGGCGAGCCCGTGGGCAAAAAGGGCGATGAGCTCAGGATCGAGCCGACCGACCGCGGCCGCAAAACCGGCACGCGCACGCGCTGGCTGCCCGACCTCGACGTGTTTACCGATATCGACATTCCCGCCGACTACTATGTCGAAACGCTGCGCCGTCAGGCCGTCGTCAACGCGGGCATCACGTTCCGCTTCAAAAACGAAGTCCTCCCCGGCCACTTTGAGACGCAGGACTTCGTCTACGAAAACGGCATCATCGACTATGTCGCCGAGATCGCGGGTGAAGATGCCCTGACCACCCCCGTCTTCTGGGAGACGGAGCGCCGCGGCCGCGACCGCGAGGACAAGCCCGAATACAAGGTCAAGCTCTCCTGCGCGTGCTGCTTTTCGAATAAGGTGCAGCGCATCGAACACTACCACAACTCCTCGTGGCTCGAGCACGGCGGCAGCCCCGAAAAGGCGTCGAAGACCGCCTTTGTCTACGCCATCGACAAGTATTTGAAGGACAACAACAAATACCAGAAGGGCGAAGCCCGTATCGCCTGGCAAGACATCGAAGACTGCATCATTCTTGTCTCCAACAACTTCTCCACGCAGACGAGCTACGAGAACCAGACGAAAAAGGCCATCACGAACAAGTTCGTGCAGGAGGCGATGACGGACTTTCTGAAGTCCCGCCTCGAAACCTATTTCATCGAAAACCGCGTCGACGCGCTCAAGATCGCCGAGCAGGTGCTCATCAACAAAAGAAGCCGCGAGAGCGCGGAAAAGCAGCGCCTGAACATCAAGAAAAAGCTCTCCGGCAGCATCGACATCTCAAACCGCGTCGAAAAGTTTGTCGACTGCCGCACGCGCGACGTCTCGCGCCGCGAGATCTACATCGTCGAGGGCGACAGCGCCCTCGGCAGCGTCAAGCTCTCGCGCGACGGCGAGTTTCAGGGCATCATGCCCGTGCGCGGCAAGATCTTAAACTGTCTCAAGGCCGACTATCCGCGTATTTTCAAGAGTGAGATCATCACCGACCTTTTGAAGGTCCTCGGCTGCGGCGTCGAGGTGCCGGGCAAGTTTGTCAAGGACCTGAACGCCTTTGATATCAACAATCTTCGCTGGAACAAGGTCATCCTCTGCACCGATGCCGATGTCGACGGCTTCCAAATCCGGACGCTCATCCTGACGATGATCTACCGCCTCTGCCCGACGCTGATTCGCGAGGGCTATGTCTACATCGCCGAGACCCCGCTTTTTGAGATCACCTGCGGCGAAAAGACGTGGTTCGCCTACACGGACAAGGAGAAAAACGACATCGTCAAGGCCCTTGAGGGCAAGCGCTACAAGGTCGACCGCTCGAAAGGTCTCGGCGAGAACGACCCCGAAATGATGTGGCTCACGACCATGAACCCCGAGACACGCCGTCTCATCAAGGTCATGCCCGAGGACGCGGAGGCGACGGCACACTCGTTTGATCTGCTGCTCGGCGACAATTTGCAGGGCCGCAAGGACCACATTGCCGAAAACGGCTACAAATACCTCGAAATGATCGACGTATCGTAATACGAACAAGCAGGAAAGGAGCCTTACTTTATGGAAGGCATTTTACTTCACGTTCTCTATCGCGGCGAAAAGGCTAATGACTTTGCATCGGAGATGGAGCGAAGCGGCCTGCGCGCCGCCGTCCTCGCGGAAGAGGGCTGCATGCAGTACGACTACTACCGGCCTCTTGCCGAGGAAAACTGCGTGCTGCTCGTGGAGCACTGGCGCGACCGCGCCGCGCTCGACAAGCACTCCGCGGGCGAGCCGATGGCAAAGCTCAAGGCACTCAAGGCAAGCTACGACCTCGCAACGACCGTTGAGCGCTTTGAATGAGGAAGGGCGCATCCGGGGCAAAAAAATTGGGAATCTGCTAAGGAGTTTTGATAGCTATAAAAAAGATTGTTCTTAAAACTGTGATAGGGATTCTTCTTGTTTGCAGCTTATTTGTCGGTTTTCTTTATATAAGCAGCGACATTGGCATAGCGTCGGGCAATCTGGAAACAGACATTCGTTCGTCGCAGAAGATCAAGGAGGATTGGGCGATCGATGGAAGTGTTTCTGACACGATGGCTGCATATATTTCTTATCCGCAGGACATGAGCGACCACACTTTTTCCGTCTATGTCAATCGCCCGGGACTTTCCTTCGGATATTTCTTCCGCGCGGGCGGAAAACTCTCGGAGATCCAGGAAGGAATTGCAGAGTTCACCGCAGAGGGGGCTAATGAGCGCGCATTGATTTCCATGAATCAGCAGCAGGTGCAGCAGCTTCAAATTGATGATGGCCACGCCAAACAAGCGATCGATATCGACAGCGATCAGCCCTTTGCGATCGTCCTGCCGATCAATGCGGGCAGCATTACTTTTTATGACGTGAACGGAAATGCTGTAGAATATTGGAATCATCCTCTTTAACAGCTTCCGGTTTGCCAAGCCGGCTTCATCCCTTCAAGAACGAAGTTCCCCTGCATCATTCGACCGCAAAAAATCTTTGCACAAGCATGAAGACCCGACCGATGAGCATCCATCGGTCGGGTCTTCTGTTCTGATACACTTTTTTCAC
>ERZ791911.1024-NODE-1024-length-14748-cov-7.624787_pt1 | contig 14748 bp, 15 predicted proteins | sample MGYA00510142_ERZ791911 | MGnify/ENA primary metagenome ERZ791911 (study PRJEB30046, sample SAMN00792056) | human gut metagenome | study: EMG produced TPA metagenomics assembly of the A metagenome-wide association study of gut microbiota in type 2... | reverse complement strand
TGGCGGTCTATCTCTTGTTTTCGGTTGCTTGCTTCCTTACCGTACATGAGCATTGCGTCAGGGCTTCTCGGTTACATCGGCGGTACTGTGAAGTCCGCCGTTCATCAGAAAGGAGAAGAAAAATCATGAAAGTATTCCTGAATCCCGGTCATGCGCCGGGCGGCTATCCCGACCCGGGAGCTGTCAATAGTGAAAGCGGTCTGCGTGAGTGCGATGTCGCTTTGGCAGTCGGTCAATCTGCGGAAAGTTACCTGAATGCGGCAGGAGTAGCAACAGAACTGCTCCAGTCTGACAGCCTGGAGGAAATCTGCGAAGCCGCCAATGCCAGTGATGCCGACATCTTCGTGTCCATCCACTGCAATGCCGCCGAAGCCGAAGAAGCCAACGGCACGGAAACCTGGGCCTGTGCCGGCAGTTACCGTGGCAGCATGCTGGCGAGTTGCATCCAGAACCAGATTGTCGATGCCCTGGATACGACAGACCGGGGCGTGAAGATTGCCACGCCCGGCGTCAACGGCCTGTATGTCCTCACGAACACGGACATGCCCGCTGTCCTGGTCGAACTGGCCTTCATCACCAATCCTAGTGATGAAGAAATCCTGGCCAATGCCCAGGATGCCCTGGCCAGAGCCGTGGCCAGGGGCGTGACAGATTATGAACAGCTGATTTTAGGAGGTGAATGACCATGAACCGTGAAGAAATCAGAAAAGCTGTCGCCGATGCCGTCGTATCCTTTGCCAGGAGCGAAGCCGAAGCAGCCATCAAGTCCATCGACCTGGATGACGTCCAGAAGATGGTGGAAGCCCAGATGAAGAACCTCACAGACCCGCTGGAAGCGGAAATCCAGACCACTACCAGCTGGTGGGTGAAGATTCGGAACAGGCTGTATATCACCCTGATGCAGCAGGCGGTCAAAGCTATCGTGGCTGATGTAAAACAGAAGATTGCATGAGAAAAGCCGGTATGGAGCATCGGGGAGATGTTCCATACCGGCTTTTTGTGTTATACTAAAGTCATATTATAAGAATCATTAGATAGGAGATTAGCATATGCTCGATAGAAAGTATTTAAGAGATGTCTTATTACCGGAAAACTTAACAAAAGAAAGCATTTTTTTAGCAATGAAAGATACTCAGAATTTTTTTAAGACAATAAATAGTAAGACCGGAATAAAATTATCCCAACTAATACAAAAAAATAATTTTAGTGGCGTAGTTTCAAATCTATTTACTCATTACATGGGTGAACATAGTCTTTACAAGCCATATAGTGACCAAGAATATCCAGATTTAATGTACGCAGAAAAAAATATAGGACTTGAAGTGAAGGCATGTATTAATTATAAAAAAGGTGGAGAAAGCCACAATGGACATACAGGATGGCATATTATAGTTTGCTATACAATCCTGGACGATGGGAACATTGAATTTATACAGGCTTTGATTGCAAATATTAATGGATATGAAATGGGAGAGGGTATTTCAGATTGGGTGTATTGCAAGAGTAAAAGAAATAGTAATAATAGTCAGCGTACCGAAACTTATGTTACTAATTCAATTGGAACTAATAAATTACGCGATGGAGCTGTCTACATAAATACTGACATAATTCAATATAGTAAGCAACTAAAAAGTGCACGTAATAAACTTAAAGACATTTTGCCGATACCCCCGTACTCACCCTTCTTCGAATAATAACTTTTCGCTTTGTGGATAAAGTTGAGATAATTTAGGTACAGCATTCTTAGCCATTTGATAGAAGTCTTTGTCTTGCTCGACGCCTATGCTATTAAAGCCAAGTGCTTCCGCTGCCGCGATAGTGGAGCCCCCACCGCAGAATGGATCTAATATGATCCCTTCTTGCAAAGGTAAAGCAGCCGATACAAGAATCCTCATAAAATCTTGCGGTTTTAAACTAGGATGATTTGAAATTTTACGTTCACATTGGGGAGTCTTTCCACTTTCAATCAAATCACAAAATGGCGTATCAATTGATTTTCGATGTAAAGCGCCAGCCTTCCACCGTTTTAAGTTTTTTGCAACAGTCCTTTCGGAAAGCGGTTTCCTGTAAAGCCCCCACGGTTCCCAACAACCACGAGGAATAACTGTTGTCATAGAAAACTCTTTTTCTGCGCCTTTGGGGCGATCTCCACCTCGAAAAGTTTTTACGACTCTGACAATCTCTCCGCGTCGTTCTAAACCAGCATCTCGTAAAGCCCGACTAACTATGTCAGATAATAAAGGTGTAGATGCAATAAAAATATGTCCACCAGGAACGAGAACCTTAAAGGCAAGCCTGCCCCAATCAATAAAAAAATTATATACATTGTCTCTTTCCAATGGACTGTCATTGATAACAGAAAATCTTGGCAATGGACTTCTTTTTCGGCCATCAAAGGCTGGAGGAATTCGCCATATACCTCCAGATGCATTTCTCTTTTTTTTCAACTCTTCTTCCGTGTATTCTTTTACACCGTATGGCGGGTCTGTAACTATTGCAGTAATAGAATTTTCTTCTCGATTCTTCATCCAATCGAAACAATTATCATTGATTAATTTATAAGTCATTTTTACCATCCTGTTCCATTCGTTTAATTTTTTCGTATATGGCCATATTGATAAAATGATTCAGGCTAGATTTAATATCTAGCCTTTTTATTTTTTCTTTTGTTCCTTTTGGAAGTATGATAGATACTCTATCATACTTTTCCTTATTATGGATTAATAGATAATTTTTTCTTTTTTGCGTATTTTTGTAACGATTATATGACATAGTATAATCTCCCTTTCTGAGGTAGGTTTATTATAGTCATCATATGACTATAATGTCAAGCTTTAGATAAAACTGAAAAGACTATATCTAAAAATAGATAAGTCCTGTTGAATCTTCTTTTGAAGTACTTAACGATAGCTGTTCTGTCCTATTACTCCTGAAAGCTAAATTTTCAGGAGGTGTCCATCATGACGGACGAACAGAAACAACAGATCATTGCCATGCGCCGGGATGGGGCAGGATATGGCAGGATAGCGGCGCGGCTCCAGATTTCCATCAATACAGTGAAGTCGTTCTGCCGGCGGCACAGCCTGGCGGCGAAGTCGGCAGCCTCAGTTTGCGAGCAGTGCGGAAAGCCGATTGAGCAGAATACGGGACGGAAGCGGAAACGGTTCTGCTGCGATGCCTGCCGGAATAAGTGGTGGAACGCACATCTGGAGCTGGTGAAGCGGAAGGCAGTCTACAACTATACCTGTCCGGCTTGCGGGAAGAAATTCACTGTCTACGGCAACAGCCATCGGAAGTTCTGCTCCCACGCATGCTATATTGCATACCGGTTCGGAGGTGTCCGCCATGGATAAGAGGTCGTTTCAAAATGAAACAGCCTTCCAGATGGCGATGTATCTGGCAAGGCGGATGCTGGCCGAAAAGCTCATCACCGGGAAGGAGTACCGGGACTTCGAGCAGGAGATGCTTCGCCGCTATCAGCCTTTTTCCGGGGACTTATACACTTGATAATTGTATCAAACAGAGTGATATATAGTGTCGAAAGGAGCTGATTCTATGCGGACTATCCGTAAGATTGAACGACGCATACCAAATTTGAAGCAAAGAAAGAAAGTCGCAGCCTATGCCCGCGTATCCATGGAATCGGAGCGGATGCACCATTCCCTTTCGGCGCAGGTCAGTTATTACAGCAGCCTCATCCAGAAGAACCCGGACTGGGAATACGCCGGGGTCTATGCCGACTATGGCATCTCTGGGACGGGGATGAAGAAGAGGCAGGAATTCCTGCGGATGCTGGAAGATGCCGAAGCCGGGAAGATAGACATCATCCTGACCAAGTCCATCCAGCGCTTCGCACGCAACACCGTAGACCTTCTGCGTACCGTCCGGCATCTGAAAGAGCTGGGCATCGAAGTTTGGTTTGAAAAAGAGAATATCCATACCATGAGCGGGGACGGCGAGCTTATGATGACCATCCTGGCATCTTTTGCCCAGGAGGAAAGCCGTTCCATTAGTGAAAATATCCGGTGGCGCATCAAGAAACAATTTGAGCAGGGGAATCCTAACGGGCGGTTCCGTGTTTACGGGTATCGCTGGGAAGGGGATAACCTGGTGGTAGTTCCCGAGGAAGCAGCTGTTGTCAGGCGCATCTTCCAGAATTTCCTTGATGGCAAGTCACGTCTTGAAACCGAACGGGAATTTGCTGCCGAAGGCATCACGACCCGGAATGGCTGCCGCTGGATGGATTCCAACATCAGGGTTGTCCTGACCAATGTTACCTATACTGGCAATATGCTTTTCCAGAAGGAATATGTGACGGATCCAATCCTCAAGAAGCGGAAGAAGAACCGGGGCGAACTTCCTAGGTATTATGTTGAAAATACGCATGAGCCTATCATCGACAAGGAAACCTTTGATTACGTGCAGCAGGAGATGGCGCGGCGAAAGGAACTGGGGGCGCTGGCCAATAAGTCCTTGAACACGACCTGCTTCACGGGAAAAATCAAATGCGGCATCTGCGGTCGGAGTTATATGCACAATCGCCGCACAGACCGGGGCTTTGAAGAATTCTGGGATTGCGGCTCCCATAAACTGAAAGGCCGGAATTGCGGCGCAAAAGGCAGTATCCCGCATGCAGTCCTCGTGAAGGAGAGTACAGAAGTCCTAGGCCTGGATGATTTCGATGAGCAGGCGTTTCTTGACCGGGTCGAAAAGATAGTAGTGCCAGAATACCATGTGATGGTTTTCTGTATGAAAAACGGACAGAAACTTATCCGGCACTGGGTATCAACGGCGAAGAAGGATTGCTGGACCGATGAGTATAAGGATCGTCAGAGGGCATGGATGAAAAACTACATGGCCAATGGCAAGGGAACACGGTTCTCCGTCTTTACGACCCGCATCCGGTGCGCCTTGTGCGGATCCTCTTTCCGGCGGTGTAAAACGAAGCATGACAGGCCTGTTTATTGGCGATGCAGCAAAGGCGGCAAATGTGAATCGGTCAGCATCCGGGAAGATGACCTGAAGCGTGTGGCCGCAGAGACCATGGGGTTAGAGGACTTTGATGAGGATAGATTCCGGGGGAAAGTGGAATCTATCGAAGCCGGAAAGCCAGACTGCCTGACTGTCCATTTCAAGAGTGGGAGAACAGAAGAGATTTCTTATACGCCTACGCCATCCAAGCGGCGTCCCAAGGCACGGAGAAAGGAGAGCGGAGAAAAGTGGCAAAGACAGTAAGGGCCATCCCGGCCACCATCAGCCGTTATACGGCGGCTCCGATTAACAGCCGGAAGAAGCGGAGAGTAGCGGGCTATGCCAGGGTTTCCACGGACCATGATGACCAGATCAGCAGCTATGAAGCACAGGTCGATTATTATACGAACTATATCAGGGAACGGGATGACTGGGAATTTGTCGGCATCTACACCGATGAAGGCATCTCGGCGACCAACACGCGTCACCGCAATGGTTTCAAGCGGATGGTCAGGGATGCCATGGATGGGAAAATCGACCTCATCGTCACAAAATCAGTCAGCCGCTTTGCCAGAAATACCGTAGACAGCCTGACAACGGTACGCAAGCTCAAGGATAAGGGCATCGAGATTTATTTCGAGAAGGAAAACATCTGGACGCTCGATGCCAAGGGCGAACTCCTCATCACCATCATGAGTTCCCTGGCGCAGGAAGAAAGCCGGAGCATTTCGGAAAACGTCACCTGGGGTCATCGGAAGCGGTTCGCTGATGGCAAGGTGAGTGTTCCCTACAGGCATTTTCTCGGCTATGACAAAGGGCCTGACGGGAATCTGGCCGTCAACAAGGAACAGGCCAGGACGGTGAAACTGATTTACCGTTTGTTCCTGGACGGGTATACCTTCCACTCCATTGCCAGGGAGCTGACTGCCAGAGGGCTGGAAACCCCGGCGAAAAAGAAACGCTGGTATCCGCGGACGGTAGAGAGCATTCTGACGAATGAGAAATACAAGGGCGATGCCCTGCTGCAGAAGCGGTTCACCGTCAACTTCCTGACCAAAGAAACGAAAGCGAATGAAGGGGAAGTGCCACAGTACTATGTGGAAAATAACCATGAAGCCATTATCAGCCCGCAGGTCTTCGACTGGGTGCAGGAAGAAATCAAGCGGCGGCGTAAAGGCAGGGGACGTTACAGCGGCGTATCCATCTTCTCCAGCAAAATCAAGTGCGGCCAGTGCGGAGGCTGGTACGGGGCCAAGGTCTGGCATTCGACCGACAAGTACCGCAGAACCATCTACCGATGCAACGACAAGTTCAAGAGCCATTGCAAGACACCGCATCTGACAGAGGATGATATCAAGGAAGCCTTCGTCCGGGCCTCCAACCGGCTCATCGAAAACAAAGCGGACGTACTTGACAGCATCACCCTGCTGAAGGAACGGCTCATTGACACAGAAGCCCTGGAAGAGGAGCGGGACAGGCTCAGCACAGATTTGAACCTGCTGGCCGATAAGGTACAGCAACTCATAGCCGAGAATGCGCGGGTGGCACAGAATCAGGATGATTACGACCAGAACTACAACGAACTGGTCAGCCTGTATGAAGCGGTGAAGACGCAGTACGACAAGACCTGTGAAGCTATCCAGTATCGCAAGGCCCGGAGCCGCCAGATGGACAGCTTTATCAAGGAGCTTCGGGAGCAGGAACTCATCAAGGGGTTCGATGCCCGGCTGTGGGGCAGCCTGGTGGACTTCATCACGGTATACAGCAAAGACGATATTCGGGTGACCTTCAAGGACGGGACGGAAATCAGAGCATAAAAAAGTCAGGGCAGTTTGCCAACTGAATGGCAGCTGCCCTGACTTTTTTATATTGCTTTTAACTGGGCGCGCAGTCTGGCTTCCGCTTTGTGATAAATGGTATCCAGAATATCCGCGTCATCTAAGCCCATGATATCAGCTTCTTGTTGTAGATTCCTTTTGTTCCAGTATACTATGATGGCGCAGATTTGTAAGGAAAAGAGTGAACCTGCCTATGCACACGGGGGTGTTCAAAATCCCTGCTATCGTTCGATTGTATCAAATACAGACACCTTTGAGACCCTTGCTGTGGCAGTGGCGGCATGTTTGTCCAGTCCATGAAATTTGTAGACCGGCATCAGGGAAACAGACAGCAGATTTCTATTATCGGGCAGGAAAGCAATGCCGATACGTGGCGGCTTTGTAAGATGAATCTGGCTATCCGCGGGATTGCGCATAATTTGGGAGAAAAGAACGCCTCTACGTTTACCGAGGACCTTCATAAGGATAAGAAAGTCGATTATGTCATGGCCAATCCGCCCTTTAATCTCAGAAATTGGCGTACCGAAAAAGAACTCACGAATGATCCGCGTTTCAAAGGCTATGGCGAGGTCATGCCGCCCGTGGCCAATGCCAACTACGCCTGGATTGAACATATTATTTCAAAACTGGATGTTAGCCACGGCATTGCCGGCTTTCTGCTGGCCAATGGCGCGCTAAATGCCAGTGGCGATGAACAGACGATCCGCCAGGCTATCCTCGATAAAGACCTGGTAGAAGCCATCATTGTACTGCCTCGCGACATGTTTTATACGACCGATATATCCGTAACGTTGTGGATCATCAATATGAACAAACATGCCAGCATGGTCCATGGCCGAGCTGTCCGGGACCGGAGAAATCAGGTGTTGTTCATGGACCTTCGGACATGGAATCAGCATATTGAAGAAATCGTCATCGACAAGGGCAAGAAGAAAAAGAAGACGATTCTCACCGATGAAGAAATTGCCAAGGTAAAGGAAGTTTATCATAATTGGCAGTCGGAAGACCCCACTCTCTACCAGGATGTGCCGGAGTTCTGCCAGTCCGTCACGATGGATGAAATTATTGCCCAAAACTATTCACTTATACCGAGTAAATATATCGAATTCATCGACCACGATTTGGATATTGACTATAAAAAAGAAATGTCTCGTATCCAAGCAGAAATGCAGGAAGTCTTAAAGACGGAGAAGAAATCACAGAAAATGCTCGAAGACGCATTCAGGGGGATTGGCTATGGCATTGACTAAATATAAGTTAGGGGAGTTGTTAGAGCTTACAACTGAAACAAATGAAAAATTGGAATATGGGCCCAATAGTGTTCGAGGGATGACAATAACAAAAGAGATAATTCCGACAAAGGCAGATGTAAAGAATACGGATCTTAGCAAATTCCTCGTGGTTCATCCCCATGAATTTGTATTCAATCCTCGAACTCACGGGAAAAAGATAGGGTTCGGCTATAACCGGACGGACGCAGCCTTTCTGATTAGTTGGAATAATATCGCGTTTCGAGTAAATCCCAAAATGAAGTCTGTTGTTATGGACGAGTATCTATTTTTGCACTTTAACCGTGATGAGTGGGATAGGGAAGCCTGTTTTCAATCTTGGGGAAGTTCAACAGAGGTATTCTCGTGGGATGCTTTGTGTGAAATGGGACTATATCTCCCGCCCCTAGATATCCAGCAGAAGTACGTGGACGTCTATCAGGCCATGCTGGCCAACCAGCAGAGCTATGAGCAGGGGCTGGAAGATTTGAAATTAGTGTGCGACGCCTATATTGAAGAACTGCGAAGAAAGGTTCCTTGCCAGAAAATTGGACCGTTTATCAGTTTATCTGAGCAGAAAAATGATGACGAAGTGTATGGCTTACATAGTGTACGAGGCATCTCTATAGAGAAAAAATTTATATCAACCAAGGCAAAGATGGAAGGGGTGAATCTTAAACCCTATTATATCGTTGGTCCAGATGAATTTGCATTTGTGCCTGTAACTTCACGCAATGGCGGAAAAATATCCATTGCACTTAATCAAAGCAAGGAGTCGTATATATGTTCTTCATCGTATGTTGTATTCAAAATTAATGATAAAATAAAAATCTGGCCGGCCTATTTACAGATGTATTTTGAGCGTTCAGAATTTGACAGATATGCCCGATTTCATTCCTGGGGAAGTGCTCGCGAAACTTTTGATTTTGATGAAATGTGCGATGTCGAAATCCCGATACCGGACATAAAAATTCAAAAAGCGATTTCTGATATATATGCCGTTTATATTGAACGCAAACACATCAACGAACGCCTCAAGGAGCGTATCAAAAACATATGTCCAATATTGATTAAGGGCTCGCTGGACGAAGGCCGGGCCTAAAAGGGGATGAGACGATGGACTATTTTTTTACGAAAGGGAAATTTACAGAAGCTGAACTGGAACAGGCTATTATCGAACTCTTCCGACAACAGGGGTACGAATACACTTGCGGCGAAGCCATTCACCGCGAACTGGATACGGTCCTTCTGGAAGAGGACCTTCGTGCCTTTCTAACTCGCAAGTATCAGGACAAGCACCTCAGCGACGTAGAAATGAAGAAAATCGTGAACATGTTGAGCTTGATTCCTTCGGCTCCGCTCTATGCGGCCAACCGGCAGGCCTTCTGGCTGGTCGTGGAAGGCTTTGACCTGGTCCGTGATCGGTTAGGTGAATTGCCCGTCCATATTGATTTCATTGATTTTGAACATCCGGAACATAATATTTTCCGCGTCGTGAACCAGTATTCCGTGCAGGGGAAGCGGCTTCGCCGGCCGGACCTGCTTTTGTTCATCAACGGGATTCCCGTCAGCATCTGGGAATTTAAAACGGCCATTGAAGAAGATACGACAATCCACGATGCGTGGGAGCAAATCGCCATCCGCTACCAGCGGGATATCCCGAATCTGTTGAAGTATTGCTTTTTATCGGTCATCTGTGATGGGGCCAATACGAGACTGGGCAGTATCTTCACGCCCTACCGGTTTTACTATGCCTGGAATAAGGCCAATGATACCGATACGGTCGCCCATGGCATCAGTTCGCTCATGACGATGATAGAAGGGGCTTTTGCCAAAGACCGTATACTCCAAATACTACGGGACTTTGTCTTCTACCCGGATGACAGTGCTAAGGATGAAGTCATAGTCTGCCGGTATCCTCAATTTTTTGCGGCAGAAAAAATGCTGGCCCATATCAAACAACATATGCGGCCTGCCGGTGACGGCAAAGGCGGGACCTATTTTGGCGCGACGGGCTGTGGCAAGACCTATGCCATGTTGTTTTTATCCCGGCTGATTATGCTTCGCGATGCCGAAACTTTCAGGAGTCCGACCATTATCCTGCTGGAAGACCGGGACGACCTGGACACACAGACTTCCGAATTATTTGTCACGGCTAAGCGATATCTCCATCAGACCGATGTCAGGAGCATCGAAAGCCGTCATGATTTAGAAAAGACCCTTCGAGACAAGCCCAGCGGCGGCGTCTATGTTACGACGATACAAAAATTCTGTGAAGATACGGGACTCCTTTCGGACCGAAACAATATCATCTGTATTTCCGATGAGGCGCACCGGACGCAGGTAAATATCGGCTCGAAACTGAAGAAAAATGCGTCTGGCGTGTATACGACCTTTGGCTTTGCCAAGTATCTCCGGGACAGCTTCCCCAATGCGACGTACTGCGGATTTACAGGGACGCCGATTGATGAAACGGTAGCCGTTTTTGGCCCAGTCGTCGATAGTTATACCATGAAGGAATCCAGTGACGATGGGATTACCGTCCGCATTGCCTATGAACCTCGTCTGGCGCGGGTCATTCTTTCCGATGAGCAGGCGAAAGAAATCGAAAAATATTATGAAAAATGCGTGGAAGAAGGGGCCAATCCAGAGCAGGTAGAGGCCAGCAAACGCGCCATGAGTACCATGTCGGCGATACTGGGGCATCCGGAACGGATAAAAAAACTGGCCGCTGATATGGTCGCTCATTATGAAGCGCTTTGTGCAGAAAAGCCAGATGTCGTGCAAAAGGCCATGATTGTCTGCGCGGATAGGAAAAATGCGTTCCAGCTTTTGAAAGAGATAGAAACAATCCGGCCGGACTGGCGTATCCCGCGCAAGGCGGAAGACGAATCAAAATTGACACGGGAACAGCTGGATCAGCTGGTGGCACTTCCTAAAATCAATCTGGTAGCCACGCAGGGGCAGAATGATGAAAAAGAACTGTATGATACCTGCGGAACGAAAGAGTATCGGAATATGCTCGATAAGCAGTTCAAAAATAATGACTCGAATTTCAAAATCGCCATCGTCGTCGATATGTGGATTACGGGATTCGACGTTCCTTCCCTTGCCGTAATGTACATTGACAAACCGCTTCAGAAACATACGCTGATTCAAACCATTTCCCGGGTCAACCGCGTCTTTGATGGGAAAGACAAAGGCTTGGTCGTCGATTATATCGGCATTAAAAATGATATGATGGCCGCTGTCAAGAAGTACGGCGGTCCCCAGGAAAATCCCGTCGATGAGCTGAATGTCTCCCTATCCATTTTTAGGAATTATTTGTCCATGATCGATGACTTGCTCTCCTCCTTCGATGCTACCTTGTTTTATCATGGCAAGCCACTAGATCGGCTGAATTGTCTGAATGATGCGGCTGAGTATGTACAGACGAGCAAAGAGATGCAGACGCGGTTCATGGGGCTGTCCCGGAGATTGAAGAGCGCCTATCAGATTTGCTTTCCTTCCGGTGAGTTGACCGATAAAGAAACGGCAACGGCACAGTTTTATCTGGCTATCCGGTCTATCATTTATAAGCAGACGAAAGGCACGGCACCTGATGCTGAAATCATGAACCATGTCGTCGAAGGGATGGTCAGAAAGGCCATCACCTGTACGGGCATTGAAAATATTGTGGACCCGCAAAAATCGATTGATTTGTTCAGTGATGAATTTTTGGATAAGCTAAAGAAGGTAAAACTGCCTATCACGAAGTTCAATGCCTTGCTGAAGCTTTTGAGGAGGGCTATTGCTGACTATGGGCGCACGAATAAAGTAAAAGCCATTGAATTCGATGAACGGTTGCGCCAAGTCGTCGATGAGTATAACAGCCGGGATAAACTCGTTTTTACCAGTGAAGTTGTGGCTGACTTTGTCGATGACCTTTCAGATCAATTAATTCATATTATGAAAGACCTGAAAGGGGACAAAGAATCGTTTGAAAATATGGGGATTACTTTTGAAGAAAAGGCGTTTTATGACATCTTGGTCAAAGTCCGGGATGACCATGATTTCCCCTATGCTGACGAAAAATGCATCGTCCTGGCGAAAAAGATAAAGGAACTGGTAGATGATAAAGCCCGCTTTGCCGACTGGTCTGTACGCGATGATATAAAGAATCAGCTGAACATGGACTTAACCGTCCTGCTTTATGAAAACGGCTATCCGCCGGAATGGGATGAAGAAGTCTTTGAAAAGGTCATGGCCCAAGCAGAAAACTTCAAGAAAAATGAAGGCTGATCCAAACTGATTTACAGACTTGACGAAAAAATGTTCTATGGTAAAATGGAATCAAGGAATGAGGGCATAATCTTTCCCGCACGCGCGGGGGTGATCCTGTTGCTGTACATGAATTTCTCCACCAAATGAAGTCTTTCCCGCATAAGCGGGGCACAATTTAAAGAGGCTGCCGCATTATGCAGGTGTGTGCTTAATGCGGCAGCTTCTTTTGGTATCCGGTGTATCTCCGACTCAGATGCGGCGTTCCGCCGCGACAGACTCAAACTAACAACGACGCTTCGGGATACCCTCAGCGCGTAGCGGGCCGCCCGCCGTTGCCATTCGTCCAGGTAACCGTCCTGTACCTGACGTGTTAGCATGTTTTGGGCGTCCCCTACGATAACCCCGATTGGGGCTTTTCTTTACGAGCTGAAGGTCATCCGAAGCGAACGGCGGACTGCGGCCAGCGGCTGGATCGTCGGCTCCCAACTCGATGAACGACGAACGGCCTACGATGAACGATTTGTCAAAGAATGCCAGTGAAAAGATTACGACTCTGCATAATGATTTTGGAATTGATTTGACACAAGAAGGAGAGGGGGATTTGGCAGTCATGTGCAACTTAGGAGAAGGAATATACGAAGATGGCCTGATGAAAGGTAAGCAAGAAGGATGGAAAAAAGGTAGAGAAGAAGGTAGAAAAGAAGGTAGAAGAGAAGGCAAAGAGGAAGGTAGAAGAGAAGGAAAATTGGAATTCGCTCTCGAACTGTTAAAGGATGGGATGGCCTTGGAAAAAGTGGCAAAGTATAGCAAACTATCGTTGTCCATGATTGAAAAACTGGCCAAACAAAATAAATTGATTTAGGGCCAGTTAGCATGTTTTGGGCGTCCCCTACGGTATCGCATACAGGCGATGGGAGAGAAAGAGGTCACAGATTGCAAAAAAAATACACGGCCAATGGCCTTGTGCGTAGGGGCCGACCTTTAACCTCTCAGACCGCCTTTGGCGGCCAGCTCCCCTATAAAGGGAGCCTTGTGCGGCCCGTTGCGAGATTTCATCACAGCCTTTTCGAGTATAATGGCAGGTTTTTACGAGCCACGAACAACGAGCCACGATCGTTGCCACGAGCCGAGGGTCACTCAAGGCGGCCTGTGGGGCCGTCGGATTCCCACTTGATGAACTAGAAGAAAAAAAAGCTTGACAAGGCCTGTCTAAATCTGTAAAATAAATAAGTAAGCTTTTCACTTGGACTCCATTAGCCCCGGAGAAAGAGCACCAAAAGCTTGGTCAGTTAGTTAAATTCAGGGAGGAATCACACAGCATGAAAACTACATTTATGGCCAATGCAGGCAACATCGAACGCAAATGGTTTGTTGTTGATGCTGAAGGCCAGACATTAGGCCGTCTTGCTGCCGAAGTAGCTAAAGTTCTTCGGGGAAAACATAAACCTACTTTTACCCCGCATGTTGATACAGGCGATTATGTAATCGTAGTAAACGCAGCAAAGGTTAAATTAACAGGTAAAAAATTAATCCAGAAAACCTATTTCCATCATTCCGGTTATCCCGGTGGAGCTAAATTCACTCAGGCCGGCCACATGCTCGAAGCACGTCCGGAACGCGTTGTTGAAATGGCAGTTCGCGGTATGCTCCCGAAAAATAAATTGGGTGAACAGATGTATCGTAAACTGAACGTTTATGCAGGTGCTGAACATCCGCATCAGGCTCAGAAACCTGAAGTTTTGAAGTTAAACATTCGCTAATTAATACCGGGAGGAAGATTTCATGGCAGTAGCACAGTACTACGGCACTGGCCGTAGAAAGACATCCGTTGCTAGAGTTCGTCTGGTTCCGGGTCAGGGTAAAATCACAGTCAACAAAAAAGAATTGAACGAATATTTCGGTCGTAAAACACTGGAATTGGTTATTAAACAGCCGCTCGTACTCACAGGCGTAACTGAACAGTACGACGTCATCGCTGACGTTAAGGGTGGCGGCCCGTCCGGCCAGGCCGGCGCAATCCGTCACGGCATCAGCCGTGCCCTTTTGGAAGTCGACGGCGATTTCCGTCAGGCTCTCAAAAAAGCTGGTTTCCTCACACGCGACCCGCGTGAAAAAGAACGCCGTAAATACGGCCTCAAGAAAGCTCGTAAAGCTTCCCAGTTCTCGAAACGTTAATATTTTTCCAAGATATTTTCGTCAAACCTATGCAATTAGAAGGGCTTGTCGCTATGCGGCAAGCCCTTTAAAGTTGTTAGTGGCTAGTTGTTAGTGGTTAGTATATGGTTTTAAATTTTTAACCATCCACTACAAACTGTAAACTTAAAACTCAAAAAGGGCTTGTCGCATTGAAGGGTTTGATGTGACCCCAAAAAGTTAGACCTTGGTAACGAGACAGTTTTTACTGTCTC
>ERZ791911.1023-NODE-1023-length-14763-cov-2.050313_pt1 | contig 14763 bp, 9 predicted proteins | sample MGYA00510142_ERZ791911 | MGnify/ENA primary metagenome ERZ791911 (study PRJEB30046, sample SAMN00792056) | human gut metagenome | study: EMG produced TPA metagenomics assembly of the A metagenome-wide association study of gut microbiota in type 2... | reverse complement strand
TAAATAGCCGGGTGCAAAACCAACATAAGCGCCGCCAAGCGAATTATAAAGCTTTGCTTTGGTAAGCGGATAGCCGTTTTTATTGCCCCATTTTACAATTTCTTCGCAGACTTCGTTATTATGAATAACGCTGGAAAATTCAGCAGTTGCCAAAACTTCGGACATAGTTTTTACCTCCATATCACTTAATATCTTTTATTGTACTTTATCCACGCGCCAAATTCAATATGCACAGCATTTTTTATGCCCGCTTTAATGTAATTTTTGTGCTTTTATTTTGTAAAGTTGTTTGCACTTTTGCTATATCCTATGCTAAAATAAATTAGCAACTGATTGTAAAACCATCCAAAATATCCGTTTACGGTTTTTTAACGCAAATAATACGAGGTGAAGACTAATGAGCAGGCGCATGACCACTTCCGAAGCAATCAACGAAGCAAGGCGCTGTTTAAACTGTGCCCGTCCGCTTTGCCGCACGGGCTGCCCGATAGAAAACAATATTCCGCAATTTATCCGCGCTTTAAGCGAAGGCAACATCGGGCTTGCCTACGAAATTATCTCCGAGCGCAGCAACCTGCCCGCCATTTGCGGCAGGGTATGCCCGCATGAACGCCAGTGTGAAGCGCACTGCGTTCTGGCCAAAAACAAACACGGCATTGAAATCGGCAGTTTGGAAATGTTTATTGCCGATTTTGCCCACGAAAACAATTTAAAACCGCTGCCGCCTTCTACCGGCAAACGCGGTAAAGTGGCCGTTATCGGCAGCGGACCGGCAGGCCTTACCGTTGCAGGCGACCTTGCCAAAATGAATTTTGCCGTTACCATTTTTGAAGGCCAGTCCGAACCCGGCGGCATTTTACTGTTCGGCATTCCGGAATTCCGTCTGAACAAAGACGTGGTGCGCCGTGAAATTAAAGAACTGCTGCACCTTGGCGTGGAAATTAAAACAAACACCCTTATCGGCCCCGATTATACCGTTGACGATTTGTTCAATATGGGCTATGACGCAATATTCATGGGCACCGGCACTTCCCTGCCGCGTACGCTCAACATTCCCGGCAAAGAACTTACCGGCATTTTAACCGCCACCTACTTCCTGCGCATGGTTGTGCTTTCCGACAGCGGCAAACTGGACGAAAGCGAAACATTGCTGCATGTCGGCGATAACGTTATCGTTATCGGCGCAGGCAACGTTGCTATGGACGCCGCACGCACGGCAATCCGCCGCGGCGCTAAAAATGTTACGGTTGTTTACCACAAAACGGAAGCCGAGATTTCCTGCTTCCCTTCCGAATACGAAGCAGCCGTTAAAGAAGGCGTGCAGTTTAACTTTTTGCAGCAGCCCATTGCCTACCTTAACAAAAAACAAATGCGCGCGCTTAACGCCATGCGCCAGAAAGCTTCCGAAAGCGACGAAACTGAGCTTGCAGGGCTTTTGGTGCAGAACATTGTTAAAACGGAAGACGGGCAGTTTATTGAAGAAGGCGGCCAGGTTGCCCTTCCGTGCGACTGCGTAATTCTGGCTATCGGCCAGCGCCCGGCGGCAAGAATTGTTTCTACCACCAAAGGCATTCAGGTTGATGACCGCGGCTTTGTTATTACGCGTGAACGCCCCTACGGCATGACAACGCGCGCAGGCGTATTCAGCAGCGGCGATGTGGTACACGGCCCTGCCACCGTAGTGCTTGCCATGAAGGAATCCAAAAAAGTTGCGGCAGGCATTGCGCAGTATATAGACGCAAAAAAGCTGCTGGCCGAATGTGAAGAAGTCCCCGAAAACTTAAAATAAGCAAAAAATTAACCACATTGAGCGTTACTGCCCAATGTGGTATTTTTTATGCCCATAAACCGGTTAAGGCAAATTTATCTACATCAGCAAGGCCTTTATCGGTTAGGCGCAGATGCGGTATTACCGGCAATGCCAGGAACGAAAGCACCATAAACACATTCAGCCCTTCCGGCACGCCAAGCTCCGCCGTCCAGTAGCGCAGCTGCTTTAAGCGCCTGTTAACAAATTCCATGCGCTGGTCGCTCATCAGCCCTGCAAACGGCAGCGGCAAAATGGCTTTTACCTCGCCGTCCAGCGCCACGGCAATACCTTTGCGCAGCGCTGCGGCAGCCGTAAGCATATCGGCATCATTAGTGCCCGCCACAATTAAATTGTGCGAATCGTGTGCAACGGTAGAAGCAACTGCCCCGCGTTTTAATTTAAGCCCCTGTACAAAGCCAAGCCCAACATTGCCTGTTGCATGGTGGCGCTCAAACACTGCCAGCTTTAAAATATCACGCGAAGTATCGCTTACGGCCTCGCCGTTAATGCACAAAGGCTTTTCCAAGCGCGCTTCGGTTAAAATCTGCTCCGGCACAATGCGGATAACCTTAATATTTTTATCAGGCTCTGCCATGATTTTCAGCCTGCTGCTGTCCAAATCCTTAATGTTTGTTCCTGCAGCGGCGGGTTTAATATAAGGCTCGCTCTCCCACAGCAGTTTGCCGTTCTGTACAACTTTTTTGCCGTTTTTAAATACAAACTGCGGCGTAAAGTCCTGTAAATTGGTCAGCACGTTAATATCTGCCAGATAGCCAGGCGCCAAAGCGCCCCTGTAATGCAGGCGGAAACGTTCGGCCGTGTTCAGAGTTGCCATCTGCAAAAGCATTTCTGCTGCGTAGCCGTGCGTAACGCCAATTTCCAGCATATAGTTAATGCTGCCCTGCGTTACCAATTCATCCAGATGACGGTCGTCCGTTGCCATGCAGCAGCGGCGGCTGTTCAGCGGTGTAACGCACTGCAGCAGTTCCAGCAGGTTGTGCGCGCCGCTTGCCTCACGCAGCATTAAATAACAGCCGCGGCGTATTTTTTCAATACCCTCCTGCCAGGTTGTAGCCTCATGGTCGCTTGTTACGCCAGCAGCAAGGTAAGCGTTTAAATCGCTGCCGCTGACGCCCGGCCCGTGCCCGTCGCAAATACCGCCGCGCACCAGCGCCATTTTTTTCATTACGCCTTCATAGCCATACAAAACGCCGGGGTAATTCATCATCTCGCCCAAACCAAGCACGCGCGGATGGCTTAAAAACGGCTGCAAAGCATCTGCTTCCAGCACTGCGCCGCTTGTTTCCATGCCCGTTGCCGGTACGCACGAAGGCAGCATAAAAAACACGTCAAGCGGCATATCTTCCGTTTCCTCAAGCATCCACTGCAAACCCTCCGTGCCAAGCACGTTGGCAATTTCGTGCGGGTCGGCAAAAATGCCGGTAACGCCGTTTAACAGCAGCAGGCGCGCCAGCTCACGCGGAGCAAGCATTGTGCTTTCAATGTGCATATGCGCGTCCAGAAAGCCCGGCGTTAAATATTTGCCCGCCATATTGTATTCTTCCGCACCCTTGTAGCTGCCGATACCGGCAATCACGCTGCCGCATAAGGCAACATCGGCCGTTTCCCACTCGCCGGTAAAGCTGTTAAACACATTGCCGCCCTTTAAAACAAGGTCGGCCTTTTCCAGCCCGCGGGCAACACGCAGCAGCCTTTGTTCAAATTCTGCGTCACGCATAATCTTACCTCATGTTAATAAACTGCAAATCTACGCCGAAATCTCCCGCTTTTAAAGTTTGTATTACGGCCTGCAAATCATCTTTTTTAGCGCCGCTGATTCTTACCTGGTCATCCTGCATCTGTGCAGTTACTTTTAATTTGGTAGCTTTAACGGCGGCAATAATAGCTTTAGCCTTTTCTTTGGGAATACCCTGCAAAATATTCAGCGTCTGCCTTACAGTGCCTTTGCTGGCAGGCTCAACCTTGCCCAGTTCCAGGCAGCGCAGCGGAATGCCGCGTTTAGCCATGCGCGCACGCAGAATATCGATAATCGCATTCAGTTTGTACTCGTCTTCGGCGGCAAGTTTAATGCATTTTTCTTCAAGCTCAATGCTGGCGTCGCTGCCGCGGAAATCGTAACGCTGGGCAATCTCCTTTTTGGTCTGGTTAACGGCGTTGTCCATCTCCTGCATATCCACCTGAGAAACAACGTCAAAAGAACTGTCTTTAGCCATTTATATAATCACTCCATTCTTGTATTGTGCTTATATTTTATCATAACATATTCAATTTGGCACCTTTTTGCTTGCGCAGATATAAACTAACCCCCGATACATAAAGTACCGGGGGTTTAAACAGCCTTCCCTCATTTGGCCATTAGTCGATAATGTTGTGCTGATATTCGTTGTACTGAGCTTTCAGTTTCTGCATAATTTCTGCCATTTCCAGCTGCAAATTGGAAGCTGCGTCAAAATCGCCTCTCGCAAATGCTTCGCGGGTCATGGTAAACAGGCTCGGCTGCTCGGTAACATCTTTAGCCATGGTGTTGCGCATTGCGGCGATTTTTTCCCACATTGCCGCATCATGCGTGGTATGGTTATCGTCGTCATGCAGTTTTTTCATCAGGCAGATTTCCTTATGATATTCAGGAATAATTCTGTTAAGCAGTTCCGTCTGCCAACGGATTAAAGCGCCTTTGGCAAAGGATTCGATAAATTCTTTTTTAAGAATGTTGCCGGTGGTAAGCACGGCAATTTTTTCCGGATAGTTTTTAATGGCGCACATGTTTTCCCAAACGGTTGCGGGCGGTTTGCCAAACAGGTGGGCGCGTTCTTCTTCGTTGTAGTCTTCAAATACGTCATGCTCGCTGCGGTATTCTCTGTCTTTTTCAAGGTAGAAGCCTTCGTCGCCCGCTTTTTTGGACAGCTCGTTTTCCATTTCCTTAAGCGTTTTGCCGGATTCCACGCAGGCTTTAATGCCGTCCAGCATGGAAATGTAGAAAGCTGCAATGGCAAGGTAGGTATTGGTATACGGGTTCGGGGAACGCATTTCAATACGGGTTGCCATCGGGCTGTCGATATCGCGGATTAAGCCTGCCAGAATGGTACGGTTACGGGAAGGTACTTCCGGGCTGAGACCGAGCGAAGTTACGATGCAGACAGGTGCTTCAAAGCCGGGTTTCAAACGGTTCAGAGAGTCGATAGTGGAAGAAATGAAGGGGTTGATTACTTCGTAGTTTTTCAAAAGCCCCATCATGGAACCGTAACCAACGGCAGAAAGGAATTCGGTATGCATATCTTTCGGTGCAAACAGGTTAACAACTTTGCCGTTTTTCATTTTGGCGGCAATGCCAACGTGGGTATGTTCGCCGCTGCCGGCAACGCCCGGAACAGGTTTTGCCTGGAAAGAAACTTCAAGGCCGTTCAGGCGGAAAATTTCTTTAACAATAATGCGCGCCAGAAGTTCGTTATCGGCAGTTTGTACGCCGTAGCTGTATTTCCAGTCTACTTCCAGCTGTTCCATAACGTGGGTCATATGTCCGTTGTCGTCAATCTGCCCGCGCACGCCGCCACATTCTTTATGGCCCATTTCAGGCCCGAGGCCGTAGGCTTCCAGCATTTCCACGGTTTGTTCCAAAGCGGTGCGCACATTGCCGCGGCAGCGCTGCCAGTATTGTTCCTGCATCATCTGCGAGGAGCTTAATGCTTCAATCGGAGCATCTTCACGCGGGGATTTTACCCAGAATTCCAGTTCGGTTGCGCAGGTGAAAATAATTTTTTCAATATCTTCACAGCTGATATGTTCCAAACCTGCAACCTGCGGATGCTTTTTAAAGAGCTCCAGCAGTTCTTTTTCAACATAATCCAGCGTATCGTGCAGAATAGAGCGGGAGTCAACGCGTACGTTGTTGTGTACAAGAAAGCACGGAATACGCAGCGTTCCAACCATTCTGCCGGTTGCGGAATCAAAATGTTCGTAGTTATAGTCAATATACCAGTTTACGCTGCTGTCGATTTTCATATCAACGCGGGCGTTATTTAAAGTAGCAATGCCGGTAAGCACAACGGAGCTGCCATCGGTCTGAGCAGCCATGCCTTCCAGAAAGCCGTCAATATCTTTCAAAAACAGGCTGATAGGCACTTTTTCGTCGGTATCGTTGCCTGCAAAATCCACACCCATAAAGGAAACGAATTTAATTTCCGGGTGCGCTGTTAAAATCTCGGTCAGTGTTTCTCTGTTCTGTTCTTCGGGGCTGATAACATAAAGCATATCGGGGTTCATCATTTCGGTCACCTGCGGCTTTGCGCCGCGCTCCTTTCATTTAATTAAAATAATTAAAACAAAAATAAAATACAAAAGACCCTGCTATTTGGGCATACAAATAGCAGGGTCTCCATTGACCACGTCTGTATTATAACAAATAATTTTCGCCGCGTCCAGTAAAATCTTTCCGGTTTTGTAAAAATTTTAACGCTTGCCCAAAAAGCGGATGAGTATTTCCTCCAGCATTTCAAACTGCCTGCCGCCGTAGCGGATATTGGCGTTAAAATCTGCCAGTGCCAGCATAAATTCCGATAAGCCGTGCGCAGTAAAATTGCGGCACTGCTCCATTAATTTTTTTACGGCATAGGGCGACATTTTTAAGGCGGAAGCCGCCATTTGCTGATTCATCCCCTGCGCCGCCAACTCTTTAACCTGCGCCAGACGGCGTACCTGAAAGGCAATCAAGCCGCTGACGGCTATCGCGCTGCCGCCGTGTTTCTTTTCGTTCTGCAAAAGCTCCAGCGCTTCGGGCAGGTTCTTTTGGGCAATGGCGTTTAAAAGCGCAAAGCGAGAAACTTCAGGCAACGAAGAAAATACAGCTTCAACATCGGCTTTTGTCCAGATGCGCCGTTTGCCGCCGTAAACGTACAGCTTTTCTATTTCCTGCTCAAGTAAAAGCAGCGGTGCGGTATCGGCCGCAGAAAGATATTCCATTACCGTCTGTTCCGCATCATATTCAAAACGGCAGCCGCGTTTTTTGGCTTCGGCATCAAGCCACGGCTTAAGCTGGTACGGCTTCAGCGGTTTACATTCGCAGGCAGCGCCTTCTGCAGCCAGCATTTTATAAAGTCGGCCGCGCTTGTCTATTTTGCTTACTCTGATAAACACATGGCAGAACTCTGGTATGTTTGCCAAAATTGCTTCCAGATTTTCTTTCTGTTTTTTTTCGGCGGCAAAAATTTTATCGTCGCTGATGATGACGAGGCTGCTGCCGCCAAAGAACGGATAAGTGTTCACGGCGGCATTAAGCCTTTTTAAATCCGTATCGCGGTCGAAAACGCTTATTTCCATATCTTCATCCGCCGCGCTGCCAAAAACATATTTTTTTATGCAGGCTGCGGCTTTGCTGCGGTAATAGTTTTCTTCGCCGTACATTAAAATAACGTTGGGCAGGCTTTCGCCTTTCTCCAGCATTTCTATCAGTTTTTCCGGTGCCAGTTCCATAAAATCACCTTAAAAAAATTCTTTGTCGTACCTATAACTATACCATTGCAGGCGGCCTTCGTCAAAACATACTTTTACCGCGCCCAGTTTATCGGTGCGCAGCACTTTGGCCCCGGCGGCCTGCAAACGCTGCACGGCATCACGCCCCGGGTGCCCGTAACGGTTATCCGCACCAACGGAAATTACCGCAAGCCGCGGCTTGGCCTGTTTTAAAAACAGCGGCGACGAAGAATAACTGCTGCCGTGATGGGCAACTTTTAAAACATCGGCCGGTTTTATTTTGGCAGCTGCCGCAAGTTCTATGTTTTCATCGGCGTCGCCGGTAAACAAAATGCTGCCTGCGGGTTCAGTTATGCGCATAATTACGCTGCTTTCGTTGCCTCCGCCCTCGGATTTTCCTGACGCCAGAATTTCAACGCGACATTTTCCAAGCGTATAAACACTGCCCTCCGCCGCTTCAATAATATTTTGCGGCTTAATATAGTGCAGCAGTTTTTGTACATCTTCCGAAGGTTTTTCCTGCGGCAGCAGCAGCTTATCAACTTTTACAAGACGCGCAAGCCCTGCCGCTCCCCCGGCGTGGTCATGGTGCCCGTGGCTCAGCGCCAAAATGTCAACTTTTTCAACGCCGAGATAACGCAGATACGGCACAATAATGCGGCTGCCGGTATCAAAGTTTCCCTGCAAACCGCCGCAGTCAACAATAATATTATGCCCATCCGTTGTCTGCACCAAAGCGGCGTCCCCCTGCCCCACGTCCATAAAATGCACGGTAAAAGGCTGCGGCGTAAAAATTTTGTATGCCGCCAAAACAATTATTCCGGCCGAACAAATTGCGGCTATGTACCTGCGCTCCGTTTTCTTGAACCAGTTGTTATTAAACAGCGCGGCAAGCATTATGTAATACAGCACAAAGCACGCCGCAGGCAGGTGCGGAACGTTAACTGCCGCCGCAGGCAGCGCCGCGAGGAAACTGACGGCGTTAAGCAGAGGCTGCATGAAAATTCCGGCAGCATAAATTAAATATGTACCGGCAAAAGGCAGGCACAGCCCGGCAAGCGCGGCTATTACCAAAATTTCCATAGCAGGCACAAGCAGAATATTAGCGGCAAAGGTTACAAGCGAAAGCTGGTTAAAATGCCATAATAAAAGCGGTAAGGAAGCAAGCTGCGCCGCAAGCGTAATGGCAAAACCTTCGCGTACAAGTACGGGTTTTAAAAATTGCAGCCGCTCTTTAAGCTGCGGGTAAATAAATATCAGCCCGCCGGTTGCCGCAAACGAAAGCTGAAAACCTGCATCAAGCAGCCATAAAGGGTTATATATTAAAAGCAGCACTGCCGCCGCGCAAAAAATATTGCCGCTTTGCGCCTTTTTGTAAGTACCGGCACCGGCAAGTGCAACCGCACTCATAATGAATGACCGCCATACCGGTGCGCTGCCGCCGCATAACAGCGCATACAAAAATAACAAAAGCAGCACCGTTATTATCTGTGCTTTGCCGCGCCTGCCGATAATTAAAATTAAAAAGCCTGCCACCAGTGCCATGTGCGTGCCCGATACCGATAATATATGAGCCAGGCCGGTTACGGAAAACGCTTCACGCGTTGCTTCGCTTAAACCGTCATAACCGCCGAGTGCCATGCCGCACAGCACTGCCCCTGCTTCGCCGCCAACCGTATCTGTTATTTTCTGCCGCAGCCCCAGTGCAAATAAAAAGAATTTATCACTGATATCCGCTTCGCCCATAACCTGCAAAGCCGCCTGTTTTACAGACATTCTGCCCTGAAGGCCCTGCTGTAAATTCCAGTTTTCGCTGTTAAAGCTGCCGGGATTTGCAAAACTGTTGAGGTTTTTTAATGTGCCGGTAACGGCAATGCTGCCAGCCGTAAAATCTTTAACTTTGGCATTCTGCACAAACACGCGTATACTGCCGCGAGCTTCACGTAATTTACCGCTGCCTGTTTGCAGCGCAGTACACTCAAGTATAAACCCGGTGCCTTTTTCCTGTTTTTTCAGCGTCAGCAAATCAACCTTGCCGTACACCGTTACCTTTTGCCCGATATAATTTTTAATATCCGCAGTGTGCGGCTGCATAGCCTTACTGCCTGCCGCCATGCCGCACAAGGTAAAAAATATAAGGGCTAATATGGCCGCGCCGTAAGTTTGCGGCTTAAATTTTGCCGCCGCTGCCATAAGCACGGCAAAAACCACTGCCAGCGCGGCATAAACGCTAAAATACTGCGGCATTAAAATACCGGCGTAATCACCGGCTGCAAAAAGCGCGGCTGCCGCCGCAAACCATGTTTTCATAAATCAAGCCAGGGCTGCATTTTCTTAAACTTTGCCTGCCCTATGCCCTTTACGTTCATAAGGTCCTCAATTCTGGCAAAGCCGTGGGCCGAGCGGTATTCCACAATGCGCTGCGCCGTTACCGCGCCAACGCCCGGCAGTGTTTCCAGTTCTTCCGCCGTGGCAGTGTTTAAATGCACCTTGCCCGTTAAAGCTGTTTCGCTTTCCTGCGCAGCATTGTAAGAAGCGCTGCCCTGCTCTGCCGTTTCCGCACTGCTTGCAGGCGTATTTGCAGCGGCAAGCCTGCGCCGTTCTTTTGCGTTCAGGCGGGGCACATTAACCTGCATGCCGTCCTTACAGATTTTTGCAAGATTTACTTTGTCCTTATTGGCTTCTTCCGTCATTCCGCCAGCGGCGGCAATGGCTTCCACGGCTCTGCTTCCGGGCGCAATTTCGTGCAGTCCCGGGTTTGCCACAGCGCCGCTTACATAAACCGTTATTTTCGCTTCTTCTTTTTCGCTTGCCGTTACGACCTGCTGTTCAATTTTTAAAACATCAGCTTCACGCTCATGCGGCCAAAAAGCGGCCAGCAAGCAAAAAACTACAGCCACGGCAACGGCCATTATTTTTTTATTCAGTTGTGCCATCTGTTCAACTCCTGACAAAATAAAAAACTCCCCGGATTAAATCCAAGGAGTTTTTATAAATTTAACCTGTTACGGTTTTACAACGATATTAACCAGACGGCCCGGTACACAGACAACTTTAACAATTTTAGAGGTGTCAACAGTTTCTGCAATATGCGGTTCGGCAAGGGCAAGTTTTTCCAGCTCGTCTTTGGTGGCAGCAGCAGGAACAACGAGGCGCCCTTTAAGTTTGCCGTTAACCTGCAAAGCAATTTCAATATTATCCACTTTCATGGCTGCTTCATCATATTTAGGCCATTTTTCTTCGTGGATGCTGCCTTCTTCGGAAATTACGCCGTGCCACAGTTCTTCCGTAATATGCGGAACGAACGGAGAGAGCAATTTCAGCAGGTTGGAAACAACTTCGTAAATAAGACCGGCATGCGGAGTTTTCTCTGCTTCTTTATAAGCATACAAGGCATTAACCAGTTCCATCATAGCACTGATAGCTGTGTTAAAGTTAAAGCGCTGTTCAATGTCATCCGTTACCTTTTTAATGCTGGTATGCAGTACGCGGCGCAGTTCTTTGCCTGCTTCACTAAGTTCTGCCGGGTTATACTGCGTAACTTTTTCTGCCAGCACATCCTGGTAGTGGTAAACTATACGCCATACCCTGCCCAGGAAGCGGAATGAGCCTTCAACGCCCTGGTCGCTCCACTCAAGTTCTCTTTCGGGCGGTGCGGCAAACATAATAAACAGCCTTGCCGTATCTGCGCCGTATTTGCTGATAATTTCTTCCGGCGAAACAACGTTGCCGAGAGATTTACTCATTTTGGCGCCGTCTTTAATAACCATGCCCTGAGTCAGGAGGTTGGTAAACGGTTCTTTATAATCTACAAGGCCTGCGTCGTGCAGGACTTTCATAAAGAAGCGGGAATACAAGAGATGCAGAATTGCATGTTCGATACCGCCGATATACTGGTCAACAGGAGACCAGTAATTTACTTTGTCTTTTGCAAACGGTGCTTTATCGTTTTTCGGGTCGGTATAGCGCAGGTAATACCAGGAGGAGCACAGGAAGGTGTCCATGGTATCGGTTTCGCGTCTTGCAGGCTTGCCGCATTTCGGGCAGGTGCAGTTTACGAAGCTTTCGGAAGTTGCCAGCGGGGATACTGCACCGGCGTCAAACTTAACATCCTCCGGCAGCATAACCGGCAGCTGGTCTTCCGGCACAAGCACTTCGCCGCAGTCCGGGCAGTAAATAACCGGAATCGGTGCGCCCCAGTAACGCTGGCGGCTGATTAACCAGTCGCGCAGGCGATAATTTACACGGCGTTTGCCGATGCCCATTGCTTCAATCTTATCTTTAATTGCTTCCATACCGGCATGCAGCTCCATACCACTGAACTCGCCGGAATTAATAAGCACGCCTTCCTTTTCTTCATAGGCGTCGGTCATATCTTCTAATTTAAGCTCTTTATCCTTGGGGTTAATTACAACAATTTTCTCAAGGCCGTATTTATCCGCAAACATCCAGTCGCGGGCATCATGGGTAGGTACGCCCATAACCGCGCCGGTACCGTAATCGTAAAGTACATAGTTGGTAATCCAAACCTGCACTTTTTTGCCGGTAAGCGGGTGGATGCAGTAGCAGCCGGTAAACAGGCCCTCTTTTTCAGATTCGCTGGAAGTGCGTTCAATATCGGACTGGTTTCTTACACGGTCGCAGAAAGCTTTAATTTCTTCGGCTTTCGGGTTGTTTGCACACAGTTTTTCAACCAGCGGATGCTCAGCGGCGAGTACAACATAGGTAACGCCGTAAATCGTATCCGGGCGGGTGGTGTAAACAGGAATGCGTTCGCCAATTTCCGGAAAATCAAACCTGAATTCCAAACCTTCGCTGCGGCCAATCCAGTTGCGCTGCATGGTTTTAACGCGTTCCGGCCAGCCTTCAAGAAGGTCAAGGTCTTTTAAAAGTTCGTCTGCGTAATCGGTAATTTTAAAGAACCACTGTTCCAGGTCTTTTTTTACTACTTCGTGGTCGCAGCGCCAGCATTTGCCGTCAATAACCTGTTCGTTTGCAAGTACGGTGTTGCAGGTGTTGCACCAGTTAACGGCCGATTTCTTTTTAACAGCCAGGCCGCGTTTGTAGAACAGTTCAAAGAACCACTGGGTCCATTTATAATAATCGGGTTTGCAGGTAGTTACTTCGCGGTCCCAGTCGTAAGAAAGGCCGAGGCGTTTCTGCTGGCGCGTCATATTGGCAATGTTTTCCATCGTCCATTTTTTCGGCGGAATGCCGTGTTTAATAGCGGCGTTTTCCGCGGGCATGCCGAAGGAATCCCACCCCAGGGGGTGCAGCACGTTAAAACCGTTCATGGTACGGAAACGGGCTACAACGTCGCCGATGGAATAGTTGCGGACATGGCCCATGTGCAGGTTGCCGGAAGGATACGGGAACATTTCCAGCACATAAGATTTCGGGCGGCTGCTGTCCATCTCTGTTTTAAAAGTTTTGTGTTCTTCCCAATAAGCTTGCCATTTGGCTTCAATCTCATGGGGATTATACTTTTCCTGAATCATATTTTTCAACCTCGCAAATAAAGCTATTTATAGATAATACCCTTAAAATTATATAGCTTACAGGATTTAAAGTCAATTATAAATACCCTGTACCTGCATTAATATCGCCAAAGTGTAAAAAATATGATACAATCAAAGAAGATTTTACATAAGAAGGAGACAGCATGAGCCTTTTTGCTATCGGTGACTTTCATTTATCGGGCGAACCGCCTGCCAAACCAATGGAGGTTTTCAGCCCGAACTGGGAAAACCATTTTGAAAAAATACGCCGTAACTGGCTGACTAAAATTACAGAAACAGATACCGTAATTATCTGCGGCGACACCTCTTGGGCCATGTCGCTGGAGGCTGCCATGCAGGATTTAAACCGCATTGCCGCCCTGCCGGGGATAAAAATCATTCTGCGCGGCAACCACGATTACTGGTGGACTTCGCTGAAAAAAATGCAGCAGGCCACGGAAGGCAAATTTATGTTTTTACAGAACAACTTTTTTGCCTGCGGCGATGTTGCCGTCTGCGGTTCGCGCGGCTGGATTCTGCCGTCGTCGGAAGCGTTTACGGATGACGACAGGCATATTTACCTGCGCGAAGGCATAAGGCTGGAAAATTCGCTTGCCGCCGCCAAAAACGCTGGCTTTAACAAATTTGTTGCCGCCCTGCATTACCCGCCGCTGTATAAAGCAGACGAAGAAACCATATTTACGGAACTTTTTGCCAAATACGGCGTTAAGCACTGTGTTTTCGGGCATATCCACGGGCAGGACGCAGGCAATATTTTTGAAGGCGAAACCCGCGGCGTAACTTATAAGCTTGTAAGCTGCGATACGCAGAACTTTATGCCGCAGCTTGTGCTGCCGTAAAAACTGCCATTGCGCCATAAAATTTTATTTCAAACCTTATTCCGCACTCATCCGAGTGCGGATTTTTTTATTGCTGTTTTAAGCGGTACGCCGTTACAAAAGGCTGCAAAACGCTTTCATCACGCGTAAACGTTACTCCATCTTCAACAATCAGCCTGCCGTCGCAAAGGGCAATGCCGTTTACGCAAGCACCGCTTTTAATGGTAATATCGTATTTTGAAAGCAGCAGCACTTTGCCGAGCACGGCATTTTTGCCTATTTCAATCTGCCCGTCGCTAATAATAACGCAAAAATCCGGCATTTTGGTACCGTCAGCAATAAAAATGCTCATTTTGGAAACAAGCACGCCTTCGCCTTTAATGTTTTTGGAGCTTGATGCAATGCTTTTGCTGTAATTCCCGTCATCATAATACAGCGCGCCGCCGAGCCCGTATTCTTCAAACGTGCTTTTAGAAGGAAAATCCATTTCCTTAAACGCGGCAAAATTTTTCACATCAAGGCTTTGTAAAATTTCACCAAGTTCACCGGCATAAGCAATGCCTTCCGGAAAATTTTCCGCGCCCTGCAAACTTTTACCCGCAGCAAGCGTATAACGTTTACCAAGTTCCGCAATTTGCTGAGGCAAAACTATTTTAAGCTGCTGCAAAGCAAAAGTTTCGCCGCCTGCTTCTGCCTGTATGGTGTATTTTTTTGTGCCGCCGGAAGTGTTTTCTTCAAATATTCCTGCTTTAAGCGTGTAATTGCCGGGGTACAGCTTCTGCGGCGGCAAATTAATTCCGCCTTCCGGCAGGCTGCCGTTTTCAAACCCGGCTTTTGCAAGTGCCTGCACAGCAAATTGCAGCTGACGGCGCAAAATGCGCCTGCTGTTTTCTTCCGCTTCCTGGCGCACCCAGTACGCCGCCGCATGCAGGCATACCGCCGCACACAAAATACCTGCCAGCACCGCTGTGCCTATGCCGCCGCGGCAATCCTTCAAAATTTTATTAAAAACTGCCATTTGCCAAAACATAAACTTCCGTAAATTTTTTGCTGCGCCCGCTTGTATTATCTTTAAATTCCAAGGTTACCTTAATTTTATCTGCGGCAAGCTGCTCCGCTTTTAGGGCCT
>ERZ791911.1019-NODE-1019-length-14806-cov-6.873568_pt1 | contig 14806 bp, 11 predicted proteins | sample MGYA00510142_ERZ791911 | MGnify/ENA primary metagenome ERZ791911 (study PRJEB30046, sample SAMN00792056) | human gut metagenome | study: EMG produced TPA metagenomics assembly of the A metagenome-wide association study of gut microbiota in type 2... | reverse complement strand
CTACACAGGGCCAACTTTGGTCGACTCGCGCATTCTATGCAGAATGCGCGCAGTAAGAATAGTAAGTGATGGAATGCCGATAAATACCAGCCGGCGGGAAGGCTGACGTCTGTCCCCCCTCAAATCTCAAACCTCTTTCCTCAAATCTGTTTTTTCCCAATAAAAAAGCGGCCCCTTTTCAGGGTGCCGTTTTTTAGGGTGGCGCTGGTATCAGATATGATAGTGTTAAATTAACCCGACTCTAACATCTTTGCAAAGGGCATTTTTTACATCCATTATCATAGATATTGTCAGTCATTTCAAAAGAAATATCCTATTCCCGAAGCTTCAGTTTCTTCAAGGTTTTAGGAATAAGATATTTTCATCTCCATCTATTTTTCCAGGCCATCGATTTCATGAGGGAGTTTTTGCCTATTTTTCACATTTCATGAGGAAGTTTTTAGCCATTTTTCACATTTCATGAAGGAGCCCCCTGTAATGCCAGTCTGATGTTTGACCGTCTCTTTCCCTCAAATCTCCTATTCATTTCCTCTCGAAAAGGTCTCTGGTATACATCTTATCCTCTACATCATCCAATACCTCACCATAGCGATTGGCAATGATAGCGCAGCTTTCTCTTGAACTTCTCCATATCATTCACCGCCAAGCTACCGAAGAAGGTACTTCCATCTTCCAGGGTCGGCTTATAGATAATAACCTCTGCCCCCTTGGCCTTGATGCGCTTCATAACTCCCTGGATATGGCTCTGACGAAAATTGCCGGAATTAGACTTCATGGTAAGACGATACACGCTGATGGTCACTGGTTTTCCCTTGGCTTCATCATAGGTGCTGGCACCATGGTAATAACCTGCCTTTTCCAATACCCGATCGGCGATGAAATCCTTTGATGAAAACCTTTCTTGTGCGGTTCAATTTCACAATGGCTTCAATCAGATTCTCCGACAGGCAACCGCCATAGAAAAAGAAATTGTTATGCCAAAGTACTATTTATTAAAATATTTCTTTTCAATTCGTTCCGCATGTCGCTTCTTAATGCGACGTTTAGTTTTCAATTCTTGAATTTTAGCCCTCCATTTTGCCCTCTGCTTACGCCAAAGTCTATGAAAAGCATTATTTCTTTTCGGCTTATGAATACGTCTTCTAAGTGTATCACCACCATAGGCACCAAGTCCTTCGCCCCAGTAGGATGCCATATGTGGTTCAAAGTTTTCTGGATGTCGACGATATGCCATCAGCATGAGAGTTTGGTCATCATCTGCCATGCCACATTCCGTGAGCGATTTAAGAGCTTCGTAAGTATCTTGCCAAAGAATAGGCCATAGCTTATCTGGAGCTACGGTAATATTGCCTCGAATATAAGTCCCCATTGTCTGTACAACCTTAAAAATGGGATCATTATTCAGAGGACAAAGAAGGAAAATATGAACTTTTGGGGAAAAATCATATTCCCACAAAAAATCAAAATCCTCAGAATAAGGAAAATCATCCCCACTATGATCAAATCCAAAATCTATCCAAGCAACTGTGCCTTTGGCAAATCCATCCTTGACAGCTTTTTGTACCCAATACGACTTAATACAAGTCACATAATTGTATCTATAATTCCAGCTTTCCGGATTTGCCAAAGCATCATGAAATAACCAAGAATCCCTATTTTTCATTGCGTACTTTATATCGTGATATACATCAGGCACTTCCTTAGTTACGTCATTTATAGGAACAACTATCGTTCTATCTTCCAGCCCATACTTTCGACGAATTGCAATAACCTCAGAAACCATCTCTGGCATAGTATATACTACTAATCTATTTTTCATTCGCGCCCAGTGATCAAAATGAGCAAGATAATCTCTCGCCGTCCTGGGAAACTTCACCCAAGTACTTCTATTTATATCAAAGAATGCAGTTACCAGTGTTATTTCAGCCATAGGGTGCTCCTCTTCTCTAATTAGGAAAGTTTGTTTTTATTATCAATCCACGCAATTTTCTTATTAACGCGTGGAGTAAATTACGCATCATCTAATATTTAAGATATTTTCTCTTAACTATAATTGAATGGCTCTTTGGTTTAGCATTTATTGACTACTTCGTTCAATAACTGTTCCCATTTGTTCCAAACAATTTCTGGTGAAAAATCTTTCATGGCGACTCGCGCGTCCGCTCCCATTTCTGCCCTCATTTTTGGATTATCCATTAATATCTTAAGGCCCTGTGCAAGAGCCTCAACACCATTCTCAACCAAAATACCGGTTTTTCTATCTTCAACTAATTCTGCTACAGCCTTACAACTTCTAAACCCAACCACTGGAAGGCCTGCACTCATAGCCTCTGTCATGGCTAACGGAAACCCTTCATTGGCACTAGGGAAGCAAAATATATCAGATTTAATATATTCATCAATAATGTGTGTACTCTCTCCTTTAAGAAAAACCTGTTTTTCCAAATGATATTTATGTATCAGGTCTTTCAATTCCATTACATATTCCGCTCCTGATTCTTTGCACCCACCCCAAAGTTCCACTTGCCAGTCTGGAAAAGAATGTGCCAGTTTTGCAAAGGCTTCGACCAATAAATGCTGCCTCTTCTCCGACTTATGCAATCTCGCCACATTAATAATGGTATATGTTTTTTTCTTTTCGGAAAGGCTTGCCTGGCCTTTATACTGGGGGACTGCATTGGGAATGCAAACTACGTGCGCTCTTGGACAAAAATTTTTAACAAGAGAAATATCTCGTTTCAACAAAACTTGTGTGCGGCTACTTTCTTCAATGGTTTTTAATTCTCCTTCGGGGGCATTAGGAAGCATCACTTCAGGATTCATATGAAACATGGTAATAACTGGTTCCTTTACATGGACAAAGTGCAGCAGATAATTTCCCGTTTCATAGCGAAATGAGATAATAACGTCTGGTTTAATTACATTGATAACTTCACCAGCCTCTTGCTGTATCAGTCGCCCTTTACAGGATTCATTCCAATTACGAGCACGATTTTTACTAAAGATTCGTAATCCCTCTCTTACCATCTTGTCAAATTCGGATACGCATTGACTCAAAGAACTATGGCTCCATTTCTTAGGATTAAATTCCATAAGATTATACATTTTTACCCGCCGATCAAGAGTATAAAATGGTTTTCCTGATTTACCATAGCAGTACACAATTGAAACTTCATGTCCTCGTTGCGTCATAGCATTAGCCATATTACAACATACCCTTTCAATACCGCCACTCATATTTATAAACCTTTCAAAGAAGGCCAGCATTATTCTCATAAAATTCCCCCATTTCTCTAGCAGTGTATATAAATTTTATAAATTCAAACTCCTTGCAGAAAATGATTAAACTCAAAATTTCATCTTATAAAACTTTGGAAGCATTGATGCATGCCGTCTGGAAGCAAAGCCACAAATACATTTTCATCTTTTGAAAAAACGATGGCGCCTCTACTAAACAGCTCACTCTCATATTCCTAAAAAAACAATCAGCCAAATCAAACCGCTGATCAGAGTGACATATATCAATACGGTAGTAGTGAAATACCCAAAATCGTTTTATAACTTGACCAGTGCTCTTTAACATAAACATAACAAATATACTTACTTTCCATTATGTCAGGCAACACCTTTCAATCTTGTCCTTTTTATTAATTATATATATTCTAACAATAAGCAAGGAAATCCCTATTTGAGGGTGTTTTAGGTTATTTTTACAAAGGGTCGTTTTTAACAGCCACTAATTACCACCAGGATTTCTAGCAAGTACTTATCAGGAGTTTCTCTATATCGTTTTCGGTGTAATGAAGAGCCGAATTTCACATGATGGCTTTTGTTCTTCTATCCCCGTTTCTTTGGAATGCGCGCTTCCGAGGAATAAAAGAATGTCCGCCATGCCTTTCCAGCTCTCTGCCTGTATAGCCTTAATGTAATCAGCAGGTCTCAACAGGGGGGCAGAAAGATAAGGTTGAAAATGAAGAGACATCATTTGAGAAAGTCCAGACCGATTATTCTAATCAGCCTGCACTCGCGTCTTGTATTTATAGTTTTGAGCCCAGATATTTAAAATACATATAAATCATTTCTCCGTACCGTCCCTGCATTCTGGCTGTGCGGGCAGCCTGATGGAGGTTTTTGTGCCCTTTAGGTGGCACTAGTGGTACGTCTTTCCAGGGGGAATTTTTCTGGATGGCGGCGTATTCTTTTACCACCGGCCATTCCTGGACCCATGTGTGCCATGGTTTGGCGTGGCCGGCGAAGTGAATGATAACCTGCTTATGGTAATCATCATTTACCGGCTGCTCTGCAAAGATAGATTGTACATCCAAATTATAAAGATAATTATATTTCTTATCAATGTAGAGGCATTTCCCATCCAGCATCTGATTTAGTATATCCTGATCATGTTTTCTCACAGGTTTATTTTTATCGCTGGCATTGATTTCCGCCCTGTGAACAATATCATCAAAACAGTCATTTTCTATCCATTTTTTTATATTAAAAAGCATCATTCCCGAATTGAAATAGCGTTGTGTATGGTTGAGCTGTTTCTGATGTTCTTCCCGGCGATCTGAAACAACCGCCGCATAATAGCTTTCCAAATCTAAATCTTTTAACTGTCTAAGAGAACCGTTACACATCATATCGCTGTCTAAGTACAAAAGGCGGTCAGTTTCTTTCGAAACGGTATCAGGTGCTATAAGCCGATAGAAAAAAGCAGCAATCCCATCTGCTAAAACAACAGTTTTAAATGCATTATCATCAATAACATGGACTTCAGCTGCACTGTCCAGCATCCGAACCAATGTATCCAGCCTTTTTCGATCAATATCAGACAATCCATTGATAAAAAAATGATAGCATATGGGCACGTCTTCATTATGCAATTTAACTGATGCAGCCACCACTCCCATATGAGAAATGTAATCAGCCGTCCCAGATAGTGCCACATGAAAATCCTGACTGCTGACCGGCCTTCCTAATCGAATTGTCTCTTTCACAGCATGAGATAAAACATTAGCCATTTTTATAAATACTCCTTATGAAAATAATACAAGGAATCTAGTCCTTATACTCTTCTTCCCTTTTCATTTTCTTCAATTTATGATGCGGCCATTTCTGCATCTGATACTTCCACCAAATTTTCAGACGGTCTTGTCTCTGTTTTTTCACAAACGTATGTCTATATTCTTCATCTGCCGGAGAAAGCACCGCTTCGCTATATATCTGAGGATTCTTTTTGATTTCTACCCGAAGAACAAGTTGATTATGCAGATCCTGCGCCCTTTTGTTCACTTCTTCCATGGTGCATTTCTCCCCATCGACATACCACTGCAGTGATTCCTCTATTCCCCAGGTATAGGCTGAAACAATCGGTTTTTCCCCCGGCCAGACATGCCAGTGATAAGCTATTTGGTCATCCACGCAAATGTGCAGCAGCTGGAACGGCGGTTTCTTATCCGAAAGGATTTCCCATTCAGACAAACCTGCATGCAGTCCTTCCGATTTCAATATGTCAAATCGAATCCATTTTACATGATCTTGCGGCGGCACCTCTATATAGGTTTCGCGGCCTGATGCTTCTATGCCAGGGATAATGCATGAATATCCGGTACTGAAAGTCAGCTTTCCCTGCAGAATGCGGCTGTCCTTCTCTATATTTCCATAGAAAGTCACTGCCTCCACATGTTCCGGTTTATCAAAATCGATGCGGCACCATCTCTCACGGTCTTCCCTGTCGGGTTCCCAAAGATATCTACCCAGACGGGGATGCTGCTCCGCCGAGATATCTTCCATTTCCATGGTTTTAAAATCATGGAGGTATCTGCCGTCACCAGAGGAAACGGAAATCGTTCCTCTGAAGGATAGATTATTTGTCTTTTTCCACCAGAATACCTGGTCAGTGTTAATGACTTTCCGGGCAGTTTTTAAAGTTTTCTGGGATACATGACAGGCCAAGGCATCGGCCAGAACATTTTCAGAAAGCATATTTCTGCATTCCCTGTCCACCGGAAAACGTATCCTATTCGCCCATATGAAAGCAGGATTATCTGTATCGAAATCTTTATTCCACAAGCCCTCTTTATGAATGACAGTAGAGAGCGCATGCTTCCCGTAAAAATCAGCCGGCGCAAAAATGGCTGTGCTGTAGCAGAATCCCTTCAGTACCAGAGGCTTGTAGTCCTCATGTGTACTTAAAATATCTCTTATACTTTCATCAAAAGCAAGCGAGGTCATACGGTGATCCGGGTGAAAATCAAAATCATTCGTGAGGATCGTATCCGGCTTATAGTGAAGAATCACATCCTTCATATCCTGTTTCAGCCCTTCCCAGGTATAAGCCTGATGCTCGCCACGCAGCCGGAATGCAAAATCTTCATGCCCCTTCATACCATACGTATAAGCCTGTCCATGAATCACTACAGCCTGATGCTGCCCTGACTTATAAATATTTCTTTCAGGCTCCGAAGCACTATCCGGATACCCCAGGAAAATGACATCCTTTTCCGGTACACCCAGAGTTTCCAAAGAGTGAACAACCTCGTGCATACGGATAAAACCGGGATACTGCCAGTCTCCATTTGTCACAAAGACGCAAATCACACGAAATCCTTCTTTGCGAGCGCCATATATAACGGAACCGGCCAAATTGATTTCATCATCTTCATGAGGAACAATGACCATTATAGTATGCCCCGGAAATACCTTGCCATATGAAAAAGAAGAACCTTCCATATTTTTATTTTTCCCTTTCTCTTAGACGGCTAAATCTTTTTGCTCTTCGCATCTGCTGATGGAAAATAATCTTTCGCTGCAGTATGCCCAGCAAAGAGATTAAACCATGATGATTATGAAGAATCAGGCTGAGACCTATAGACAGTCCCGAGGAAACATTTACCATTTTATGACGATCAAGATAAGCAACAATAGCTTTCTTTTCTTCCGAAGAAAGCTTATTCATTCCATCATCCAGCATGAATGCACGTATTCCCTCGTGAATAGCCTTACGGGCACAGAAAGACACCATCTCCGGATCATAAATCTCCGCCAACTCTTCATGCCTTTTCCACGCTTGGAACTTCCCATAATGATGACGTATGAAGCTGAGACCACTCGCCTTCATGATGCTGTTTTCATTTTCCTGATTATAAACAAAAAAAGGAGTATTACGTACCTGAATGCGCTTGGCTTTATAAAATATTTCCGGAATCAGATACATATCTTCCATAGTAAGTCCTTCCGGAAATCTCATATCTTGCCATAGGCTCATTCTATACATCTTACCCCATGCAAAATTGGGTAGATGATCCATTAATATAGCCCGCTGAATTTCTTTGCTTTCATCACTGTCCTTTCGGTCCACATCAGCGCTCATCTCTTTACCTCCCGGCATCCTGATGTTATGCCCTTCCATAAGGATATCAAGATGATAGTCACCCATAATTTTCGCCATTTGGGCAAAGCACTCCGGCAATAGATAATCATCAGAGTCCAGAAACAAAAGATATTCGCCATGACATATCTGCAGTCCTGCATTTCTGGCTGAACTTAGCCCCCCATTTTTTTTATGAATCACATGTATGCGGGAATCTTTTGATGCATATTCATCGCAAATCAGCCCACACCGATCCGGAGAGCCATCATCCACAAGAATAAGTTCCCAGTCCTTATATGACTGGTTTATAACACTCTCTATAGCTCGTCGAATGAATGGTTCCACATTATAAACCGGTACAACAATGGATATAAGGTGACTCATACTAAATGCCTCACTTACACTTTTATAGCCTCAGTCTAATCAATGCATATCTCGCTCTAAATCCGCACTCTTAGCCAATGCTTCTTCCCCTGCCTGGATTACAGTATCCACAGAAATTCGATCCATGGGCACAAACTTACCGGATCGAATCACTGCATTTACATGCTCCGGTCCATAAGGGATATCCCAGGAAGAAATAGCCTGCGAGCAGGGGCCCAGCGGATGATGAAGCTTCGCATTGGACGGCCCGAAGAGAGAAATGGTCGGAACTCCCTGGCTGTCTGCCACATACATGGGGCCACTGTCATTGGTGAAGAATAGGGAGCACCAGGAGGAAGCCGCCATAAATTCTCCCATAGATAACTGTCCTGCTGCCACCAGCGACGGATGCTTCATTACAGACTGGGCTTTCTGAATCAAGGGCAGCTCACTTTTCACACCAAAGAATATCGGAAGATATCCTTTTTCAGCAAAATGGTCCGCCGTTTGACCAAATTTCTCTGCCGGCCAGTTCTTTTCCGGTGTAGAACTTCCTACCGACAGGCCCACCAGTTTATCGCCCCGGTGAATGTGATGAGATGCATAAAATGCAGCAGCCGCCTTTTCCCACGCAGGACAGGTGTAGGTCCTCATGCCGCTGTGATGAATATCTTTAATTCCTAATTTTTGTAAGATATGCAGGAACTTATCCACCACATTGCAGTCATACGTTTCCACAGTCATAGGGTAATCCATAAAGAAATGGTCGAAGCGGGTTCCTTCCTCACCAGTCCAGTATTTCGGTTTCATGGCCAACGCCATGACTGTACTGCGGCTCGTGCCATGAGGAACAATCAGGAGATCCGGTTTCATCTTTCCTATCTTCTGCCCCAGCTTCCAGGTCGAAACAAGTCCCTTCTCCTTGCCATGGCGGTCAAAGGGAACCAGTACATCGATATTGGGGTTGTACTTGACTGCCTCCTGAAAGTGGGAATCCATAACCAGCACGATTTTTGAATTTCTGGCCTCCCGGCGGAGCACCTCTAAAAAAGGCGATAGGCAGATCATGTCTCCAAAGTAAAGAAGGTATATAATGACAATAGTCTTTGGCAATTTACCTATTTGAAAATAAACACCCATTTTAACATCTCCCGCAATAGTTCAGTAAACAATCCTTCTCTGTCAAAAATCTCTTTTTATTAGAAATCCTATATGTTTAGTATATCATTACAATCAAAAGGTAAAGTTAATTTACTTGATCTTTCTACAAGACTATGATTATCATTTTAACAGAAAGTATGATATCATACGAGAGGAAATTTAATCGGTGAAGGTATGAAAGGAACGTCTTATAATGATTGAAATGTCGTTATCGGAAATAAAGTCAGAAGAGCTTGAGATTTTAAAAGATATCCATAACATATGCATGCAGCATCATATTACATATTCAATGGCCGGTGGAACTCTTCTGGGGGCAGTACGACATCATGGATTTATCCCCTGGGATGATGACGTTGATATCCTGATGCCTCGAAAAGATTATGAGAAGTTCATAAATATTTATAAGGATGCTGGAAGCTACCTGCTTTTTCACCATTCGACGACTCCGAACTATCCTTATCCATTTATCAAAATTTGCAGCTCACGTACATATGTAGTTGAAAGTGGTCTTGCGAAAAAATTCAGGCTTCCCGCCATGGGAGTATGGGTTGACATTTTCCCATCAGATTATATTCCACATCCAGAATCCCGTATTCTGTGGTTCAAATGGCGAATGTATAACTATCTCTACAGATATGTTCTCTTCCCCTGGGATGGCAATGAAAAAAAATATAGCACTTTGCACAAGAAGTTAAAGCAGTGGAAAATTAATTATTTAAGAAAGCGCTATAGCGATCTCGTACCTCTTTCTGCTCATTTTAACAATTATGCATCTCATCTATCAAAAAATAAAACCCCAAAGTCCGGATGCCTTGTCTGGGGTTATGGAAAGAAGGAGATTTGCAACAGTTCAATTTGGGATGAATTAATCGAATATGACTTTGAAGGATGCCGGTTCATGGGCTTTAAATCTGATGAATATCTCAAAAATCTTTATGGAGATTACATGCAATTGCCCCCTTTAGATAAACGAGCCTCGACTCATGGACTATGTGCATTTTGGCGATAATATCTCAAATTCAGCAGACTAGTAACATAAACTAGAGCCACCCTCAGCTCATAATATAATGTTTCAGAGTTGCTTTTACACCATCTTTTGGGGTAAATAATCCTCTCCATCCCAAATCTAATAACTTATCGGCATTCAGCGATGAGTTTTGCATCGTGTTATATCCCGAAGACTCCAGATAATCTGGTAACTCATAAATCACTTTTTGCCCTGAATAATGAGCAAATAGTTCTGCCATATCATGAATAGTAACAATAGAGTCTGGATTAGAGATATTGTATGCCTCGCCAGCTTGACCATTGACTAAAATTGAAAGCAACGCAGATGCGCAGTCCAAGCAATAGCAATATGATCTTAATTGGGTTCCTTTGCTTTTCATAACGATAGGTTCCCCTAAAGCCGCCTTCCTTGTGAACTGCGCTGTAGCACGACTATCATTTAATGTAATCGTTGGCCCATAGATGTGCCCCGGCCTAGCAATCACGGTTTCAACCCCAAATTCATGTTGATACGCAGCACAAAGCGTTTCTGCCGCACGTTTAGCCGATGGATAACACGATCTAAAGTTTAAGATGTCTACGCACCCATAATTATCTTCAAGCAAAGGTTCACTCGAATTGAATTTTCCATATATTTCGCTAGAAGATATATACAAAAGACGGCAATGTTTGTTCAGCTTTGCTATATCTAATAAATCTTTTAAGCCATACAAGTTGGATATCATGGTTTCTACCGGCTTCTCTGCAAAGGAAATGGGGTCTGCGGGACTGGCTCCATGAATGATATAATCACATTTCACATAGTTTCCTACTGGATTTAAAGCATCAAACGAGATAAAATCATAATCCTTACTTTCTGCGAAATCTCCAAAGCGCTTTCTTAATCGTTCGACGCTTCTCCCTCCCAATACCAGCCTAATGTTGGCCCTCCTATTACGATTCAAATACATAAGTACTTCAGCCACTGCAGAACATATCATCCCAGTAGCACCAGTAATAAAAATTGTATGAGAAAACAATTTCTCCACATTTTTAATTACCGAAATAACGCTATTAACATCTCGCCAATAACTGTCACTATAACGAATCATATTTATATTCCTCAACCATTCCCATCTATTTTATCCATTTATCATTCTGTGCATGAAGTAATGCTCGAAATATCTCAATATCTTCTGCCGTAGTTATTTTAATATTTTTCTCTGACCCCAATGAAAAGTGAGAAGGATAACCTAATTGCTCCATCAATGAACAGCATGCAGGAATATTATTTAAATTGCTCTTTTTGGCTTTTTCTTGAGCTGCCAAAATAGTTCCTAATTTATAAGTATGAGGAGTCTGCGTTCTCCGAAGGTTATTGCGTTCAATGGATTTCATAGAAACCTGCTGTTCCGGCGAATCCACTACAAATACAACCTCAGTACATGGAATTGCCGCAACTGCATCACCATACTTCTGAAATGTAACTAAACTATCCGTAATAATCTGCTGGCTAATCATCGGACGATTACCATCGTGTATCATAACAACATCATCATTGCTTCTATACTTTTTTATTTCTAGAAGCCCCTTATAAATGGACTCCTGATTCGAAATCCCGCCATCAACAATGTATTTCAACTTGTCTATATTGAATTGCTTGGCATATGCAGATAGAACTTCCCTCCATCCTTTTAGGATAACAACACATATTTCATCGATGCATGGATGCTGTTGAAATGCCTCCAGTGTATAAATTATAATAGGTTTATTATCTACACTTAAAAATTGCTTTGGGATATCCTGATGTGTCCGGCTGCCAATTCCACCAGCAGTCAATAGTGCTATATTCACTATAAAATTCCTCTCAAATTCTAAAAATCAATAAACAAATTACTGTGTTTTCATACTTTGCCGACAATAGATTATAATAATTCCTAAGATTAAATAAAACAAACGTGCAATTTCCTTATGCACTAAAGTATCATCCAAAAATCCATGAAAAAGATACGCCATTAACGGAGTAAATATCAAAAATAAGTTAATAAGATTGTTTGACTGCTTTACGCATTTATATCCTCCCTTAAATAAAAGAATTAGATATAAAATAAATCCTACTTCTCCTATAATTCCAGCTGTTGATAGATAATTCAAGAACATATTATGAGGATGAAAATGTCCTTTATCCTCATAGTATTCTGGCTGATATTTTCCATTATATGCCTTATTCCAACTAGCAACACCTACACCGGCCAGTTTATTATCTTCCCACATTTTTAAGGAAGATTCATACATGATACCCCTTTCTGCGCCAAACCTATGGTCATTCGGATTATACCGTTGAACAGCTAGATACCCCAATGATGCTCCCATGATAAGAATACCGACACAGAAGACGCCCAAAGCTCTTCTTAGTTTGGTCTTAGATGTCATCATGCGGGCCTCAAATAGATATATACCCCCAGAGATTATATATGCTAAGACTATTCCACCCAATGCACCGCGCGATTGCGTCAAGTACAAGCAAATAAATGTAATTAGTGAAAGTAAAAAGAAAAAAATTTTCTTGATTTTTACTTGTTCCTCCATGGTGAATACTACCAACAGTGGCAATAATATTTCCAACGCCATTGCTAACAAATTTGCATTCCAAAAATTGGCCTGTATACGAATGCTCGTATTTCCAGTAGAATAGCCGTGATAAAACTGCAATAGACCATTACCACACAGATACATAGTACCCAAGGCAATTCCATATTTAATTCCCGCTGTGATTTTATACCTACCGGCAGTAATCAGTATGAGCCAAAGTGGTATCGTCCAGGTAATAAAATCTAATGTTTTCTTTAAGCCTGGCACGTCGAGGTTTATGACGGAAGCAATAAATAAGGAAAAATAAAATATAAATATGCCTGTATATATCTCTTTAGGCAGCAAAAACAGTCCCTGCATATAAAAGCTAAGATTTCTATTCTTTGTTCGTACAAAAAAATATATTAATAAAAGGACTACAAACCACATTGAATACGTCGCACATGCAATAGTGATACGCGTAGTTAGCATCACTACAATTAGACATGCCACTATATTGGCTATTGTTTTGTCACTCAACATAAATCTTCCTCCTGCCTCTTTCACCTAAAATCTTACTGCTATTGTATCACATTGAAAGCTGTCATAGATAAATAGCCCTATTTTTTACAAATCTACCCCAAAATCAAGCATTTTTACATATATAAGAACACCTAAAAATGCATTGCTATCAATAATATGACCATCAGCAGCGTTGCCCAAAGTAAGTAGCATTTTCTAGTTTTTTGTCTTCATCGGACAGATTGTTGAAAAAAATGATAGCATATGAGTATGTTTTCATTACGTTGTTTAACGTATATCGTTACCACACCTATATAATTGACTGTTCCAGATAGAGCAACATGAAAATCCTCTTTAATCAACCTTTGGCCCTAAAAGAGTTTCGGTAATGGCAGAGGAAAGAACGCTGCTCATGGACATCTCTTTATATTTCATGGTAATTGTTTTCGTAGTGCAAGAATCAATTATATTTTATCATATTGTAATGGCTTCTGTGCTCCATCTGCTATAATAAAGGCAGGTTTATCTCAAAGTCATGAACGGCAGGGAGGGGAATATGAATCTTTTACTAGCGGATCTTCACAAATTCGTGGGCTACAGCGGCGGCATCGAGCATGTGCTGTCCCGCATGGCTTTTGCCATGGAGGAAAAGGGATACCATGTGTCGGTGGTCATGGCAGATGAGAAGGAGGGGGCGTCTTTTTATCCCTTCCCTGAGGACTGCCATTTCTACAATCTTTTCCACATGCCCGGCATGAAACCAGTGCACATGGGCGCCCTGGGGAAGGGGCTTCGGGAGGTTACCCGCCTTTTCAGCAAGGAGGGGGCCCGGAACTGGAATTATAAAATGCTCTCCGCTGCAGCCCCTCAGATGGAGAAGGTTCTGGCGCTGGAAAAACCGGATGTGATTATTTCCTTCCGGGAGCCTACGGGCCGTCTGCTGTTGAATGAGGTCCAAACTGCCATCCCTGTGATTTCCATGATGCACAGTGACCCCGATGAAATTTTCTCCCATTCGCCTAAAGGGGAGAAAGCGGCGATGGCTAAAAGTGCCCGTATCCAGGTCCTTATGCCCGCATTTATTCAAAAAGCGAAGTCCTATCTGCCATATGACCACTTTGTGTATATCCCAAATGCGGTCAATATACCGGATATCTCCGTGAATCCGGGTGTTATTAGAAAGACACATACCATTACTCAGGTGGGGCGGTTGACGGGCCGTACGAAGAGACAGCATCTTCTAGTGGAAGCATTCAGCCTGCTGGCTAAAGATTTTCCAGACTGGAATGTGGAACTGTGGGGTGATACCTATGATACTGCCTACGTGGCTGCTGTCAAAACACTGATACGAAAGAAGGGGCTGACTGACCGCGTCTTTCTGAAAGGCACCACAAAGGACATGCGTGAAATCTGGAATCATACGGACATCTTCGCTTTCCCCAGTTTCCATGAAGGGTTCGGCATGGCTCTCGCAGAAGCCATGGGAGTAGGCATTCCGGCGGTGGGATACAGGAGCTGCCCGGCGGTGAACGAGCTGATTCATGACGGTGAGGATGGATACCTCACAGAAGACGGCGCCGCCCCCTTGGCAGAGGCCCTCCGAAAGCTTATGGAAGATGCGGATAAGCGGACCGCCTTCGGCAAAAGGGCCAAGGAAAATATGAAGCCCTTCGCTCCGGAAGTGGTATGGGATGAATGGGACCGACTGATACGGGAGGTTTTGGGAGAATAGGGAGACCGCTCTGCGGTCTGGGTTCAAAGGGTTCAAAGGGGAAGGTGGCCAGCCCCTGCGGGGCTGGAGGTTATGGCCGCCTGCGGCGGCGGGTTGTG
>ERZ791911.1004-NODE-1004-length-15042-cov-6.257290_pt1 | contig 15042 bp, 15 predicted proteins | sample MGYA00510142_ERZ791911 | MGnify/ENA primary metagenome ERZ791911 (study PRJEB30046, sample SAMN00792056) | human gut metagenome | study: EMG produced TPA metagenomics assembly of the A metagenome-wide association study of gut microbiota in type 2... | reverse complement strand
TGTGTAAACTAGCTTCATCAACTTCCGAGGTGGCGTAAAAGTTGTAAAGTGCTGTTTTTTTAATGAATCGCTTCAAAATATCTTATCCCAAGAAATATCCCTGGTTCAGTTGAGCCAGAAACTGGAGCAATTGGTGAACCAGACGGGAGGTGAGGTGTTAAAAGCCATCTTGGAACAAGCCGATGCGGCTATCTATGCTGCCCGTCAAGCCGGAACATCGCTATTAGGTCAAAGTGTATCGTTCACGGACATTGACGACCCTTTGGGGAGATGGTACCTTTCCCCGGACGTATTATCAGGATAAGACAGATTCTTCCTATCATTACCTGTTAGATGAATGGCTGGGATTGGATAAGTCTACGCATATTGAACCATTTTGCCGAGCTCGTTTAGTCACACGTTCTGCGGATGTCAGTTATCGTAAGGCCGCCACGCTTACGACCCCGGCAAGCCTGAGTGGGCAAAGTGTTTTATAGTCTATTCGTAAATTGGGGACGATTCCCAATCAGGCGGCGGTGATGCCAGAAGGAAAGCCAGGGATTCACAAGGTGTATGTGGAAGCTGATGAAGACCATGTAGCGATGCAAAAAGGTCATGCGAAAGAGATGAAGCTGATCAATGTCTATGAAACGAAAGTGCCTGTCTGCCAAGGCTGCCGAAAGCTCTGTGGACGGCGTACCTTTTCCGGATGGGATGCCCCGTCCCGGTTATGGCCAGCCGTAAACCAGTATATCCAGCAGATATATGGGACAGAACAGATGCCAGAAGTGGTGATTAAGGGAGATGCTGCTGCATGGATTAAATCAGGGACCGAGTATGTATAGAACAGTACCCATATGGTCGATGGATATCATGCCAGTCAATACCTTCGCAAGACTGCTGGCAAAGGCACAAGTACGGCCTTGTATGATGCGCTGAGAGCGAATGACCGCGAAGCTTTCGTGAAAGAAGTACAGCGAAAACTGCGGAAGAGTCCACAACAGGAAAAAGCCATCAGGAACGGCTATCAATATATCATGGCAAACTGGGACGGTATCCATAAAGCCTTGACCCAGCCGGATGCTGCTAGCAGTACGGAAGGACACGTAAGCCATATGCTGTCTGACCGGCTGAGTTCCCGCTGCATGGGATGGAGTCCCATCGGGGCCGAACAAATTGCCCGGATGCGTACTTATATAGCGAATGGCGGTAATCTGGAAGCCTATGCGCGGAAACAATTCACGGCTCATAGGCAGACGATGAAATCCGAAGTCAATCAAGAAATATTGAAGAAAGAATGAAGTCGTCGAAAATTGCCGTATTGTACGTACGTTCCGGATGAAGCAGCTCATATGCCGGGGCATGAATCAACCTTGACCGGTGAATGGATGCGACTCATAGAAAATGGGGTTATCAGCATATTATGTAACACTTGTACCGAGGGTCTTCTTCTCATTCAAAAAAATTCCCACAATATGTTGACACCGTCTTGCAGAATAGTTACATAGCCAAAAGGCAAAAAATATGGTAAAATAAAGAGTCTTTTCATATCGAAATATAGAATGCATTTAACATATGGAGACTGATGTGATGATAAGTAAAAGAAAAATTGAAGTAGTGATTCCTACTTATAATGGTGGTAAAAAGTTTTATCAAGTGGCTGAGATGCTAAAGCAGCAGGTTGGCATTACGCCCAATGATGTTTTGATTATTGACTCTTCTTCTAGTGATCAAACTGTACAGGTTGCTAGAAATGCTGGTTTCCGCGTACAGATCATCAATAAAAAAGATTTTGGACATGGAAAAACGCGGCGCGTGGCCGCTGAACAATCGACTGCCGAGTATATCGTTTTCATGACTCAGGATGCTATTCCGGCTTCGAACGATTCCATCATTCAATTATGTAAACCCTTGATGGAGAATCAGAATATTGGTGTTACTTATGGAAGACAACTTCCAACCACCGAAGCAGGAGCTATTGGGAATCACGCAAGATTATTTAACTATCCAGCACACAGCCAAATGAAGACAAAAGCTGATATCCCTGTATTAGGAATTAAAACTATTTTTTGTTCAGATTCTTTTGCGGCATACAATAGGAATACATTGTTAGCTGCAGGTAATTTCCAGAATGTATCTTTTGGGGAAGATACATTAATGGCTGATAAAATTATTCATATGGACTATGCGGTATATTATAATAAAGACGCATGCGTTTATCATTCACATTATTTGACATTGAGAGAAGAATTTAAACGTAGTATTTTTATAGGCAGATTACATCGCCAGAACCATACCGTGTTTGATTCTTATGGAAGAATTTCAGGTGAGGGAATGCGCTTTGTTAAATCGGAGATGTATATGTTGATTTCTCAAAATCAAATTAAATTATTACCCAATGCATTATTTCACACTTTTTTAAAATTTTTAGGCTATCAATTAGGTAAAAGCGGGATGTACTAGTGTTATATTAAAGGAGCAATGAACGTGTCGGATTCGATTTTGGTTACAGTGGCTATGGCAATATACAGACCTAATATAGAGTGGTTAAAAGAAGAACTGTCATCTATTGCTGCACAAACATATAAACATTTTCAAGTATATGCTTGGAATGACGACCCTAATGATGAGTACGACTATGATTTTTTGTTTTCTCAATATTTGAAGGATATTCCGTTCAGAATATATCATGGTTCACAAAATTTGGGATCAAATAAAGTTTTCGAAAAGCTGACGACATTGGTTGAAACACCTTATATCGCATACTGTGATCAGGATGACGTGTGGATTGACGATAAAATGGAGAAACTTTTTGTGGCATGTCAATATTCAACAGTAACTATGGCATTTAGTGATATGTATGTGATTAATCGACATTCTGAAATTATTGCCGATAGTATTACAAAGATACGCCCACGTCAAAAATATTATATGCAGGATAATATATTAGAACATCTTTTAGCAAAAAATTTTGTTACTGGATGTACGATTTTAATGCCTACACAAATTGCAAAAAATGCAATTCCGTTTCCCACTGTAGTGTATCATGATTGGTGGCTTGCTGCTTGCGCTGCATTGCAAGGTAAGCTATATATGGTAGATAAACCATTAATAAAATATCGAATTTATGAGGGCAATCAAAGTGGAATTTTAAAAAATATTACTGATAAGGTCAGTTATCGCAAAGTCTATATTGAGTCATATCATTCTTTTATTTGGTTACTTCATCAGAAGTTTCAATCTTCTAGAATTGTCCAAAAATATTTACACTGGAGCGAGCTGCGAATTCAATATATTGATAACCCGTCTATTACAAATGCATGGCTCTTATGGAAATGTCGTAATTTCCAACCCAAGACTGTTTATTTTGAACTATGCATTCCATGTATTCCGAATTGTCTTTTTAAAAAGTTGATTAAAGTGATACAAAGTGGTAATTTATAATGGTGAGAGAAGGTGATTTGTTGTTAGCAGGCGTAGTTGTTTTATATCATCCTGATGAAGAAGTCTTTGATAATATAAAACGATATAGAAAGGCTTTGGACATTTTGTTCGTTTTAGATAATACGGAAGAGCCGTCGGAATATACAGCTCAGTTTTTCTCCACCTTTTCTAATGTCCAATATATTGCATTTCATCAGAATATGGGTTTATCATATGCATTGAATTATGCTTTAAAAGTAGCTTCGAAATATACCTATTTATTAACTATGGATCAAGATAGTTATTTTTCTGAGGAGATGTTGGCAAAATATAAATTATATATTACGCAATGTGAAAATGACCCATTTTTTTCTAACATAGCTATGTATTCTGTTCATTATTCGGGATTAAAAGTTAAAAGTAATGAGAATAAAAAATATGTAATTTCTGCGATTACTTCGGGATCTATTTTAAATGTTAGAATAGCGAAAACGTTAGGAGGATTTGACGAAAATTTATTTATTGATGAGGTAGATGATGAATTCTGTTATCGTGCAAAGGATGCTGGGTATAAAGTCTTATTTTTTGGTGATATTGAACTAATTCATCACTTAGGCAATCCTCGGCAATATTCCTTTTTTAAGTATCAATTTACAGTATTGAATCATGGACCAATAAGAAAATACTATATAGTACGAAATAGATTATATGTCGCTAAAAAATTCCCATGGATAAAACGCTATTATATGAAATCAATTTTAAAAATGCTTGTTAAAATTATACTTTTTGAGAAGAATAAGGGAAAGAAAATAAAATATATTATGCGAGGTATTGAGGATTATAAGAACAAAAGAATGGGAAAATATAAGGAGTAATTTCAATGAGAGTATTAGTTACAGGCGCTGATGGACAATTAGGCTATGATGTTTTAAATGAGCTACGTCGGAGAGAAATAGATTCAATTGGAGTAAATAGAAAAACATTTGACATTATTGATTTTGAAAAAGCAACACAATATATTACTCAATATCATCCTGATGCGGTTATTCATTGTGGGGCATATACTGCTGTTGATAGAGCTGAAATTGAATCTGAACTATGTAAGAAAGTCAATATTGAAGGAACGCAAAACATTGCAAATTGTTGCAAAAAAATTAGCGCAAAAATGATATATATAAGTTCTGACTATGTATTTGATGGAAACAAGATAGGGTGTTACGAAGTTGATGATATGGTAAATCCACAAAATGTATATGGCCTTTCAAAATTAGGTGGAGAAAATGCAGTAAAAAATACTTTAGAACGATATTTTATTGTTAGAACTTCATGGGCATTCGGTATTAATGGAAATAATTTCGTTAAAACGATTTTAAATTTAGCAAAGAAAAATAATGAACTAAATGTAGTTTGTGATCAAATTGGCTCTCCTACGTATACGTATGATTTAGCTGAATTGCTTTGTGACATGGTAAATACTGAAAAGTATGGAGTTTATCACGCAACAAACTCTGGAAGCTGTAGTTGGGCCGAATTTGCTGAAGAGATACTTAAAGATGCTGGAATTCCAATAAAAATAAATTATTTAACTACTAACCAATATCCTACAAAAGCCAAACGGCCTAAAAATAGTTGTTTAAGTAAAAGAAAATTAACGGATAAGGGCTTTAATCAATTGCGTGACTGGCATGAAGCATTGTTTGATTATATTAAAATATTGGAGGCTCAAAGGTAATGGCTGAACATTTGAAATATATTTGGTTATTGGAAGAATTAGTTAAACGAGATTTGAAAATAAAATATCGCCGATCTATTTTGGGATATCTTTGGAGTATATTAAATCCATTGCTAATGATGATCGTTTTAACAATTGTATTTTCAAGCCTATTTAAGTTTGATATTCTTAACTATCCCTTATATTTACTTACTGGGCAGTTACTATTTGGCTTTTTTTCTGATGCGACACTTCAATCAATGAATTCAATTGTTACTGGAGCTTCGCTTATAAAAAAAGTATATTTACCTAAATATATTTTTCCTGTTTCTCGTATTTTATCCAGCTTTGTAACTATGATCTTTTCTCTTTTAGCTTTAGTAATTGTAATGATAGTTACTAATTCATCATTTTATATTACTTTGGTTATGTTGCCATTAGCTTTGCTCTATATATTCATTTTTTCGATGGGAGCTGGATTAATTTTATCGGTTTTAGTGGTATATTTTAGAGATGTCGAATATTTATATAATGTTTTTTTGACAGTATTTATGTATATGTCGCCTATCATTTATCCAATATCAATTGTGCCGGATTGGATAAAAAATATTATTTTATTGAATCCTATGACTAGTTACGTTGATTTTTTTAGAGATTGTGTCATGTATGGACAATGGCCCTCTTTTCAACTACATTGTATATGCATTACATGGAGTTTGGCATTGTTCTTTATTGGTATATTGATATTTGAAAAAAAACAGAAAGAATTTGTATTATATATATGAGGTAACATATGAAAAATGCAGTAACGATACAGAATGTTTCAATGAAATTTAATTTGTCAAGAGAACGTGTGGATAGTTTAAAAGAGTATTTTGTGCGTCGAATTACAGGAAACCATCCTAAATCAGATGATTTTTGGGCGCTGAAAAATATTAATTTAACTATACCTCAAGGTGATACAATAGCACTAATAGGCTCGAATGGCAGCGGAAAAAGTACATTGTTGAAAATAATTAGTGGTATTTTAACCCCGACAACAGGTAATGTTACTGTAAACGGCTCTATCGCCCCTTTAATTGAATTGGGAGCTGGGTTTGATATGGACTTGACTGGACGAGAAAATGTATTTTTGAATGGTGCGGTTCTAGGTCGTAGCAGAAAAATGATGCAATCTAATTACGATGACATTATGGATTTTAGTGAGTTAAGAGAATTTGAAGATGTACCCGTAAAAAATTATTCGAGTGGTATGTTGGCACGCCTAGGGTTTGCAATAGCTACGGCTATTAAGCCTGATATTTTAATTGTCGACGAAATTTTAGCGGTAGGTGATTTTTCATTCCAGAATAAATGTCATCAGCGAATTGCTTCGATGATGCAAAATGGAACAACTGTTATTCTTGTTTCGCATAGCGCAGATGATGTAAAAAGAATCTGTAAGCATGCTGCTTGGATTAATAAAGGTCAGCTCATGTACGTTGGGGCTAGTGAAGATGCATTGAAGCAATATGAACAATTTAGACAGTGAAGGAGAGAATATTATGAAAAAAGTTGTTGTGACTGGTGCAGGCGGGTATATTGGCCGTTATGTTATTCATGAACTTTGTGATCAGGGATATGATGTTACAGCTGTGGATTTAAGAAAGAAAGATTGGGATTCAAGAGCTAAATTTTGTCCGGTGCCTATTTTTTCGGGAGAAGCAGATATTTATGAACAACTAGGCAAGCCTGATGTATGTATCCACTTAGCATGGCGAGACGGGTTTGTACATAATTCTCCGGCACATATGGATGATTTATCTAAACATATCATTTTTTTACGTAATATGATTTCTGGTGGATTGCCATTATTAACTGTTATGGGAACAATGCATGAAATTGGATATTGGGAAGGGGCAATTGATGAACATACTCCTTGTAATCCTATGACACAATATGGGATAGCAAAGAATGCGTTACGGCAAAGCTTATTATTAACTGCGCAGAATAGTCAATGCAAACTTCACTGGTTAAGAGCATATTACATTACAAGTGATGATGAACGAGGCAGTAATATTTTTTCTAAAATTGTAAAAGCAGAAAAAGAAGGGAAGAGAACTTTTCCATTTACTACGGGAAAAAATAAGTATGATTTTATTGACATCAAGGAATTAGCTAAAATGATTGTTGCTGCTAGTGTCCAAGATGAAGTTAATGGAATCATTAATGTATGTAGTGGTAACCCCATTTCTTTATCTGAGGAAGTGGAAAGTTTTATTAAAGAACATGGTTACAATATTAAATTACAATATGGTGTATTTCCCGAACGGGCATATGATAGCCCAGCAGAATGGGGAGATAATAAAAAGATAACTTGTATAATGAAAAAAACAAACTTATTATAAATTAAATGGAGTGTAGTATATGGAACCCAAAAAACGCTTAGTAATTTATTTTTTTTATGACAAGGATGGAATTGCAGACAGGTATGTAGATTATTTCTTACAAGGACTCAAGCCAATTACGGATAAATTTGTTATTGTTTCAAATGGGAAAATTACTCCTAATACGCGTCGCATATTCCTGAAATATTCACAAGATATTATTGTACGTGTTAATAAAGGACTAGATGCCTGGGCTTACAAAGAAGCAATAGAATACATTGGATGGGACAAGCTTCGAGAATATTATGAGGTATGTTTGGTTAATGCAACCATTATGGGGCCGGTATATCCATTTGAAGAAATGTTTAAAGCAATGGATAAGCGGATTGAACTTGATTTTTGGGGAATTAATCGATATTTAAAAGTGGAAGATGATCCGTTTCATTGCAATCCATATGGCTATCTTCCGGAGCATATTCAATCCCATTTTATGGTATATAGAAATAAATTTCTTCAGGCTAGAGAATTGAAAGAATACTGGGACAATTTACCACCCATCCATAGTTATGATGAATCAGTTGGAATGCATGAATCGTATTTTACTAAACATTTTCAGGATATGGGATTTATATGGACTACTTATGTCCATAATTGTGACGAAGAAAAATATTCACCGTATTATTTAATGTACGCGCCTAAAAAGGCGATTATTGAAGATAAGTGCCCCATTTTTAAAAGAAAAAGCTTTTTTTTGGAACGACAGAGTTATTTGACTTGGAATTGCGGCGAATCTGCTATTGAATTATATAAATATTTGAAGCATCATACAGCATATGATACTGACATGATATTGGAAAATATAATTAGAACTTGCAATCAATATGATTTTGTTAATGACTTATCTTTAAACTATATTTTATCATCAGCACAGGTTACAATGCATGATAGTGATAAGATTACAAAAGTAGCTTTAATTATGCATTTGTATTATATGGATTTATTAGATTCTTCTCTGCATTATGCAGCATCTATGCCTGATTATGCTGATATTTATATTACTACGCCAGATGAAAATGATGTTATAAATATACGGGAAAAATTTTCTAAATTGCCTAATCATGTACAGGTTCGCGTTATTCCTAATAGAGGAAGGGACGTTAGTAGTTTATTATGTGGCGTATCAGATATCATAAATAAATATGATTTTATATGCTTTTTTCACGATAAGAAAGTTTCACAAATAAAATATTTATCTATTGGACGTAGTTTTGGCTATCAAATTTCAGAAGCTGTATTACATAATCGGATTTACGTTCAAAATATAATTAATACTTTTATTACCCATCCTCGTTTAGGATTACTAGCCCCTATTTCACCATATCATTCTGTTTATGCAGATACTCTTGGTGGAGAGTGGGGACCTAATTTTGAGAATACAAAACGTTTGGCGAAGGAACTTTGTTTAAACGTACCTATGTGTGTGGAAAAGCCCCCAGTTGCACCATTGGGAACAGTGTTTTGGTTCCGTACGATGGCTATGAAAAAATTATTTGCTTTTAATTGGAATTATACTGATTTTCCAGAAGAACCTAATCAAATTGATGGTACTTTATTACATGCTGTAGAACGAATCTATCCTTATGTTGTACAGGATGCTGGTTTCTACCCTGCTTATGTGCAACCAGACTTTTTAGCTAGTCTTAATTTAATGAATATGACTTTTTATAATAGAGAATTAAATGAGGTTTTAAGAACACATGGTATTTATGGGAGCGTTTTTAGCAAAAAAATATTATTGAATAAAATGTTGTCTTCTTATAAAGTATCTATTCTTATGCTTAATTACAGAATACTTAGAAAAATCAAACATATATTAAAAAGAGTTTTACCTGCTCCCATGTTTAGAGTGGTAGTTAAAATAAAGAGGAAACTATGGTAACTCTAAAACTTACTATATACATCTTTATTGGTGATTTAGACATGAGTTTTCAGAACTTTTGATGATATAAACTATTGAGGTCGATATGAATAAAGTTCGTTTAGTTTATTTAGATATTATAAGAATATTTGCCTGTTTATGTATTTGTATAATACACTTCAATGCTTCTGTTAGTGGGTATGATTTAACAGGTAAATTTGTATATGAAAGTAATAGTTTAATACCTAATATTTGGGGAGAAGTTTATCTTGGCGATATTGGCACTGGATTATTTTTTTTATTATCCGGTGCCTCACTGGAATATGTATATCCTAATTTAAATTTATCAATTTCAAGTTTAAAAACTTTTTATTTAAAACGCATTAAGGCTATTTATCCACTATATTTACTAACTTTTTTGGGTGCTACATTATTATTGTTTCATTCTTTTAATCCGCATTCTCTTTATTATCTTCCTTTTAGCTTAATCGGTTTAGACGGCTTTTTAGCAACGGTTGGTTTTCACCAAGCTGGTACGTATTACAAAGTCGGCGAATGGTTTTTAGGTTGTATTATTTGTATATATGCATTTTATCCATTTATATCTTATTCTTTTCATCGTAATCCTAAAATGACGGCTTTCATTATTTTTGTAATATATGCCGCCTTTATACATCACATGAACCCGGCATGGTTTTTTTTCCAATTCCCATATATTATTTTGGGAATGGCTTGGATACGCTATTGGAAAACAGCTAAAAATGGTTATTTATGAGTTTTCACTGGCATAGCTATTATTATTCGTATTGCATTTTCACTTTATTTAGCATCTTGGACTAAAGCATTAGTAATGAATTGGACAATTTTCATGTTTTTTACTTTAATCTATGAGTATTGTCCCATTAAAAATAAATATGTTTTGGATAAAATAAAATGGTATAGTTTTCTAACGTATCCAATCTTTTTAGTTCATCACCAAATAATTTGTCATATTTGTCAACATTTAGATTTAGCTTATTGGAAAACGCTCATCTTATTTATCTTATATATGTTATGTACTATTATAACATCTTCATTTGTTGTATATATTTATAATCGTATGGGGCATAGCGTACGAAAATATAGTTTAAGTAAATAAGTACACTATGTAAGTCCATGTTTTTCAGATAAAATATCATTGTTTAATTGAGGAGTGAGTTTTTTGAAAGGGATTGTATTAGCTGGGGGCAGCGGGACGCGATTGTATCCGCTGACGATGGTAACGTCTAAGCAATTGTTGCCGGTATATGATAAGCCGATGATTTATTATCCGTTGTCGACGTTGATGTTGGCTGGGATTCGGGATATTTTGATTATTTCGACGCCGACGGATTTGCCGAATTTTGAACGGCTCCTGGGGGATGGGGCGCACTATGGTATCCATCTGAGTTATAAGGTGCAGCCGTCGCCGGATGGATTGGCTCAGGCTTTTATTTTAGGGGAAGAATTTATCAATGGAGAATCTTGCGCCATGATTCTAGGGGATAATATCTTCTACGGTGCAGGCCTAACTAAACATTTGAGAAAAGCCGCTTCTAATACGGATGGAGCTACAGTATTTGGCTATTACGTCGATGATCCGGAGCGGTTTGGTGTCATTGAATTTGACCAGAATGGCAAGGCAATTTCTATTGAAGAAAAGCCTCAGAATCCAAAGACCAATTATGCTGTTACCGGACTCTATTTTTACGATGAACATGTCTGTGAGTATGCGAAGCAGGTGAAACCTTCTGCTCGTGGGGAATTGGAAATTACTGATTTGAATAAAATCTATTTGGAAAAAGGACAGCTTAACGTCGTTACGTTAGGACGTGGGTATGCTTGGTTAGATACCGGCACGATGGAAAGTCTGAGCGTAGCAGGAGAATTTGTTAGAGCCGTTGAAACTAGAGCAGGGATTCATATAGCTGCATTAGAAGAAATTGCTTACCAGAAGGGCTGGATTGATTTGCTTACGTTGGAAGACAGTGCATCAAAATATGGTAAAAGTCCTTATGGTCAGTATTTGCGCAAGGTAGCTGAAGGGAAAATTTTACCAGATGAGTAATATGTAATTGAAATATTATAAAAATGGGAGTGAACGATAGAATGAATATAATAATAACCGGCGGTGCCGGTTTCATTGGGTCGAATTTTGTGTTTCATATGTTGAAGGAACACCCGCAGGACCGGGTGATTTGTTTGGATAAGTTGACGTATGCCGGGAATTTGTCGACGTTGGCACCAGTTATGGGGCAGGATAATTTCCGTTTTGTCAAGGCCGATATTTGCGACCGCGATGCGGTGTATTCGTTGTTTGAAGAAGAACATCCCGATGTAGTCGTCAATTTTGCGGCGGAATCCCATGTCGACCGGTCTATTGAGAATCCGGCGATTTTCTTGGAAACGAATATTATGGGGACGGCTGTCCTCATGGATGCTTGCCGCAAGTACGGTATCCAGCGGTATCATCAGGTATCGACGGATGAAGTTTATGGCGATTTGCCCTTGGACCGGCCGGATTTGTTCTTTACGGAAACGACGCCGATCCACACGTCCAGTCCGTATAGTTCCTCCAAGGCTTCGGCTGACCTCCTGGTTCTGGCTTATCATCGGACTTATGGCCTGCCGGTGACCATCAGCCGCTGCTCTAATAACTATGGTCCTTATCATTTTCCGGAAAAGCTGATTCCCCTCATGATCATCAATGCCCTGCATGACAAGCCGCTGCCTGTCTATGGGGACGGCCTTAATGTCCGCGACTGGCTCTATGTCGAAGACCATTGCCGGGCCATCGACCTCATCCTCCAGAAGGGCCGTGTCGGCGAAGTCTATAACGTCGGCGGCCATAATGAAATGAGGAATATCGACATCGTTAAATTGATTTGCAAAGAACTGGGCAAACCGGAAAGCCTCATCCATTATGTCACGGACCGCAAAGGCCATGACCGCCGCTACGCCATTGACCCGACGAAAATCCATGAAGAATTGGGCTGGCTGCCGGAAACGAAATTCGCCGACGGTATCAAGAAGACCATCCAGTGGTACTTGGACCATGAAGATTGGTGGCAGCCCATCATTTCCGGGGAATACCAGCAGTATTACCAGAAGATGTATGGGGAGCGAGAATAGGTGATAGTGGTTCGGTGCGGATTCAAATGCCGTTACACGGCGACAGATGTCAAATGTATGGTTTATCGTAGGTCGAAGGGATTACATTGCCTTGCAAAGCTATCCCTGAGAAGGGCTTTTTTGTCTGTCAGGTACTGACAGCAAGGAAGCGCAAAACGGAGAGCTAAAAGGGGACCACGTGGCGCCCTTACGAAATCGCATGTAGGCTATGGAAATGAACGCAGTTCGCAGGCGTCCTGTAAACTGCGGCCTGCGTTTACTTAAATATGTTATAATAAAGGAAATATGCATGAAGGGAGATATAACAATGGGTCAGATAAAGGTTGAAAAGAATGTGGGCGGCATTGACGGGCTTTGTGTCATTATGCCGACGGTTCATGGTGATGGCCGTGGATATTTTATGGAAACGTATAATCAGAAGGATATGGAGGAAGCGGGATTTCATATCAACTTCGTTCAGGATAATCAGTCCATGTCGACGAAAGGGGTCTTGCGAGGGCTTCATTTCCAGAAACATTTTCCCCAGTGCAAGCTTGTCCGTGCTGTCCGCGGCAGTGTTTTCGATGTAGCTGTCGATTTGCGCCGTGATTCCAAGACGTATGGCAAATGGTATGGTGTCGAATTGACGGAAGAAAATAAGAAGCAGTTCCTCATTCCCGAAGGTTTTGCCCATGGGTTCCTGGTCCTCAGCGACGTGGTGGAATTCTGCTATAAGGTCAATGATTTCTGGCATCCCAATGATGAAGGCGGCATGGCCTGGAACGACCCGGAAATCGGCATCCAGTGGCCTCAGCTCGTCGGCGAATATCAGGGTTCGCCCAGCGCCGCCGGCTATCACCTCGAAGACGGGACGCCGTTGAATCTGAGCGATAAAGACCAGCAGTGGCTGGGGCTGAAAGATACTTTTAAATTTTAACTCTTAATATTATTTAATATTATTGCTTTTGTAGATAGTGTGTGAACTTTTAAAGACAGTTGTAATTTTAGAAAAATTAATAGATTTTAGCTATTTCCTCCTTCTATGAGATTCCTTGTATCAACAAGTACAGGGTATCTACAGAAGCCATCAATATATTAGGCGGATAGATAGTTTACGAAATATACTGTATAAACTTTTTAATTAAAATTAGTCTTATATAAATTTAAAGAAAGGAACGGATAGTTTTGCTTCTGTAATTATCATATATAAGGATACCATGCCAAGAGTTAATGTACGATTTGATTATTACAAGGTTACGCTAAGTGAAAATGCAGCAAAAGAAGTTGATATAGCTCCTTTACTGGGCAAATTTAAGACATTTTCGGATGAAGACAGAACGATGGAGTATGTACAATCAAATATCATCAAATTGTTAAAGGTAGAATATCATGAACGCTATACTTATTCGTATTTGGGAGAAACCGTTAAAACGGTTTCTTTTCCCTTTTGGTATGTAGTATTTACACGTAGTAGGCCAGATCTTCCAGGGGTTCTTAAAGAGAAAGCAACTGAATTAGTTCCATTAAAACTTCCAGATGATGAATATATATCTGATCATACGGTATTTATTTATGATCCGCACACTTGCGTTGCTATTATACAACGGAATATGGCCGGAACGCCTGCGTCTGCGATTCAGAAGATGTTTAATATGCATCTAATAAATAAAAATAGTTTCATCAATTTAACACCTATTATGGATGAAACTGCACTAGCTAGGGCTCAACAGCAAGTTTTTCATAGGTCGATTACAGTTCGCTCTTCTAATATCCAACAGATAAGCTCCGAATTAGATGAATCGTCACCGATGAAAGCAATTATGGAGTCCTCTTTGGGGTTCATTGAAAATCCTCAAATGCCACTTCAAGTAGAAATATGTATTAAAATTCCGGGAAGAGGAAGAAAAGTATCTTTAAAAGACAAAGTAATTGATAATTTAATAGCAAAGCTTGGTTCATGTACTTCAGATAAAATTATAGATAAGCTAGTTGTGAAAGGGGCAACAGATGAACAGGCACCAATTGAAGAAATTGATTTAATCAGTGATGTACTACGAGGTTGCGTAGCCTTCAATACTGATAAGTCAAGATTTATTCATGCAGATTATATTATGGAAAAAATGTTGCATGATTATGTTGCTAAAAGATCTCTCTTTTTGTAATTATTTTGTACTTCTTATATCGAGGAGATGATATTATGACAAAAAAAATAATTAGGAAAAGTATAGAGAGAAATGCAGCGATTATATCTTCTAGTGCAATGTTTTTTTTGTTAATTATCATCCAAAAATTTACTAATTATTCAATTGAATATGATAAATTTCAAATTTTACTGAACATTTCTATGGCTTTATCAGGTATTTATTTGGGATTTACAGGTACTGTAATTGGTGCATTTATATCAATACTAGGTTCAAAGTTAATGGAACAGCTTTATCAATTTAATGCTGATAAAGACCTTACAGCACTTTACAACTTTTACGCCACCTCGGAAGTTGATGAAGCTAGTTTACACA
>ERZ791911.1001-NODE-1001-length-15071-cov-3.923482_pt1 | contig 15071 bp, 4 predicted proteins | sample MGYA00510142_ERZ791911 | MGnify/ENA primary metagenome ERZ791911 (study PRJEB30046, sample SAMN00792056) | human gut metagenome | study: EMG produced TPA metagenomics assembly of the A metagenome-wide association study of gut microbiota in type 2... | reverse complement strand
CCGCAGCCGCCGAAGCGGTGCTTAAGCCGTAAGGCGGGAATTGTGCGGTGTTGCCATAAGGCTGCGGAACGGTCAATCCCGTTCCCTACAGCATTTTTTCAGCATGTGGCTAATGATACAGTGCCCTATCGTGCTTTTCATCCGCGGATGGATTTCAAAGTTTTATTTTACAACTTCACAAGTATCTCCCCCGCACCGGAATCCGATTGCCCTTCTCCCCTATCCCCCAACCGCGCGTACCGTTCATCTTCATCCGCTCCCCCACCAAAACAAAAGGCATGTGCCCCCTTATCTCTATCATAAGGTGGGCACATGCCGTTACATTATCATGATTTTATCACGCCAAAGTCATCAGGCAATGCAGCCATCGGCAAAGCTGTTGCGCTTGGCTTTCTCTTTCTGCTGGTTGCGCTTGGCGACGATTTCTTTGCACAGGCCAATACGGTTGGTCTTGAAGTGGAAGAACGGGCGTTCCGGTACGGTGAAAATCTCCACCGGACGCATGTAACGTTCCGGCAGGCAGGCATTGATCTTATCGCGCACATCGTCCAAGGTGTAGCCATCTTTGAGCTGGACGTACAGGTACGGCAGGAAGCAGCCCTCGTGCTCATCATCCGGCACGATAACAAAGAACTCGTCCTTGATGCCCTTGATGTCGGCATCGGCCACGATGTTCTCCAGCGGCTGCACCATCAGGTCGCCGCCGCCAAAGCGCGGGGATGCACCGCGGGTCATCGTGTAAAGCACACCGTCCTCGGACATATAGCCAATATCGCCGGTGTGCAGCCAGGTCTTGCCGTCTGCGTGGACCTGCAGTGCCTTGGCGGTTGCTTCGGGGCGGTCATAGCCCAGCATCACGCCGGGGCCCGTGATGCAGATCTCACCGGGGGTATTGTAGGTCAGCTCTTCCTGGGTGCCGGGCTTGAAGATGCTGATGACGCTGTGGATCATCGGAACACCAACGTTGCCGTCACGCACCGGGAACGGAGCCATGGGCAGAGTGGCGTTGGAGCCGGCCTCGCTGCTGCCGTAGCCGGCAGTAAAGCGCAGGTTGCAGTTATGCTGCTTGAGGAACTCCTCAACATTGCGCAGCTGCTTGTTGTTGAATGCCTCGCAGCCGGCGCCGATGGCCAGCATGTGGGACATATCATAGTCAGCCGGAAGACGCTTGCTGCGGCGGATAACCTCCACAAACATGGGGATCAGGGGCCAGTTGTTGGGGCGGTAGCGCATCATTTCCAGGTCAACATCGTACACATCCACAAACGGATCCAAAATGAGCAGCATACCGCCGGCCAGGGGCAGCAGCATCATGGAAACCACAACAGCGATCAGAGCCGGGGGCAGGATGGTCAGCAGCCAGGTGGGGCGGAATTTATCCGAAGCGCCATAAAAGTTCATCTGGGTCAGCACGCCGATGATGCTGTGTGCAGAATGGATGACCTGCTTGGAAGGGCCGGTGGAACCGCTGGTATAGGCGCGCAGCAGCGGGCGGTCAATGTTGACAGGAGCGGGCACAAAGCCGCGAAAACGCTGGCCCATGTTACAGAAATCAGCCCACATCATGGTATCAGAGCCACGGGCGGGAACATCCGGATACAGAGCATCCAGGGAATGCTGCAGGTAAACCGGCATAGCGGCGCGGTCGCCGCTTTCCAGAGCGGGAACGATAACATAGGTATTCACGTTGGTCTGCTCACGGTAAGCTTCGATTTCGGCCTTGGAGAAGAAGTCGTGAACAAAAATCACCTTGGCATTGGCTTTCTGAACAGCTTCAATGTTTTCTTCCAGGGTGTTGTCACGGCACAGCAGCGAAGCGCCGATGCGCTCGGCTGCCAGCAGCAGATAAATGAATTCCGGCACAGAACGCAGGAACACGGGGATCTGGTCCCCCTGCTTGACGCCAAGCACCTGCAAAGCGCGGGCGGTAGCGTCCACCTTACGGAACACGGTACCCCAGGTGATATCCACGCCATAGTAGTGCATGGCAATCACGTTAGGGTCTGCAGCGCGCACGGAGAGGTACTGCTCCACGGTGCAGGCCGGAACCTGGATACCGCGCAGAACATCTGGATAGAACTTCATCCAGGGGCGGTCAATGCTGGGCTTGCCAGTCAACATCGCGTTTTCATTCATTGCAATTTCCTCCAAATGTCTTTCCCTTATAGTTGCAGGGAATTAAATTATCCAAATCAAATCACGCCAAACCTTTATGGCACTTTCCCCTGCTGTGCACATCGTTGCACAGCGTCGCCAAACCATAATGCTACGATTATTTTCGGTGCTGAATATAGTATACCATTCCTGTTTACGGAAAGCACGAGAATCCCATGGCACAAATTTCCAGAAATTGATTCCGCGTGATTCACTTTTTTCACATGAATTTTCACGCTTTTGGCATGGAGTTTTCTTGCAATTTCATTTTCCTCGGTGCAACAAAAGCCCCAGCTACCGCAGCAGCCAGGGCTTTATGTTTATGCGTATGTATGTTGTATTTTTAGATTTTGTTCATCCAGCTCTCTTGCAGTTCTTCCATTTCATCACCTTTGGCGCGGGTAATCAGATGGATTCCCTGCAGGACATGATGGATGTGCTCCGCAATGGCGTTGCGCTCTTTTGTCACGTTCTGGTCATCCAAATTCCAGACCTGATCAAAATATTCACTCAGGCGGTCTTCCATCACACTGTTGTTGACCATTGCAATCCGGTTGATGGGGCAGTTGTTATCCAGCCGAAGATACGATGCAGCGCCAGAAAGAAACATATTGGGGTCCGCCACATACTGGAAATCGTTCACAATGCGGCCGCTGATCAAGCGGAATTCAAGTTTTTCACGCTGCTTGCAAAGCTGCAGCACATGGCTGATGCACCGGCTGCGCTGATCCGGGGTAAGGTTGACCTTGTAACTGAAAAAGTCCAGCTCGCCGGAAACCGCCATGGAGGAAAATGCAGCTTCATAAATCAGGATGCGGATGTTTGTTTCCTCCACCACACCTTTGGCAAGGTTGTGTACGCCACGCAGCTCCGCAGGGGTAGCACCCAAAAAATCTTTCAGCTCGGCCTCGTGGGCGGTCAGGATCTCTTCAAACAAGTCATCCGGCAGCAGAAGCTCATTCAGGTGGCCGAACATCCACCGCAGATTGGAGGCCAGCAGCGTGTGCATATAGTCGTACTGGCTGATCAGCTGGCGCATGCTGGTATCGCGGAAAAGCTGGTCATCCCGCACGCAGAGCTTGGAGAAGTTATCATACAGGCTTTCGCAGTTCTGCGGATCCTCGGTGGCGGTAACGGCAGCGCAGCGGCTGTGGCTGACCAGCAGGCCGGTAATGGCAAAATCGCCCTTGACCACAAACACCGCGCGCCCGGCAGCCGCGGTGCTGCCAAACAGCTTGAAATGAATATGGCTGAAGTTGGTCAACACGTTAATAATGAGCGCGGCATCATAGATGGGGTCCCATTTTTCGCGGCTGATATCGATCATCAGCTTGAAATAGACGTTATCATAGCTACGCTGGTCCACCAGCTGGCCGTTTTGCAGGTTGGCAACTTTCAGGCGGTATTCGCGCGCCATTTCCATCAGGTCCATCACAGCCACAATGTCCAGCTGGCTGACGCGGCGCAGCACAGGGTGGACCATTTTGGTCAGATATTGCAGCATGTTCAGCTCGGCCCAAAAGTCCGTATAGGGGCCAATGCGCGCCTCGCCGCTGTCCAGTTCCTCTTGCAAATAATCATATTCAGCAATCAGGTTATCATAAATGGCGGCTTTCAGGTCACTGGGGATGCTAACGCTGTATTCCCGCAGCAGCAGGTCACGGCCATCATCGGTGGCTTCATCCTCCACGCAGGCACTGATGCCCTCCATCACGCGCTTTTCAGTCTTTTTGGCAGGCAGCATGCGGCCGCTGACCCATTTGCTGATATAGGAAACATCGTATTGCAGGCGCTTGGCCAGGGTATAGTTCTTGACCTCCGCAACTTCCAGCAAATGCTCCAGCAGAATGCTGAATCTATTTTTATCATCCATTGCACCAAATCCTCTTCACCCATTTAGTTTGCACTTTTCCTTCATTTTATTATACAAGTTCCATATTTCGATTGCAAATTCAAATGATAACAGGTAAGGAAAAAATGAAGAAAATATATTAAAATCTTTCACAATTCGCGGCCGCATTCTTTGGCATTCATGCCAGTTTGTTGCTTTTTTGTTGTTTGAACTGACAAAGTTTGTTTGTTCTGCTTGTGATATCCTCCAAAAATTATACTTCGCGCGCCATATTTGCCAAATTTAGCCGCAGCTTTTTAGTAGGTTTTGCCCTTGCACCGGCCTGATGTGTTCGCCATGTTTTTGTGTGTTGCCTTTATTATGCGGGTAAGGTAAATTGCGATTTTTTAATCGTGTACTATTTCTAGCTTTCGGCGGGGTGGGGTCCCCCGCCCTACTGGCCTGGCAAATATTTCACCGAACCTATGCCCACAAATACAAAAATGCCGCAGCAGACTGTTACATCTGCTGCGGCATTTCTATTTAGGGGTTAATGGGCTGGTTACAGCTCATTGTTCGGCTGTGGGATTACTGCAGAACGCCGGTGTTCTTATCGAAATGATAAGTGCGGCCATCAATGACTGCATCGCCCTTAGCCATGGTGCCATAGATCGGGTCGAAATAGTAACGCTTGTCCGCGCTCCAGCCCTTGATCATGTGGCCCTGTGCATCGTAACGGACCCACTTGCCGGTGCCATCGGCGCGGTCAGCCCACTGGCCAGCTTTGGATTCCTGATAGACATCCTTGCTGGTGGCTTTCTTGCCCTGGTCAACGGCGTCCAGCCAGTACCAAGCGTCGGAAGCCGGGTCATAGATTTCCTTGCCGCGGCCATCCAGGCCCTGGCGGACACCCTTTTCGTACCAGTAGTCAGCGCCTTTGATGGTCAGCCACTGGTTGTCCAGAGCAACACCGGTGTACTTGTCAAATGCGCAAGGTACGCCGTCAATGTCGCCTGTGCCCTTAGCCATAGCGCCGGTGATCAGATCGAAGTAATACAGGCCATTTTCGGTCTGCTGCCAGCCCTTGACCATGTGGCCGTTCTCATCGTAACGGACCCACTTGCCGGTGCCATCGGGCTTATCAGCCCACTGGCCGGCGGCGGATTCCTGATAAACATCCTTGCTGACGGTCATTGCGCCGCCCTGGACAGCATCCAGCCAGTACCAAGCGTCGGAATCGGGATCATAGATCTCTTTGCCGCGGCCGGTGGTACCCTGCTTCACGCCCTTTTCGTACCAGTACTTCTTGCCGTTTTCTTCAACCCAGCCGTTCTTCTCGCCGTACTTGGCGGTGTAGTCCTTGCCGTTGAAGGTGACAGTAGCGGTGGTAACGCCGCTGGTCTGCTTTACCGTTGCATCCACGAACTGAGCGCTTGCGCAGTTCTTATCGGTGCAGGTAAAGACAGCCATTGCGGTAATGGTGGTCTTTTCAGCGGCACCATGAACGGTGCGCTCCTCGACTTCGAGGGACTGGGGTTCCTCGCCGCCGTTGTTGGTGTTGTCTTCAGTGTTGCCGCCCTGGTCAGTTTCAATCTTGGTAAAGGTTGCTTTGATTGTCACACTGTTGGCATGCATATAGAATTCATACACGTTATTTTCAAGCTGTGCATCCGCAATAGGACCGCCAGTAGCCCCCTCCCAATACTCAGCTCCGCTTAGCTCATAGCCATCCGCCGGAGTAAAGGTGGCATAAAGTTTTGCAGTTTTATCTTCCGGTGCGCGCGTCTTAACGTTGCCGTCTGCATCCTTAACGGTAATCGTACCATTGCCTTCCACAACTTCAGTGGTAATGCCATACTCAACGATCGTAAACTGTGCGGTGACAGTTACATTGTCAGCAGGCATTTCAAAAGTGTAGGTGTTGGCTTTCTCGCCGGCCTTATACGAAACAACAGTATCCTTGCTGTCTTTAATCGCCAGACCGTTTTCAGCCAGCTTGGTCAGCATAGAATCGTTATCCACCGGCTCAACAGTCAGAGTAACAGTTTCGCCAGCTTTCACGCCAGTGGTCTTGTCAGCCGTCACCTTGCCGTATTCGGTGTTTTTGATCGTAACGCTGTAGGTTTCAACCTTAACGGCCTCAAACACTGCGCTAACGGTAACATCAGCGGCAGGCATCTTGAAGGTTGCTTTGCCATCGGTCAGGGTCAGCTTTTCGGTCTTTTTATCTTCGCCGATCTGATAGCTGTAGGTCAGGCTGTCAGCCTTGAGCTGGTAGTTATCAGCTGCCTTAACGGTAACGGTAACGTCGGTACCTTCAACAGCTGCGGCCGGGTCTACGGTAACAGTGCCGTTCTCAGCAGGAGCTGCGGTAACCTTGTATTCCTTAACAAACTCTGCGCTGACGTTGACAGGGTAAGCAGGCATTGCAAAGGTGTAGGTGTTGGCATCGGCACCAGCGTTCACTTCAACGGTCTTCGCGTTGTTGTCAGCATCGGTGTAAGTAACCTTCAGGCCATTTTCCTTCAGGGCATAACCGGTATCCGGGGTAACCTTAACAGTAACGGTCGCGCCCTCAGCAGCGGTGGCCGGGCTGATTTCCAACTTGCCGTTGGTGGTTGCCGCCTGCTTGACCTCATAGGTCTTGGCGTCTTTGGTAACGCTGATGGTCACATCGCCGTCCGGCATAGTGAAGGTGTAAACCGTCTTAGCCTTTTCGGTGGTAGCCTGGGCTGCGGCTTCGTCCTGCGCTGCTTCCTGAACTTCAGTCAGAGCAACATCGGTATCGCCGTTCTTTGCGGTAACGGTAACGATATAGGTGCCTTCCTTTTCTACGGTCAGGGTAACGGTATCGTCCTTGATGTAGGTGTTGTTGGTGGTGCCCAGGGTCAGCTTAACACCTTCAACTGCTTCCGGCAGGGTTACAGTGTGAGGTACGCTCTCGGTTGCGGTATGGCAATCAGAGCACAGGTACACATTGTTGCCAACGGACTTGGTTTCCAGCTCGTCCAGAGCCCAGGTATGGCCCTTGGGCAGTGCGCCGTCATCGTACTTCTTTTCACCCTGGGTCAGGCCGTACTTGGTGGTGCGGGCCTGGGTGTAAGCGGGGGTATTGCACCATGCTTCAACGGTAACATCGGTGGTTGCGCCGCTCTTCAGGTCGCTGACCATGTCGGACATCGGCATGGTTTCAACCAGGTTAGCGCACCACATGAACTCTTCGTTCTTGTTCTTCTCGTCAGAGCTGCCCATGTTCTGGTTGTAACTCGGGTTGTAGTTCCAGGACTCGGTCTTGTAGCTCTTACGCTGGTCATAGGAAAGGCCGGAATCATCGGTCTTAACAACCGGCTTGCCGTCCTCACCCAGTTCGTCCAGGCTCTTGTAAGTGTTGGACAGGTTGGTGCCGACAGAAACGACCAGCTGATCCTTGGTGGTGTTGATGCCGGTGATCACAGTCTGGCCCTGCTGGGTGGTGGTAGCAAAGCTGTAGCTGTCACGCAGGGTCAGGCCCGCCAGAGGATGGTTCTTGAAGGTGCCCAGATACTTCACACTGCTGGTATCCTGGGCGCTATCCATGATAACCATGCTCATGCCGGTAAAGTGGGTATCGGGAACCATGTTGCCGTCCTTATCCTTGGTCAGCTTAATGCCGCCATAGACGGTGTTGTATTCCTTCACTTCTTCCACTTTGCCGGTGGTCGGGTCCATACGGTAGATGGCGTTGTTGACGTTGAAGTACAGCTTGCCATCATACAGTGCGGTAGAGTGTACCAGTGCGGGGTAGATCCGCTTTGCAGCAGCGTCTGCCAGGCACTCGGTGTTCAGGTTGTTTTCAACCTTGGTATGCTTATCTGTTGCACTGGTATCGATCTTATAGATGGTGCCAGCTTTGGCCAGAACCTTGGCATTGCTGTCGTCATCATTGAAGTTGCTGCTGGTTTCCTTCAGATCGTTGTAGTACATCAGGATGATATCAAACGGGTCATCCGTCTTGGTAAAGCTGCTCATGCTGAAGCCGCCGGGCCTGCTGCTGCTGGAATCCGCTTTGCGGATATAGTAGTTCGCATTACGCGGACGTGCTTCCAGAGTATCGGGGCCCTGGTTCTGCATCTTCTTCATGAACTGCTGCATCTGGGAGTTGTTACCAGAGCTGCCGGAACCAGAGCTGCCGCTGTCGCCGTTCTCGGCCTGCTTGCGGCGCATGTCGTTATACAGGTTCTGGTTGGTCGTGGTATCAACGTAATAGAAGTAATTATCGTCGAAGTAGATGGGGCTGCAGATAGAGGTGAACCAGGTATCCTCGTAGCAGGTATCGGTGTAACGGGTCTCGTTCTTGTTATCCGCCTTGGTGTAAGAGTAATGCGGCTTGCCGTTGTTCATCACATAGCTGCCATCATCATTCTTATCGGGTTCCTTGTTTTTGGTGTAGGTGTAGCCATCGTACAGCGAGTCAATGTAATCATAGTACTTGCTGTAACGGCCTTCCAGACCGGAGGGAGAAACCAGGAAGTTGACATGGCGCAGGTCGCCTGCGTTCTCAACGCGGGTCTGGGCCATGCACTCGGTGTTCACGTCGTCATAGCAGACGTCAACATAGTACCAGTTCTTGTTGGGTTCGCCGGTGGTCATCGTAGCAGAGTTGCTGTCGCCCTGCAGCTTGTTGACCTTGACTGCGTTGAAGTAGTGGACGTTGTTGAACATGCCGCCGCCGAACGCATTACCGGCAATACTGGTATCAGAAGTATCGCAGTAATACAGGATCTGGGCAAAGTCAACAACAGCGTTATCGCCTACTTCATCGGGGGTTTTCCAGCTGCCGTCATCATTCTTATAGATGCTCTTGTTGTCAGGCAAATTCTGGACCATGTAGTTAAATGCAGATGCATAGCCCAGGCAGATGCAGCCATACTCAACGCCCTTAGCGCCGATCTCGCCGCCCAGCAGGGCGCCGAAAGCAGTCATCTGGATGGGGTCGTTGTTGCCGCCGCCGGTGATATCGCCCATGGAGCCCATATCGAATTCTGCAACCTGGGAGATCCAGTCGTGCAGGATCAGCAGCTTGGTGACATAGTCAGCGCTGTCACCCAGCTTGGCAACCTGTGCCAGGCCTGCATCACGGATGGCTTTCAGAGCTTCGCCATAGTTCATGACGTAAGACATGAACGCCTGTGGCAGCATGTTCAGCATGAATGCCATGGTGGTCGGCGGGACATCATCGTTCGGATCAATGCTGCACAATACCTTGATTGCGCCCATGGTGCCGGTGATGCTGCCATCCTCGCCCTGCTTCTGAACGCCCTTGGAGGTCCAGAACGGAGCAACCACGCCGAAGTACTCTGCTTCGTCCTGGTTGAACTGCGACAGCTGGAAGTAGTAGTAGTTCATCTGCGCAGTCGAGACATCGTAAGTATTGGTGACCTGGTTGCCCTGGTCGTCCACATACACGGCAGTCTTCTGGCTGTCGTACAGCAGCAGGCTGTTCTTGCCCTTGTTGTCGCCGCTCTGATAGGTGAAGTTCACCTTGCTTGCGTCAACCGGGTTGTTCTGCATATCGTACCAGTTGCCGCCGTCCATTGCGGACACCAGGGTAACGCCGGTGCCGCCGGAGGTGGTATCCAGGGTCGGGGTGCCGCCCACGTTGATGTAGACGGAATTGTCATTCTGGTCTACCACAACGCTGACCGGCATGGTCTGCATCGGCTTGGTTTTGATTTCTTCGCCGCAGACAGCGCACTTGAAGGTGATGCTTTCGCATTCCCAGTCAATGGTAACGGGAGCGCCGGCAGAAATTTTGCCGGTTTCACTGTCATAGAACAGCTGGGCATTATCTTTGGAAAATTCGCCCTGCTGTGTCTTCGTCATCTTCCAGTTGAAGGTAGCAACAAAGTTGCCATCTGCATCCTTGGGCACGGCATGGCTCTGGCAGGGCAGGGCGGCAATGTCGTCGGTGCGGGTGGTGGGTTCCTTGTATTCCTTCTTAACCGGGCTCTTGTCAGCGGGCACGCTGGCAGAGTAAACGGTCTTGCCGGCAACGCCGGGCTTTGCCTCGGTGGTATCCTTGGTTACGGTGCCTTCTACCTTCTGGTAGGCATCGCCCTTTTCACAGGTATACACAGCGGTGTAAGCCCAGCCGTCATCGGTCTTGGTCCAGTAACCATCGGGGGTTTCCTTCCAGGTATGGGTGTGGCCATCCTCCGGGTTGGTGTCATTCCAGTACCATTTCGGCTCGCCATAGGTATGGCTGTCTGCAGCGGCGCTGGCCGCAAAGGTATCGGAGTTTTCAGCAACGTAAGCCTGTGCGTAGCTGTCAGCCTGCTGCGCAATCACTTCATCATCGCTGTTGGTCATGGACTCCATCGCAGAGGTCATGCCGGAGCTGCCGGTAAAGGTAACGGTGGTCACAACGCCTGCGGCATTCGTCTCATAGCCCAGGTCGGTAACGGCGCTGGACAGATGATACGTTTTGATGGTGGCAGCCATCACCGATGCCATCTCGTCCTTGTTCAGGCCATAGGCTTCGGTGTTGATCTTGCCGGCTGCGGCGTTGGCGTACATGGCATCGGCCAGTGCATTTTCCAACGCTGCAAGGCTCATGCCCGCCTTGCTCTGTGCAGTCGCTTCCAGCTTGGCATCGTCCTGCTCCAGTTCATGCACTTCGCCCTGGGCAGCCAGCGTTTGGGCTGTCTGCTTGATCAGGTCTGCGGTGCTGGTGAACTTGGGCAGGGACTGCACAGCGCTGGCCGCGCTTGCTGCGCTAGCTGCAACAGACTGCGCTACCGAAGAATCAATCTTGGTAGTTTCGGCAGCTGCGGGAAGCGCCACGCTTTGGGCAACCATGGCTGCTGCCAGCACGGATGCACCAAAACGCTGAAGGTTTTTCTTCATAGTTTTATCCTCCCTTAAGTGGTTACTACTTTCCCCTTTTGTGTGAAAAGTGGTACGGCAGATGTGCGGCACTTTGCAGGTGTTGATTGCAAAACGCCTGGTTGTGCCCCCTCGGTCTGGCGATCCCCTGCCGGGCTGCGGCCTGCTTTCGTGGCTTTTGGCCCCGGCACAGCGGCTGACAAAACGTTGTACCGGCTGCATGTCTTGATCCTGCAAATGATAACCTTTCCGACACATCTAGGTATATACATTATATCACAGTTGCCAGAATTTGCATAGTTAATTAGAGCGGTTTCTAGGTAAATTTTTGTCCTTGAATCAACCGAAACCTGTTTTTCGCACATTATTTGCGTTGCGGTGCGGTGACTCTTTGGCGGTATTTATTAACATTTTTGAATGGTTTATTCCTGCTTTTATCAAATGATTGAACATTTACCCCGATAATGTTCTTTGCAATCTCTTAATCCAATCACCCGGTATTGTAATCGCGCATTTTTTGTCATTTCGGTTTGGCTTGTTGTTGAGAGATTTGGCAGAGATTGGAGGAAACTTGAAGGGAAAATTGGAGGTTGAGAATTGCCCATTATAAATTGTACTGTAGAGAGCGTTCCTGACCGTTCCGAAAACTTAGAGATAGATCACCCCTTGCCCCTTAACCACGACCTGAAATACACCTTCCCAAGGTAGGGCGGTGTGAGTGCTCCCTCCTGCTCCACTTTTTCAAAGTTCCGAATGGTGTCCTCTCCCCTATCTACAATTCCTGATGTTTTCATGATGCCTTCCTTGGTCTTCCACACCCGGCCTTTGCCCCCTCCCCGTCCCATAAGTCGTACACAACAAAAAGGCCCCTGCCTTAACAGCAGGAGCCTTGAAAGCTATATCACAAGCCGAAAATTACTTCTCGATCTTGGAAACAACGCCGGAACCAACAGTGTGGCCGCCTTCGCGGATAGCGAAACGCATGCCTTCTTCCATGGCAACCGGGGTAATCAGCTCAACGTGCATATCAACGTTGTCGCCGGGCATGCACATCTCAGTGCCTTCGGGCAGGGTGATGATGCCGGTAACGTCGGTGGTACGGAAGTAGAACTGAGGACGATAGTTGTTGAAGAACGGGGTATGACGGCCGCCTTCTTCCTTCTTCAGGACGTAAACATGGCCATCGAAAGTGGTGTGAGGATGAACAGAGCCGGGAACAGCCAGAACCTGGCCACGCTCGATCTGGTCACGGTCAATACCACGCAGCAGAGCGCCGATGTTGTCGCCAGCCTGAGCGAACTCGAGGCTCTTGCGGAACATTTCCAGACCAGTGATGGTGGTGGTCAGCTTCTCTTCCTTCAGACCAACGATTTCCATCTGATCGCCGACATGAGCAGTACCACGCTCAACACGACCGGTAGCAACGGTGCCACGGCCGGAGATGGTCATAACGTCCTCAACGGGCATCAGGAACGGCTTATCAGCAGCACGGTCCGGGGTCGGGATGTAGCTGTCAACAGCGTCCATCAGCTCCCAAATGCACTTGTATTCCGGAGCATCGGGATCCTTGGAAGTGCTCTCCAGAGCCTTCAGAGCGGAGCCACGGATGATCGGGGTGTTGTCGCCGTCGAAATCCTGGCTGTCCAGCAGTTCGCGAACTTCCATTTCGACCAGGTCGAGCAGCTCTTCGTCGTCAACCATATCGCACTTGTTCAGGAACACAACGATCTTGGGCACGCCAACCTGACGAGCCAGCAGGATGTGCTCACGGGTCTGCGGCATCGGGCCATCGGTTGCAGCAACAACCAGGATAGCGCCGTCCATCTGAGCAGCACCGGTGATCATGTTCTTGATGTAGTCAGCATGGCCCGGGCAGTCAACGTGGGCATAGTGACGCTTCGCGGTGTGGTACTCAACGTGAGCGGTGTTGATCGTGATACCACGAGCCTTCTCTTCAGGAGCCTTATCGATGCTGGAGTAATCCATGAAATCGGCGTCGCCCTTCAGAGCCAGAACCTTGGTGATAGCGGCAGTCAGAGTGGTCTTGCCGTGGTCAACGTGACCGATGGTACCGATGTTGACATGCTCCAAAGAGCGGTCAAATTTTTCCTTTTCAGCCATTGGAAGTATCCTCCTTTAATTCAAACAGATAAAATAGCCTGTTGTAAGGCTATCATACTAGATTTTTCAAGAAAAATCAAGTATTTTGCGCGAATTTGTGCAGAATCAGCCCTTATTGCGCTCGGTCATGATCTTATCTGCAACACTCTTGGGAACCTGCTGGTAATCAGCCGGCTCCATGGAGTACTGGCCACGGCCCTGGGTCTTGGAACGCAGGTCGGTAGCGTAACCGAACATCTCGGACAGAGGAACCATAGCGGTGACACGGGCAGTGCCATCGGTGGATTCCTGGTTCTGGATCGCGCCGCGGCGGCTGTTCAAGTCGCCAATGACGTTGCCCATATACTCGTCAGGAACAACAACGTCGACCTTCATGATGGGCTCCATAATGACGGGATCAGCCTTCTTCATAGCATCCTTGAATGCCATGGAGCCGGCGATGGAGAACGCCATTTCAGAGGAGTCAACTTCATGATAGGAGCCGTCCCACAGAGTGACCTTGACATCCACGACGGGATAGCCAGCCAGAATGCCGGACTTCATCGCGCCCTGGATACCGTTGTCAACAGCGGGGATGTATTCCTTCGGGATAGCGCCGCCAACAATACCGTTGACGAACTCATAACCCTTACCCGGGTTGGGCTCAATCTTGATCTTAACGTGACCATACTGGCCCTTACCACCGGACTGACGTGCATACTTGGTTTCCTGGTTAGCATCCTTGCGGATGGTTTCACGGTAGGCAACCTGAGGTGCGCCAACGTTAGCTTCGACCTTAAACTCGCGGAGCAGACGGTCCACGATGATTTCCAGGTGGAGCTCGCCCATGCCGGCGATGATGGTCTGACCGGTTTCTTCATCGGTCCAGGTACGGAAAGTCGGGTCCTCTTCAGCCAGCTTAGACAGGGCAATACCCATCTTCTCGCTGCCAGCCTTGGTCTTGGGCTCGATGGCAACGCGGATAACCGGCTCGGGGAAGTTCATGGACTCGAGGATGATGGGATGCTTCTCATCGCACAGGGTATCACCAGTGGTGGTGTTCTTCAGACCAACAGCAGCGGCGATATCGCCAGCGTAGCAGATGTCGATATCCTTACGGTTGTTTGCATGCATCTGCAGGATACGGCCGATACGCTCGTCCTGATCCTTAACAGAGTTGTAAACAGTGGTGCCAGCCTCAACGGTACCAGAGTACACGCGGAAGAAGCACAGCTTACCGACATACGGGTCAGTCATAATCTTGAATGCCAGTGCAGAGAACGGCTGATCATCGGAAGAAGTGCGATCTTCTTCCTCGCCAGTCTCCGGGTTGGTGCCCTTGATGGCCGCAACGTCGGTCGGAGCGGGCATATAATCAACGATTGCATCCAACAGTTTCTGAACGCCACGGTTCTTGTAAGAAGAGCCGCAGACAACAGGAACGATCTCGTTGGAAATAGTAGCCTTACGCAGAGCAGCCTTGATTTCTCCCTTGGTCAGCTCTTCGCCGTCCAGGTACTTCATCATCAGCTCTTCGTCGGTCTCAGCAACAGCTTCGATCAGCTTGTCATGATATTCCTGAGCCTGTTCTTTCAGGTCTTCAGGAATTTCCTCAACGCGCACATCATTGCCCATATCATCATAGTAGATATCGGCGTTCATGTCGATCAGATCGATGATGCCGCGGAAAGTGTCTTCCTGGCCGACAGGCAGCTGGATAGGCACACCGTTGGCATGCAGACGATCATGCATCATCTGTACGCAGCGGAAGAAGTCAGCACCCATGGTATCCATCTTGTTGACGTAAACCATGCGGGGAACCTTGTACTCGTCAGCCTGGCGCCAAACGGTTTCAGACTGAGGCTCAACGCCACCCTTTGCGGCCAGAACGGTAACAGAACCGTCCAGAACACGCAGAGAACGCTGAACTTCAACAGTAAAGTCAACGTGGCCCGGGGTGTCGATGATGTTGATACGATGACGGTTCTTTTTGAACAGAGCCGGATCGTGCTGGGTCTCGGTGTGGCTCCAGTAGCAGGTGGTTGCAGCGGAAGTGATGGTGATACCACGTTCCTGTTCCTGCTCCATCCAGTCCATCGTAGCAGCGCCGTCATGAACTTCG
>ERZ791911.1000-NODE-1000-length-15081-cov-9.121256_pt1 | contig 15081 bp, 10 predicted proteins | sample MGYA00510142_ERZ791911 | MGnify/ENA primary metagenome ERZ791911 (study PRJEB30046, sample SAMN00792056) | human gut metagenome | study: EMG produced TPA metagenomics assembly of the A metagenome-wide association study of gut microbiota in type 2... | reverse complement strand
GTCCCTGTCGAACAGGCTCTCGAAGAGTTGCAATCCGTCCTCGAAGAGATCGATATTCCCGCGGAAGATGGCGCTGTCACCCGCAGCGGCGGCATACGGCGTGTGAAAAACGTGACGACGGTTTCTCCCGAAGCGTTAAGTCCCGGCGGTACCCGCAGCGAAGCCACGGCCGACGTGGAGGATCTGCTCTACATCGTCAATTTCGAGAACGAGGCGGGCTATGCCATTCTGGGGGCCGACGACCGGTTGGAGCCGGTCTATGCGGTCGTCGATGAAGGAAGCCTCACGACCGAAGAGTTCCGGTATGCCGTAACCATAACCGATGAACAGGCACAAGCCGACGGAAAATTCGTTTTCCCGCTGCAATTGGTTGCACAGGCTGCGATCATCGGAATCGAAAACGCCGATACAGATGCTGATGGAGGAGTCGCACCTATGAGCGACGACGGACGTCACACGGGGGATTTAGGCGGCGATGTTTTAAGACGAGAATATGTTTATGTCACTCAAGAAAAAGTCGGACCGCTGATCCCGGTGAAATGGGGACAAGGGTATCCTTTTAATGCAAGTGTCACACAAATCAATGGAAAATGTTGTTGGGCAGGATGTTCGGCTATTGCTGTGGCACAGGTTTTAGTATCAAATTATTGGCATTATGGTTCTGTAGTCGGGTCGATCAAAGGAACTCCGATCGATTGGACATTGATCAGACGTGCGATTCAGAATCCTAATCTTCTTATAGCCACAGAAGGAAAACCGTCCACTCTTACTCCTGAAGCCAAAGCTGTGTCTATGTTAATATACGCAATCGGCGTTGTCCTGAATATGGATTATGGTTTGGATGGAAGTTCTGCGAGTCTAAAAGATTCTCGAGATGGTTTGACTTATGTCCTTTATAAGGGAGTAAATGATCACACTTACCGTGATAGTTATGTACGTACGATGATGTTGGATCGAAAAAAAACAACTATAGTAAGAGGACATTCTAGTACTGGCAGAAAACTTAATCATCAGTGGAATATAGATGGTTGGTTATATCGAATGCGTTATATAAAAACTTATTATCGTAACGGTACTACATCAATCTCTTCAAAGGAGCAGGTTCCACAAACGCTTATTCATTGTAATTTCGGATGGAATGGACTATGTAACGGTTATTATTTTAGCGGTAGTTTTAACACGACGACAAAGCCTGTTGATCAGGAAAGTGGGATAGATAATGTAGAAGGTACCCAAGATGGAAATTACACTGACGATTTGCGAATGATTACTTATACGGAAATACCTTAAAATCTCCTATTATGAAACGAATCAAATATTTGGGCGTGCTGTTGTCGATCGTTACATTATGTGTCGCCTGCGAAAAATCGGAAAAGGATGGACTAGGTGGGTTCCATAAAAATTTTGTCGAATTGTATGTCGATGGGCAGATCATGTTGACTGAATTTCAAAACGAATGTTCGGGGGATGCACATAGGTTATCGAAAAAACAGATTGCGGGATTTGTCATATGCATACCATCTCCCAAAATGTATTTTTTTTACGGACCAGACATCGAAAAATTCAACCGATGGGCTGCAAGAAACAACGATATTGATTTTAATCAGGTATTAGCTAACGGTGCTTTACCTATGGTCGCCACTTTTGCCGATAATTTCAGTAAAATGGTCGTTACAAGCAATGCCGACTGGGATGAAGCACATCCCGCCGGGACATCGCTCGACGATGTTTTGCAGGTGCGCATCAACTCTTCCTCCGATTTCGTACACGACGGTTACGATATGGGAGAATATAAGTATGAATTTCTGCAAAATTACGATTATCTCAAAACCATCGAAAAGCGTCCGTCGGAGTTGACTGCTGCCGACATGAAAATGGTTTACTATTCATTGACAGATTTCAGTTCACAGACAAAATCCCCTGTAATCGTCTTCACCAGTGCCCCGACGCTCGAAAAAGAGCATACGCTGACGCTTCGCTGGACGACCGTCGAGGGCGATGTCAAGACCGCCTCGATAACCTGCACGCCGGAGGTCGATCCTGCGTTGCAATAAATAGCCGACAGGAACAGCATAATATAAGGTCGAACTTCAATACGGGCTAAAATTCTTGCCGCTCCAGTCCTGTTTCGCAAGAAAGACGCTCTAGACAAACGTTTGATCCATTGCAATTTCGGATGGGGAGGGACAGCCAACGGGTATTATTACTACGGAGCTTTCGATCTGCGCAACGGACCGGAGGCCGGTCGGTGCGGCGGGAGGGAAGGATGGTGAAAAGTCGGCGCGAAAATGCGACGGAAAGCGGGACGCCCTTGCCCGGTCGGTTTTGTCGTATATATCCAAACCGACAAAAGATTTTTCGCTCGATTTCACATTGCAAAAGTTTGAATATTCAAAAATAATTGCACGATTTTTGTTTTTTTAATAAAAACATCTCTGAATTTGTCATTTTATTCGCTTTAACCCTAATTTGATATGAAAAACATGAAGTATTTGTCGCTACTGGCAATTTTAGGGTTGCTTGTCGGCTGTACCAGTGACTTGACCACAGAGGAAGTCCCCCAACCTCCGTCCGTCCCCGAGCAGAAAATCTCGCACGTCGTCCCCGTCGAACAAGCCCTTGAGGATTTGCAAGGCCTTCTCGAGGCGATCGACGCTCCGGCGGAAGACGGCGCTGTCACCCGCAGCGGCGGCATACGGCGTGTGAAAAACGTGACGACGGTTTCTCCCGAAGCGTTAAGTCCCGGCGGTACCCGCAGCGAAGCCACGGCCGACGTGGAGGATCTGCTCTACATCGTCAATTTCGAGAACGAGGCGGGCTATGCCATTCTGGGGGCCGACGACCGGTTGGAGCCGGTCTATGCGGTCGTCGATGAAGGAAGCCTCACGACCGAAGAGTTCCGGTATGCCGTAACGGTTACTCCCGAACAGGCCGAAGCGGACGGTGAGTTGGTATTCCCCCTGCAAATGGTTGCACAGGCCGCGATCGGAGGTGTCGATACCGGCGGTGGCGGAAACGGCATCGTCGGAGGCCCTATTACCGATATAGAACATTGGTGGCCGGAAGGACAACAACCTGTCGGTATTGACTATGAACCTTGGGAAACCAAAGAACAATCAGGCATTCTCCTCAAAACCCGATGGAACCAAACCAAACCATATAATTATTTATGCCCAATTGAAAATGGCAAAAACTGTTTTGCCGGATGTGTCCCGGTAGCAGTTGCACAAATTTTAGTTTTCAACGCTTTAAATTATAATAAAAAATTTTATCAAATAGGAGATCAGCTTTTGAATGAAGCCATGTGGCTTAATATCGAAGAAGCGGTAACACATCCCCAGTTAGTGAAACCTGTTGTAAGTGGGGAATCCATGAATGCCCAAACATGGGCTGTAGCCTATTTCATCAATAAAATGGGAGAGGCAGTTGGTGTGAAATACCACAGTGACGACGGAGGTTCTCCCGCCCCAACGAAAAACGTAGTGAAGTTACTCCAATATTTGGGTGACATAGGATTAGGCTATTCAAATATAGCTTTATCGCCTATAACTACCGACAAAGTTCGGGATATGATTTTCGTGAAAAAACTTCCATTTTATTATTCCGGGAAGAGCAGTACTAATAGTCACGCATGGGTATTGGACGGTTGGTTGCTCCGTGAAAGACGCGTGATAACCAGATATGCTTTTTTGCCTACTCAATACCACACAGAGTCGAAAGAATTTGTGCATGCCAATTTCGGCTGGGGAGGACAAAAAGACGGATACTATACATTCAATGCGTTCTATACAGACAGGGGACCTGTCAGCCCGCAGTCAATAGAAGACAGAGATTACGATCATGATTTTTCGGCCGTCACTTATAATTTGAGCAAATGAAAAAGTTATTGATTTATATTTTTTTGAGTAGTCTGGTTGGTTGCAACGAACCGGAGGAGTGGATTGGAAATGGATCCGGCTATTCGAAATATCTCGTTCAAAATTATGTGGACGGGAGCTATGTTTTATACGGCATGCTGGCTGAAAAACCATCGACGCTCTATTCCATGTCCGGATTTCAGGTACTTCTGGAGGATCCGGTGTACTATCAGACACCGGAACAGGAGGGGGCGCAGCATACCGACGATTTTCTTCGAATCGCAGAGCGCAATCACGATACGGAATACAACAATCTGAAGTCGCTTCCATGGTCGGATTTGACCGCATTCGCAGACAATTTCACCGGCATAAAAGTTACCAGCGACAAAGATTGGAGCGCCAAATACCCGGCAGGATCGCCGTTGAACGATAAAATGGGAGTTCGGTATGTAAGCTATGCCGAATACATAGAGAACGATTATCATTCTTATTCCGATCTTGGGAAAGAAATTCTATTTCTATACAACAAACCGTTGTCGGCTTTGCAACCCGACGATCTGCGGGTGGTCGAATACACTCTTTCCTCCTTGTCGATTTACTCGTTTATACTTTATTTTACGTCGGTTCCCGACAATCCGGGCGAAGTGCATACTTTTACGGTGGAGTTCACCACTTCGGATGGCACGGTCAAGACCGCCTCGATAACCTGCACGCCGGAGGTCGATCCTGCGTTGCAATAGCCGGCAGCACAAATTCGGGTAATTGTAAAATAGCCGATCCGCAGTGGATCGGCTATTTGTCTTGTCGTATCCGTACTTTATTTCTCCCCGGTTTCGGGAACGACTTTCTGAAAAGGTAAAAAACACCCCGATCGACGAAAACGAAGCCGAAGTCGAAGCGGACTGTCTTTATAACCACTTTTTGAAACGGAAGAACCAAATGGTCAAACCCGAGCAGAGAATCATCAATGCGATGGCAAACAGGTAGCCGTACTTCCAGGTCAATTCCGGGATCGAAAAGTTCATACCGTAAATACTTGCAATCAGCGTGGCGGGCATAAAGATCACGGCTGCCACCGAGAAGATCTTCACGATCTCGTTCTGCTCGATATTGATAAGACCCAGTGCCGCATCCTGGATATAGTCCAGACGCTGGAAACTGAAATCGGCATGGTTGATGAGCGAATTTACGTCCTTGATCATCAACTGCAAACGCGGGTAGATATCGTTCGGGAACCGTTCGCTGCGCAGAATGCCCGACAGCACGCGCTGGCGGTCGAAGATGTTCTCCCGCAGCAACATCGTACTCTCCTGCAAGGTATTGATGCGACGAAGCACCTCCTTGTCGATCGAATCCTCGCCATTGATATTGCGGCTCAACGACGACACCTGACGGGCGATCAGCTCGACCATGTCAGCATCGTAGTCGATCCGCACTTCGAGCAACGTGATGAAAATATGATAGCCCGTTGGATAGTTGCGGTAGTTGATCTGGAGCCGCTTCTCCGTCTCCTGAAACGTCCGCGACTCGGCCTGGCGCACCGAAACCAGCACACCTTCGTTCGAAATGATGAACGACACGGGTTCGATGACGAAACTCTCGCCCGTCGGCACGAAAAAGTTGGCGTTCGAAATGATCGCATTCTCGGTTTCGGAATATTTCGAGGTCGATTCGATCTCTTCGACCTGCTGCTTGGTCTGAAGGTTGATCTCCATGAAATTCTCGACCGCTTTCTGCTCCTTGATCGTGGGTTGCAGCATATCGATCCACAAGATATCGTCGTAACCCAACTCCTCGAAGAGCCCGGTATCGGCGTTTCGGATGATCTTGTTGTATTGCTTGAGGTAAATCGTAATCATAAAGCACCCTGTATTAATCCGGTTCCCCGGGTTGCTTTCTGCGTGAACTGGTCAAGACAGGGGGCCGCCCGGCGGCATGAGCCCTGCCTACTCCCTTCAGCCGGGATTTACACGGGGCGACACCTTGAGTCCCGAATCCCAGAACTTCTGAAGGGCCCGGCGCTTCTGATTATCGAAGATATAGTCGATATTACGCGTCAAATATTCATAGGCATCGTACGGCTTTTTGTCGAATCCCGCTTCGAGGATCGCTTCGTAGGTATGTTCCAAACCGAACGTGAGGGCATGCTGCAGCGATTCGATGACTTCGTAGGGCGTTCCCTTGCGAGCCACCCAGACGGCAAAGGCAAAGGGCAGTTTGGTCGCGGCCTGCCATTCGGCAGCCAAATCGTATTTATAGCGGAACTTCTCCTCGTGATCGAACACCTTGTCCCCGATCAACAGGAAAGCGTCCCCCTCCTGCGCATGACGAAGCTGTTCGTAGTCATCCAGAGAGTACCATTCGGGAGCGATTTTCCAACGATGGGCGGCCAGATAACCGACCAGTTGCACGGAGGTCTGGGAGTGGGGATCGAGAAAGACGCGCCGAACCTCGGAAACCGGGCCGTCGCTCAACAGCACGACGGTTCGCACGGGGCCGACGGCTCCGATGCAATATTCGGTAATCACATCCGTCGATTTGAGCGAGGGAACGGCGGCAGCCGGAAGCAGCGCCAGATCGGCACGCTCTTCGACGTAGTTTTTCGTACACTCGGAAGGAGGGGACAACAACAGATCGGCACGAAAGTTACCTTCGTGACGGATACCGTAGATGAATGGTATCGTATTGAGATACGACACTGCCGCTATGCTTGGAACCGACACCATCATCCATATCGTTGAATTTTTCGTTGAACTTCGCTCTTCGCCGCCGTGGAAGATACGGATATTTTCCACTTTTCGGCCGGAAGACTCCGGCTTCACGAAGATATTATGGAGCAAAAGTAGCTATTATATTTCAAATATCCAATTTTCAAGGCCAAATTAGACCGCTGCGACCGTCACCGCAACAGATTGAACCCCAGTCCGAACAAATTATCCGCCGACTTTATTTGCCGCAGATCGAAATTATTCCGGGTCGAATCTCTTGACAAGGGGTATTCGGATTGTTTATATTTGTCCCGACAAATCCGCTTTTCAACAGACGGCCTCAGGATATTTCCGACCTTTTCAACAATCGCAACAATTCTGTTGTCAGGAAATTATCCAGACTTTTCAATATCTATAAACATTTTATCAAAACTTTTTCAACATGAACCGCACCTATCTCACCCGTGCGATCCGGGAGCTCGCAGGCGTGTATGGCTACACGATCCACACCGATACCGACGACCGCACCCCGCGCGAGATCGTCCTGCTGCCCGCAGCCTGGCTTCCACCCATCCGGCTCAAGGAGGTCGAAGGCCGTCTGCACGGACGTGCGACCTACAGCGTCGAACTGCGGCTGCTGCACCCCGGGGCAAAGCTCTCGTCCGAACGGCGCAACGAGGTATGGAGCCAAACGGAACTGCAACTCTTCGATCTCTTCACCCAGTTAAGCACCGACCCGAAGGTCATAGCCGTCGAAAACCTCACCGTCCAACCCGGATCGGGAGCCTACACCCCGCACGGAGAAATCTCCCAAACGGCCAAAGCCGACGTCATCATCTGTTTTTAGGCACCCGGACACCCCGCACAGCAGCCATCGGCCTTTCCGATGCCGCCTCCGCATCTTTCGAAAAAAACGAAGGGCACGACTCCGCCCACAGCCCCGACACCGGCGACCGCACGGTATCTCGGACCGCACACAATCATCCACTTCCAAACCCGTTTTCACATGACATTCACCTCTCTGCCGGAGATGTTTTCCTCCGTATTCGGCCCGCTCGCCTACACGTTCTCCAACGCGGCGGAAACGGAACTGTTTCTGGAAATACTCAGCACCAGGGACGGCTCCAGGATCGGCTCCAAACGGTTTTACAACACCCCGACCGGCACCCTGAACATCGCCCCGATGGTCCGGAAAAACATTCGCTTCGTCCCCTCGTCCGGCATGACCGGATTCTGCAATTCGGAAAGCCGGAGCGCTTCGGTGCAACTGGCCGTCGGAACGACCTACTCCGAAGTCCGGACCTTCGTCGCGGCACACGACTCCGTGAAACCGTCCCGGATTCTGACGACGATGCCTTCGCACCGCATCATCGCCTACGGCGAAAGCGACGAAATCACCTGCTGCATCCCGGGCCAGCACACCGTAACGGTCACGAGCGACATTACGGCAGAAGCTCTTACGTACAATGCGATCGGAGGGGAGGAGCTGACCCTCTTCCGGCTCAACACCCGAAGTTTTCTGCCCTCGGTCGGCACGATCACCGTCCGGATCGCCACCGCCGGGCAGACCGTAGCGGAAATCGGCTACACGGTCGTTCCGAAATGCGACGAAGGATGCCGTATCGCCTGGCGAAGCCGTGCAGGTTCGATCGAACACTACACTTTTCCGGTGGTGAAAAGCGTCGTCCAGAAAATCCGCAAGGAACAGGTACTCACCGACGACGCGGGCTACGAAGATATCAGTATCCGCGACGAACGGACGACGACCCTCGCCTCGGCCTTCGAACCCGCCGCCGTTATCGAAGCGCTGGCCGAAATCGCCGCATCGCCCCAAGTCTGGAAGATCGACGGCGACAAATACGAAGAGGTGGACATCCTGACCCGGGAGCAGACGATCGGCCGGCACGGCTCCCTGGGCTGTATCGAAATCAGCCTGCGTCCCCGACAAGAAACCCGCTGCCTATGAAACTCACTATCGACCAAATTCCCTGCGACCTCGACCCGTCGCAGCGCATCGCCCTCGACTACGATGCCCAGGATCTCGCCGACGTGCGAAGCGGAAACAAAGGGCACGCCCTCCGACTGCGGCTGCCGGCAACCCGGACCAACGACCGCATTTTCGGATTCGCCGCCGAGCCTTACACGGGCCAGCGCTTCAATGCCGCGCAGCACACGGCCGTTTTGAGCGACGGAGAGGCCAAACTGCTGCAAGGCTCCGTCCGGCTGCTCTCGGCAGCGTACGACTCCGACCCGGAGGGGTATCTGATAGAGATCCGCAGCGGCACCTCCGAATGGGCCCGGCAAGCCGCTGCGGAGATGTTCAACACCCTCGGCATCTCCTTCTCGGGACGGCTCACGCCCACGATGATCCGCCAGACCTGGACCAACAACACCCCGGTCAAATTCTTCCCGGTATGCCGCGACGAATACACCCCCGAACTGTCGTCGGTCGAACTGATTCCCGTAGAACGATTCCTCTCCGTGGACGACTACCACCCGTTCATTTCGGCTGCAACCGTCGTGCAGACACTCTTTTCCGAAGCGGGCTACACCCTTGAAAGCGATTTTCTGAACGGCGAATTTTTCCGCTCGCTCTACCTGAGCGGCGCCTATTCCTCGCGCGACACGAACGCCCTGCGGAACCACATGGATTTCCTGGCCCGGCGTACGACGACGGCGGCGACGACGGCGAACAGCGACGGCCGTGTGTACGCCAACCCCTACAAGTCGATCAACTCGGTAGGCAATTTCGTCGAAACGGTCAATCCGAACGACCAAAACGATCTGGGAGAAACCCTCACCGATGTCTTTTCGAACAACCACTGCTTCACCGTCGAAGACGGGGAGATCGTCTTCAGGCCCATGACCTCGGTGACGGTAGCCTTCGAATACCACATCCGCTACATCACCGACCACCGCATCCTCGACCGCAACCGCCTCAAAGGAATCGACTCCTTCTACCTGGGCGACGGCACCGAGGTACAGGGCGCCCTCGCAAACCGCTACGCCGACCGCAGAAACTCGACCAAACCCGCCTTCCAGTACCGTGCCATCGTGTTCAACCACACCGAAGGAAACTCCTACCGCCTCACCTGCACCGTCAACGGCACGGCCGGGCACGCAATCGGAGAGTTCGATTCGCGGTCGGCTCTGGTCACGACCCCTTCCGGCTCGACCGTCACGGCCCCGGTACTGCTCTGCAAAGCCGCCGGAAGCACGACCTACACGACCTACACCGGAGATTGGGCACTCTACGACGGCTACATCGGAGAAACCGGACAGACCGAAGTGGAAATGACCGTCCGTACCAACCCGGTAACTGTCACGCCGACCTCGCCCAAAACCTTCTCGACCATCTATTTCTACGGTGCGGAACCGGGGATGAAATTCTCCCTGAGCCGCCAATGCACCCTGCGCCCCGACTTCACCGGCGCACCCGGTCTGAACACCCCGATCTCTTTCGAGGACGTCGCCCGGCACCGCGTCCGCAAATGGGTCGTACTCGACGCCCTGCGGCACCTGTTCAATCTGCGCTTTTACACCGACGAGGAAACCCGCACGGTTTACGTCGAACCGGCCGACGACTTCTACCGCCTCGGCCAGACCTTCGACTGGAGCTCCCGGATCGACCGCTCGCAGCCGATCCTGCTGGGCGATGCGGCACAGGATGCGGAACGTGTCCGCATCTACAAGTACCGGGAGGCGGACGGTGCGGTGACCCGGCTGAACGCGACCCTGGAAGAGCCCTTCGGCCAGTGGCGTCTGGTCAATGACTCGGCGGCGGCGATCGACCGGGAAAGAAACCTCGCCAACCCCTTCTTCTCGCCGACGGTCAGCGAAACGGAATGTTATGCGGATGCACCTTCGGCCCTCGTCCTGCGGGTCGGCGACCGCGACGCCCCGGACACCACCGACCGGAACAGTTTCACGCCCCGCATCGTCCGCTACTGCGGCATGCAGCCCCTGCCCGCCGGCGAGCGCTGGGGCTATCCTTCCACCGGAGACAGCTACCCCCTGGCCGCATTCCACCGTAACGATCCCGACAACGGGTTCACGCTCTGCTTCGAAGACCGGGACGGACAACAGGGACTGCACCGCTTCTACGACACCCAGGCCGAACAGGAGAAACTCTGCCAGCACCTCACGCTCCACCTGCGGCTCGAACCGTGCGACATCGAACGGCTCTTTCAGATACAGCGCCTCGCCCCCTGCATCGCCTCGACGTTCCTGTTCCGCATCGGCGGCGAAGAGATCCGCTGCACGCTCCGCCGCATCGAGGGTTACGACCCCTCGGCCGCCTCGACCCGCTGCACCTTCACCCGTCTGCCCAACGGATAGCCCTTCGACCGTCCTTCATCCGCGCGGACCGCAGCCGTACGACTCCCCGCACTCTCACGGGATGCACTCCTCGAAAATCCGCCCAACCCTCCTGCCGGAGCGGGGACGCCGCGAAACCGCAACGATCCCGCCCACAGCCAACCCCATTCCGAACGCCGGCGAGCGAGCCGGCAAAAAACAACTTTCCATGCAATCCGACATTCAAATCACCAACCGCAACGACACCTGCTTCGTGGACATCGAAGGGGTGATCGGCGTCCCCGAGGAGTGGCAGTTCGACCAACCCTCGTCGCGCGTAGCCACCTACGAAAAATTCCGGGACAGCCTCGACCGGCTGCGCGAAATCGACGCCCCGGAAATCGTCGTCAATATCCGCTCGACGGGCGGCGACGTAAACGACGCCCTGCTGATCTACGAGGCCCTCTCGTCGCTCGACGGACACATCGTCACCCGCTGCTACGGCTATACGGCTTCGGCGGCCACAGTCATCGCACAGGCCGCATCGGAGGGATGCCGCGAAATATCGGCCCACGCCCTCTACCTGATCCACAATTCGATCTGCACCGCCGAAGGCAATGCCGAAGAGCTTGCGACCCGCATCGACCTGCTCCGCAAAACCGACGCACGCCTGGCGGAGGTCTATGCCGCCCGTTCTGGCCGCACTCCGGAGGAGTTCACCCTCCTGATGGCCGAAAACAACGGCTCCGGCCGCTGGCTCTCTCCGCAGGAGGCACTCGCCGCCGGACTCGTCGATCGGATCATCGAACCCTCCGCCACGGAAAAAACGCCTGCGGCACAGGCGACGCCGGCCGGACAATGGCGCAAGCTCTCGATCGTGATCACCTACTCGGACAAGGGAGAAAGCTGCTCGGCAAGCTGGGACTCGTCCGTCCGGCAGACGCCCTTCCCCCCGACCGCAACATCCTCCATTTCGGCGACCCGGAAAAAGGGTCCGGCCCCCGCACTTCGGAACTCGCCCTGCACGAAGGCCAGCAATTCGCGGCTCCGACCCGCACGCTCCCCCGCGAAGATCCGTCGATCGGAGAAACGACTCCCTCGGCCAACCAGCGAGCCTATGCCGAAGATGCAAAGCAACTGATCCGGTAAAACCCGCCCGCTGAGGATCCGGCGCCCCGCCTTCGGACACCCTCCGCAAAACTGCTACACCCGAACCGATTCCATTCGTTCGAACAACCCATTCAATCACCAAAAATCAAATTATCTTATGAGCGCACTCGAAAATGCCAAAACCTACACCGGCAAAAACCTCGAAACGATCTTTTTCCGCCCGATGCTGAGCGGTCCTTCGGCCATCGACCTGGGCGTCCGCGTCCTTTACAACATGCCCGTACCGACGACGGTGCAGATGTGGGAGCCCAAAACCGACATCCTGCAAAAATTCACCGCAGCAGGCTGGAGCGGCGGCGCCGGCTCGAAAAAACTCCAGAAAACCATCCCTCTCAACCGCGTGAAAGCCGAACTGGGCTACTCGGCCGCAGACTACTTCTCGCTGGTCTATGAGCTGATTACCAACCGTCCCGAGGTCAATATGGAGGATCTCACGGGCACCGAACTCGAAGAGGCCGAAACCACGCTCTTCAAACAGGCCATCGCCGAAAGCATCCGCTCGACGATGTGGGTGGGCGACACGTCGGCCGAAAGCGGCGCGAACACCTTCGACGGCTTTCTCAAAACCATCGCCACCTACTCGAACAACAACAAGGTCTATACCTACAATTACGAAACGGACGCCATGAACACACCGGCCAACTCGGTCGCCATGTTCGACGATCTCTGGAAAAATGCGGACGAACGCCTGAAAGACCTTAAAGCCGAGGGGCAACTGGCCTTCTTCGTTTCGTCGGACGTTTACAGCGCCTACGAGAAGCACCTCGACAGCATGAGCACGGACGGTGCCTACACCGACTATATCAACGGCCGTCAAAACCTGCTGTATCACGGCATTCCCGTCGTGGATCTGCGCATCTCGTCCTACCTGGCCAAACTGAGTTCTTCGTCGCCCGTACCCAAGTCGTTCTGCATCCTGACCGACCGCCGCAACCTGGTGCTGGCCGTCAATACGGCCGACTTCCCCGGCAACGAAATCCGCATGTGGTACAACCCCGACGAAATGGAGAACCGCCAGCGCGCCGTCTTCATGGCCGGCTGCGACGTGCTCGACGAAGGACTGGTCGCATTCGCATCGCGCATCTGACCATGTCCGGAACCACTCCCTACGCCCGGCCCCTAAAGCCTGCGGGAGGCATCGAAGCCGTCTGGCTGATCCCGGCCTCCGACATCGTATCGGCCACCTACGGCGACGGCTGCTGCACAGGGCTGACGCTGCGAGCGGGGGCATCGGCCGATCAATGGCTGATCCTGGAACAGTCCTCGTCGTTCCGGGAAGAGAACCTGAATCCGGACGGACCTCCGCGCTTCCGCCATACGCTCACGCTGGTCGCCGATCCCGAAGAAATCCGGGACCGCCTCGGCGAACGACAGCTCGCACGGCTCGCGACCGAAGGCACGGTCGCCCGCATCGAAACCGCATCGGGCGTCTTCCTGCTGGCGGGAAGGTCGGAAAAATTCGGAGCCGAGCAACCCCTGCGGCTCACGGAGATCCGGTACGAATCCCAAACGAAATTCGCCGCACGTCCCGTCCTCGTCCTGACGCTGGCCGGCGAGGATACGGCCCCGGCACCGCCCATCCGGGAACAATAACCGACAGAGGCTGTCCGGCAACCCGTCCGGCAGCCTCTGTTTTTCAAACCAATACCCATGAACACGAAACAGAAACTCAAGAAAACGGCGCTGATGAAGGCCGTCCGCCGCGACGACCCCTACCTCACGCTCGGCGCCGCACGGGTCGAAAGCGACAAATTCTGGCGCTGGGGCGACGACAACCTCTTCCCCACAGCCCTGGCCCTTATGTCGCGCCGCTCGACCACGCACCGCCGCATCATCAACGACAAGGCCGACTACATCTCCGGCAAAGGCTTCACGTTCGATCCGGAAGTCCCCCTGCTGGGCGCCTTCGTCGCGCAAGTCAATGGATCGGGCGAATCCCTGCGGCAGGTATGCAGCAAGCTGTCCTTCGACAAGTCGCTCTTCGGCAACGCCTTCCTGGAAGTCGTCACCGACGAAAAGCACTCGTTCCTGGCCCTCTACCATCAGGACGCCTCGCGCTGCCGCGTAGCCAAAGACTCACGGCACATCCTGCTCCACCACGACTGGTCCCGTTTCTCGGCTGCGGACGCCCGCACGCTGCCCCTCTACCCGCTTTTCGAACGGCAGGACGACGGCACGCTCCGCGCGATCGTCCACTACAAGGACTACGAACCGATGTTCGAGCACTACGGCGTACCGCCCTACATCGCCGGGTTCGGCGTGTCGGCCATCGCCTACAAGACCGACCGCTGGAATATCTCGCGGCTCGACAACTCGTTCCAACTCTCGGGCGTGATGATGCTCGACAGCACGATGGACGACGAGGCGCAGGCCGAACGGATCATGCGCACGGCCGAGGAGAAATTCGCCGGCAACCCCGGGCAGGTGATGTTCGTACTGCGCGAAGGGGCTGCAGAGGACCACTCGCGCTTCATCCCCATCGCCTCGCAGAACGAAGGCGACTGGCGGTCGCTGCACGAACAGGCCACTTCGGACATCGTGGTCGCCCATTCGTGGTTCCGGACCCTGAGCGGACTGGACTACGCCTCGGGCTTCAGCGCCGAACGCATCCTGCACGAATACGAAATCGCCCTCAACACGGTCATCCTGGGCGAACAGGCCGAGCTGCTGGAGCCGATCCGCGAAATCATCGGACGCATCCTCGGCGCCGACCCCTCGTCGCTCGAAATCGTCAATCGTCCGCCGACCCGCTCCAAACCCCTTTATATGAAAGTCTGGGAGGCCCGCAAAGCCGACGGCCTGGACTACGACCCCGAAGACGAACGCCAGCAACATTTCCTGGCCGAAATCACCAAGTATAACCTCCGAAGCATCGACTGACCATGACCACCCTCGTAACCCCGCGCGAGGTCATCGACCTCGCTTTCGCCGACGGCGGCTACCTGCCGCCCGAAGCGATCGGCACCGTCGATATCGCGGCGGCGGAAGCCCGCTATCTCCTCCCCGTGACCGGCCCGGCACTCTGGCAGAAACTCGCCGAAGGAGAGTAC
>ERZ791911.992-NODE-992-length-15234-cov-2.041505_pt1 | contig 15234 bp, 26 predicted proteins | sample MGYA00510142_ERZ791911 | MGnify/ENA primary metagenome ERZ791911 (study PRJEB30046, sample SAMN00792056) | human gut metagenome | study: EMG produced TPA metagenomics assembly of the A metagenome-wide association study of gut microbiota in type 2... | reverse complement strand
AGATTGAAGAACATGAGGTTCAAAGCCGTCATGCGCGCGCAGTTCAGGTCTATGTCCTGACCTACGAATATTGCCCGCCCATTCTGCTCAAACGTCTGTTCCTTGGCTGCCGCTATCAGGCAGGCTCCCGCGCCGCAGGCGGGGTCAAGAACCTTGAAACGGCCCGTTTCCGACGGTGCCGTGTGCGTTATCTTGGCCATAAGCCGCGCCACAGAAGACGGAGTAAAATACTGACCAGTGTAATGGTTCGCCGCGTATTCCTCGTACAGCGGACCCAGCGTTTCCTCATTTGTCGCCCGCATATAATCCAGAAGGTAGGCGGTGGCGTTGGCGAAGTAATCCGCCGCCCTTTGCCCCACCGGTTCCGTATTGCGGTACTGCCCCATGATTTCCAGATACGGCGGGTCGTCCCGTTGGAAGGCATAAAACATAAGCCCCACCCAGTCTTCAAACACGCGATAACCGTTGTGTCCCTTGCCGATTATGGCATCAAGTTCCTTGCGAACCGGGTTCAATCCCAGATTGACTCTCTGATTGCTTTTCTTGCTCATGGCTGCTCGTCAGGCCCTGCGCACCACCGCCGGGCGACCGCGCCGCCCTTGGAAGTGGGCGGGCGGTTTCGCTTTTATGGCTTCATTGCCTCTTTCAAATCCTTGCAGGCGGTGAACGTCACCGCCTTATGTGCCGGAATGTCCAGCGTCTCCCCGGTTCGCGGATTGCGTCCCGTGCGGGCCGCAATATCTTTACTTTTGAGCTTGCCCAGACCGGGCAGCGGGATTTCCCCGCCGCCCAGCAGTTCCGCAGCGGCGACTTCGCACAGGCTGACCAAGGCTGCATTCATATCCGTCAGATTCATGGCGCGGTCATGAGACTTGCACGCCGTTTCAAGGGCCTTTTCGACAAACTCTTTTCTCGTCATACGTTCTCCTGTTGTTACGGGATGTTCCGATAAACAATGCTTCGGCTGTATCCGGCCTTGATAAGCAGGGGACGCGCCATCTCTCGGATAATCCGACAGGCTTTTTCACGTTGCCCAGAGCTGGACTCCTGCCATTCCTTGGTGTCGGTAAGCTCCTCCATGTCTTCAGGTCTGTATCCGCTGCGGATTACCGCCCGGCGGGCATACATCTCCGTAAAATGCTCCAGTTCGGTTTTTCTGAATCCGTCCCGGCTCATGCTTCCCTCTATACGGTTTCCGGTACGTTTTCCTTGTTGATTTCAATGAAAAACGTGTCCGCTTGCTGCCGTTTCAGCCCCACCAGCTCCAGACGTTCATCCGGCCAGCCCAGCGCCGCGTCCTTGTTGATTTCTTCCTTGGTGCGGATACCGTCCGAAAGGTTGTATTGATGCAGCCTTTCCAGTGTCATTTCCGCCGTCACGCCGCGCATCTGGACTATTTTCGTGCTGGCCCTGAACCCGATTACGCCGAATCCCAGGTCAAGGCTCTTGCTTTTGGTAAATAGTTCATGCCGGTTGAGCTTGCCGTACACCGTCACCGCATCCGACAATTCCTTGCGCCGTGCCAGCAAAGGCCCGGCAAGCTGGCTGGCCTTTGCCTTCGCGGTGTCTACGCTTTCCCGCATTTCGTTCTCAATGGTGGAAATCTTGCGGTCCAGCGCCGCCATTTCCGCCAGCGCTCCCTCGCATTGCGCCAGGTCCAGCACCATGTACGGGTCAGGCTTGATGCGTGCCATTACATCACCTCCCGGATGGCTCTTGCCGGGAATACGCCCGACACGCTGATGCCCTGTGCGACCATCCGCAGATTCATGGCGGGCACGGCGATTTCCGCTTCTTCCGCCGTCCAGTCCACGCTCACCACATGAAGGTTGTTTTCCAGTGCCTCCGCCTGTTCGGCGGCAGCCCTCAGGTTGTTACAGCAACCGCGCACCAAGGCGGCCTGTTCTTCATCCTTCGCGTTCATCTGCACTTCTCCAAGGGCGGCCAGGATGGACAAAAGGTTTTCTTTCAGCATGTTGTGCCCTCCACAGTATTGTTGTTCTCATTTTCCGTGCGGTTCTTGTCGAACCGTGCCAGCAGTACCTTGCAGGCGTCCGTGATGCTCTGTGCCGTCTTCTTCGCATAGGGGTCGGCGCAAAGCATGAGCCGCGCGATTGTGGCCGCCGCCGTACGTTCCCGCGCAAAGGGGTCCGTTTCACGCAACGGCGGATACGGCGTTTCCGGGGTTTTGTCCGCCTTGCTTGTGGCTCGCCAGGTAACGGCGTTCCGAGCATCTCTGCCCGCTTGAATGATGAACCCTTCCTCAGCCAGCCAGTTGCAGTAACGGAGCGCGTGCGTGTAGGAAATGCGCGTCATCATGGCGCATTCCGATATGGACCAGCCAGATTTGGCTTTGCGGACAAAGCGCCACAATGTTTCGTAACTCTTCGATTCACGCGGGCGGTGCTTGAAGTCATAGGTAAAACAGCCGGTGCGCGTCCGCTTGACTTCTCCGTGCCGTGTCATGTCGGAAATACGGCTGCGCACAACGGCCTGTTCCGCGTCGTTTTCCAGTCCCAGCGTTTCGTACACAAGGCGGTAGCTGATTTCCTTGCCGCCTTCTCCCAGGGCTTGCAGCGCCGCGCGCACCGCTTCTTTGCTGACTTCCTTGCGGGTATCCATGACGCGCCTCTTACTTGCGCCGCCAGGGCCGCGCGGAAAGCACGGTGTCCAGCATCGGACCGTCCACCGAGAAGTTTTCCGCTGCCTTAGCCGCCTTTTCGAGCAGAAGCATCATGTTGCGTACCAGCCGGAAATCCCCTTCCGCTCGTTCCGCTATGCGCCCGCAGAGTTCCGCCGGAATGTCCAGCGCCGCCGCCTTCATGGCGTACATGGCCACTTCAGCCGCACTGATGGGGCCGAACTCCACTTCGTGAGCTACACGGCTCCATACACGGCGACGTTCGGACAGAAGCCCGAAAATACCTTCTTCGCCTATCAGGATGATGGGAGCGCCCGTCATCTCCAGAATGTCCCGCAGGTCTTCAATGCGCCCGATAGCCAGCCGGTCCGCTTCGTCCACGAAAATAGGCTTGCGGTCACGCTCCAGAAGTTCCACGATTGCCTGCTTGCAGCGGTTCGCGCTCATGCGCGGCAAATCTCCATTTTTGCCGCGAACCTCAAAAAGTACACGCTGCAAAAATGCGGACTGCGTCCAGCCCTCCCAAACGCGAACGTATGCGCCCCCGCGCTGGTAATGGTATTGGTCTGCCGCCACGGACTTGCCGCGCCCCGCCTGTCCGTGTGCTAGGATGAATCCGCTGGTTCCCCGGCCAGCGTCCACCACGGCGTCCACCGCCGTGTTGAATCGCGCTGTTGCGTCTGTGGGGATAATCACGTCTCGCATATAGCCTCCCTATGCCGTTGCGATATTGCCTTGTCTGAAGTGCAGCAGCTCCAGCCGAGCGTCGTATAATGTCTTGAAATTGTGCTGGAACTGCGGGGTATTTTCGAAATAGTCCATAAATGCCGCGTCTTCCGGTGCCAGTTCTGCTCCATGTTCGTATCGGGCCGTGAACAGGTAGTCATACCTGGCCGGTTCGTCTGGAAAACGCTTGAAAATAGAAGGTTCGTAACTGGGAGCGTCCATTTCCGCGCGGGCCTGTGCTCCGGCTGCCTTGGCGGCTTCAATGGCCGCTTTTTCTGCGGAGGAAAGTATTGTGGGCGTGGATGGACTCTTTGATACTGGCGGAAGTGTGCGGCGCTGTTCGCCTATGAACTGTTGCTCGCGGGCTTCCGGGATGATAACCGTTTCAATCATTTGCCGGATTCCGCCCTTGGCGCCACGTTCCTGCTGCTTTTTTAGGGCAAGGGACTCCGTAAGGTCGCGTTGCTGTTCTGCCGTTCCAAGAACACGGGCGGCAGGATGGATACCGGCGGCGATTCCGTAATGTTCACGGTCGCGGGCCTCACATATCTTGTTGCCGTCCAGGTCGTACACAAGCACCGTGTACGGGGAGAGTTGCCAGTCATACCGGACAAGTACCGGGTGACGGCGGTTGAAAAGGGCTTCGTGCCAGTACAGACGCCCGCGAAGGCGTATGCCGTCCTTGCTGATGGTGCGAATTTCCTTTTGCAGCATCATAAGGGTGAGTCTGTCCACGTCCACACCGGAGCCGCGCCCTTCCTCGAACATTTCAACGGGAGTCCTGCCGCGTAAATGTGTGGCGGGCTGAGGACGGGATGCGTACAAATCGAACCAGTACGCCAGCCACTCGTGCGTTTCTTCCAGTGTGAGCGGACGGCGGCCCAGCTTTTCATGCAGACGGCGGTGCAGCTTTTCGTTCCGGTGCAGTCGCGCGGGCTTGTGGGCAATGTCCCATCCCGTATAAGACGGCGTAAGTTCTTCCAGTTCGTGCATGGTTCCGAAGAACCTTTCTACGGGTTTGCTCTGGCCGTGGTAAGGCCAGGCATGGATAACTTCACAGCCAAGGTCGCGGTACAGGCCAAGGAATCCAGCCTGTTCAAAGTCCTGGCAGCCGTCAAAGAATCTCGCCCGGAACGCCTTGCCGTTATCCAAGTAAACGACGCGGGGGAATTTCCCCAGCCGGATACAGGCGCGGCGGAACGCGCTGGAAATACAGGCCACGTTTTCCGTTGCCATCACTTCCCAACCCAGCGGGTAACGGCTCCCGCCGTCGAAAAACAAAAGCAGCGTCATGCGCTTGGGCTTGCCCGTATCCGGGTCTATCGTCTCAAAGTTGAGCGTATGCCCATCGGCGATAACAATGTCGCCCACGCCTACCAGGGACCAGTCCCGCAGGATGGATATAGCACACCTGTCATTCCAGGCTTTTTCGCCGTTACGCCACAACGTCCAGTCGCTGAAACAGGTCTTGGAATAGGTGGCCACCCACCGCCGAATGGTATCTTCCGAAGGAACGGCCAGATTTTCCGCCCGGCACCGTGCCTGTATGATGCGGGCGCATGTGCTGATTTGCCGGTCGCCATCCAGGATTTGCCCCAGAATGATAGTCTGATGCCGGTTCGTGAGCATACTTTTGCCCCTGTGGGCAAGTCCGCGCTTATCGGCAAGAGCAAGGACGCTGCCGGAGTCCTTCTGCTCCAGCTTCCAGCGTTCCAAGCTCTTCCAGCTTACGCGCGGGCCAAGTTCCGCAAGGAGCTTGCCCCACGCGCCGCCCTGATAGGCAAGGATGAAGGATTGTTTTTGCTTGATGGTGCTGCCGTGCTTTGCTTGCCAGTCCAGATAAAGACCAAGCAGGTCGGCCTTTGCCAGCGCCTTGTAACGGCGCTTGTCGTCAAGGATGGCCTGTCGTGCCGGAGAAGGAAGCAGGGAAGGAGAAACGGCGGGAAGTGTGGCATTGTGGGAGGCTTCTTCCAATGCCCGGCGCTCTTCTGCCGCTTGGAGGGCACGCCGTGTTTTTTCAGGCATGGAGTCAACAAGCCATTCCCGTCCGCCGCCACGACCTGAACGCGGGCGAGATTGCCAGTTTTCAGATTTGGCCTTTGCGTCCACACCCTGCCGGGTAAAACCAAGCAATGATGCAATGGCTTGAGATGTATATGCTCCCTTAACTAACATTGCCGCTTCCTGGTGATTATGCTGCCTTTCTTCCCGTCACGCGGGGGTCAAACAAATATTGTTCTGGGACACCTTCCTGGCGCAGAGCGTCCAAGACTTTGGGGCTATGCCTTTTGCCCCGTACCGTGGCAGAAACGGCCTCTGCGGAAACGCCGATACGCCTTCCCAGCTCTGCCATGCTCAAGCCGCGCTCATCCAGAATGGCCCGGATCATGTACCGGTATTGAAAGCGGCAAAGTCCGCATCTGCTGCGGGTCATAAGTCTTCCTCCAGTCTGCGCTTGCGTTGCCGGGCGGCCTTCATTTCCAGGACCGCCGCTCCATAGTCGCGAAGTTTCTTGTCTTCCTCCGTCATTAGGTCCAGACCCAACGCCTGCGCCGCAACGCGGATAGGCTCCACGTTTCCGGTGGCTCGACAGAAGGTAAGCAAGGCCAAGATGGATGGAGTGTGCGATGTGTCGGAGGGGGCCAGCCACTTGTCCAGTGTGGCCTTGCTGATGGACAGGGTATTGCCGCCTGTCAGCCTGATTCCCGCCCGCTGTGCTATTTCATTCAGGCGGTCGGCAAGCATCTTGCGTCCTTCGCCTTCCGGCGCTCCGGCGGCATCGCGCATGGCGGTCTTGATGGCCGCCATCACGCCCGAAAGCCGGACTGCGTCGTCAAGTAAGGATAGCTGCTTCATGGCCTGCTCCTGTCCAAACGCCGCTCGCGCCTGGACGTTGATTTAATGGGGCGGGCCGGATAAAGTCGGCTTTGCTATGTTGAAACTTCAACCGCCCGCAAGTTTCTTTTAGTACGCAAAAACGTACTAGTCAAGAAAGATAGACCGCTTTTATTTACTTGCAGGTTTATCTTTTTTGAAATTTTACATAACTATGCGGCATAACTAGCAAACAATGCAAAATAAATTTGCATGTTTGCTTGCAGGTTTGAGCTAATGGAACATGCAAGTACGCAAGCCGCATTGGACTACATGAAAAAGCTGGCAGGAGTATCCTATGACTTTGAGCTTGCTCAAAAGCTGGGATACTCAAAGCAGGCTCTTTCCTCTGTCAAAAAAAGACAAAAAATTCCGATGAAGTGGTTTGCAAAAGCCTCTCTTTTATTCAAAGTACCCGTCGAAGAATTACAGGCCGCAGGACAAAAAGATTGGTACGCAAAAAATGACCAGAAAATGCATCCTAAAAATGTCCACGCTGTTTCGGAACAAGACGCAGATGCGCTTACCTTGGAGCGCCGCATATTTGAGGAAGAAAAGCGTATTTTTTGGGAAGAAAAAAAAGAACTAATTGCAGAAAATCGCCGACTTCATCAAGAAAAAGACGCTCTTTACCGCGAAAAAGAAAGCCTACTGCGAGAAATCGGGGAACTGCGGGAGAAGGTTGCCCGACTGGAGGAACGTAAGAATAGACTGCCTGGTGTGGGCTGTGTTTCTTCAGAAAGTAACAGCGGCGTGGCGTGAAAGTTAGAACGCAAAAATATAGCTCCGTTTGTGTCAAAAATGACACGCAACGGAGCTTTTCTTATTCTCATTTCTTGTGCGGAAACGCTCTTAAAATAGCCTTCCGTTCTCAAGTCTTTTTTTCGCGGCCTTTTTCGACGCCGGACTACCATAATCCCGCGCTTGGCCTACATATAGCCGACATCTAGCCGACTGGATAACGCCATACCGTCATTCTCATTTCTTCTGCCCCCCTATAATCGGACAGGGCGGCCATTATCGTAGTGGCATACCAACATGACGCCTCGACGCTGGTCATAGGCACAACGTAGGGCAGCCTCACGCAGGTAGGAATCATTGCGGATGATAACGGTCTTGGGCTTTCCGCTCTTCCCTTGGGTGATGACCACCTGCCTGCGCCGGAAGTCGAAGGCGTCCCAGCGCAGGCCGAAGAGCTCCACCTGTCCCGGCCGCAAGGCAAGAAAAAAGGCGGTCTTGACCGCCCACTGGAGCCATCCCGGAAGCTCTGGGAAGACTTGCATCAGATCACGGAACTGCGCCCGCATGACTGGCCGTACTACCTTGAGCTTACGGTACGGCCACGGGTGCCGGGCAAGGAAATCCTGCTCAACGCCCCACGCAAGGATGGATGACAGATAGCTCTGGTAGTGGTTGATGGTGTTGTTGCTGACCTGGCGCACGCGCAGGCCTTCGCGCATCCGCTCCAGGTCCTGGCGGTTGAGCATGTCGGCGTACTTGTCACGCAAGAAGGCCGCCGGCCCACCGTCAGCCAGCAGCCACAGGATGCTGCTGCGTGTGGAGCGGTGCAGGTCGGGGCGGGAGCGCAGATAGGCGAGGGTGAGCTCTCCCATGGACAGACGGCTGTCGGCCTCTTCCGGCTCCATCTGTTCCACGTCGAAGGCGCGGGCCGTCTGCTCGTCCCGAAAGGAACGCTGTTGCCACTTCCCTTCGCTGCGGAATTTGACGATCCACCGGCCATCGGCCCTACGCGACACACTCACGGCGTCCCCCTGTGATTGCCCGTCCTGCGGATACCCATTGACTACTGGTCATGCGGCTCTTCTTGCGCGTTGCCTTGGTGGAGATGCCGCACAGCTCGTTGATCTGGGCCTTGATGGCCTGCACCTTTTCCGCAGCTTCCGCCTCCACCTGGTTCAATTCCGCTTGCAGGCGGACGAGCTCCTTGATGCGTTCGGCGTCAGTCATGGTCATTCCTCCAAAATAAAAGCGGCCACACCGGGGGAAGTTCCCAGCATGGCCGCTATGTCTCGCTTGCCGATGAGGCGGTCAGTCATGGTCGTGACTTCTGTATTGCCGCTCCGGGCAGCCTGCACAGTCCACGGCGTTCGGCGTGTTCTCGTGGCGGCGTGGGAGGGCGTTCCAAGCTTCGGATGCGGCCTCTCTTCCGCAGATCTCAGGCCCCTGCATCCGGCAGTTGTAGCAGCGCACATAGTGATCCTCGTAGACGCTGTTCCAGCATACTTGCAGGTCAGTGCTGCCGCAGTGCGGGCAGGGCTTGAGCTTGGGGCTATCCATAACGTTCTTTCTCCTCCACGGCCTTGCGGGCGGCCTCGCGCCAGCTCTGATCACAGGTGTCGTTTGTTCCGTCAGGCGCGTGGGCGCACCAGGTTATATTTTCTTCGTACTCAGAGTACCGCTCATCTTTGAATTCACACTCGTAGCAATAGGGTGATTCGATTTCCAGCGATTCAGCCAACCAATCTGCTTCCTCATGCACCCTTTCAAGCTCGCCGCACAGCCTCTTGTTTTCCTCCCGCAGCCTCTCCACCTCGGCCAGCAAGCGGGCGATATCGGTTGGGGCAGCGGCGATGAACTCAGCGTTGGCTGCCTGATCTTCTCGCGTGACGCCTCTGGAATACAATGCGACTGCGATGTTTTTTTCCCGTGCGATAACCACTCCAAACTGATTCGTCCACGTTGGCTGCGTGATGGCTTTGAGACGGCCCTGGATAGCGGCAATCTCTTTCTGCGTCATGGGCTTGTGTGTGTCGCTCATTCCTTGTCCTCCCTATGCGGCCCTTGCCACGATCTTTGGTATTCCGTTGGCCGTGGCCATAAGCTCCCTTGCTGTGCGTCCGTCTTCCAGCTTCTCGCCCAGGGCGATGCCCTTCACCGGAAGGCCCACGAGGCCAGTTTCCGTGCGAAGGATCTCCCGTGCTTCGGCCTTGGTTGGTGCGGCGATCCAGAAGCGATCCCCGGCCAGGTAGAGGCGCATTATCGTCTTTCGCTCAGGAAGGATGAACTCCCGGAGCTTGTCATACGCGGGCATGACCTTTTCGATATGCGGGTAGTCCTCTGTGCCCTGTGGGTTGAAAAGATCAAAGAGGGCGTCCGTCTCATGCTCTATTTCGGCCCACACTTCGTCTGTGTTCCACTTTGGGTAGTGCTGCCAGGCTTCGTCCAGGGCGCGGCGAATATCGTAGAGCAGGGTGGACATGACGGCCAGCAGGTGGGTCATATTGGTCTTTACCGGCGGCCATATAGATTCAAGCAGCCGTGCGGCTTTGGTGGTGGACGCATCGAAGACGGCCATGCCGCACCGAAGGTGCATCATCTTGGTGTATAGCACGTCGATGAGGTTAAGGCAGTTTTGGGCATGGTGTTTGATCTTCTGATAGTCTTCTCCGTCCCTGTCGCACTTGAGGAGTGGAGCGGCGAAGAATTGGACGCAGGCCGCGGCCTTGAACTGGATGTCTGCGATCTGCCGCCTGTCGCCGGTGACATTGTTGTAGATACGGCAGAGAGGCCCGCGCAGGCAGTTGCGGGCCATCCCTTCATGCTTGTAGACCGTGCCGCAGTAGGGGCATCTGTTGCCGGAGACGGAGAACTTTTTCCGCTTCCTGATGCTGGTCTTCATAGCTACTACCTTCCCGTGCTTCCGTATCCGCCTGTGCCGCGGGTTGTCTTTGACAGGTGGTCAACTTCCACGAACTCGACTTTCTCAAGATCGCAGTAGGGATGGACGCTGCCAATTTCGGAGAGGGTGACGCGCCCCTGGACGGGCACAACGCACGGCATGATGATGAGCTGGGCTATTCTGTCTCCCGGCTTGTAGGGACACATCATGTGCGTCTTTCCGGGGAACAGGGGATGCAGGGCACGGCGTCTTGCGCCCTGGTCTCCTGGGACTTCACGGAAGATCGCGGAAATGGGGGCGCGGAAGTCGCTGTCGATGACGCCCACGCAGTTTGTCAGCTCCAGTCCGGTGAAGAAGATACTGGAGCGCGGGAAGATGGCGGCAAAGTATCCTTCCGGGATCTCCATCGCGATGCCGATGTCGTAGATGTAGAGGTCGGCGGCGCGGCGCAGGCTGACCGCGGTCAAGTCGAAACCTGCGGCACCGGCGCTGCCACGGGTGGGGATTACGGCGTCGGGATGGGTCTTCACGAAGTTAATTTTCACTACGCTTTCTCCTTCAATCCTTGGAAGCAAAGACGACGCAGGCCTTCTTCACCGTAAAACACAGGGATACCATAGGAACCGGCGCAATGGATCTCAGCCTCGCATCCCCTGGGCAGTTCCGTGTTTTTGTCGCGTTCGCCGATGTAGTACAGAGCGTCACAGCGGGAGAGAATTTTAAGGGATGCGCCCAGGCACCACAGGGCCTCATGCTTCGTCTTGGGGTGATCGTCTTTGTAGCCACCCCTGACCTCATGACCAGCCAGTTCCAGAAGCCTACAAGCAAGGGCGCTGTCGGCCTCGATCTCTTCTTTTGTCTTTCCCTTCATGGGCTGGGAAATGAAGACTTTCATATCTTCCTCCTGAATGAAAAAAAGCCGCTCATGGCGGCAACAAAAAAGGCCACGGGTAGACCGTGGCCTTGGGCAGCAGCTCACTTGATCGTGAACTACCTAGAACATAGGAAACGCCGGTAGCCTACTTTGATCCTGCAGTGTTGTCCATTTCAGCCTCGGCTGCGAGGCGGGCGTGGTAGATGGCGCAGGTTGCAACTCCTGGGCAGTTGTCAATGTCGTGGTGTGGCGGACAGGCCGTCTTTCTGACCAGATGCCCGTCAGCGTTCTTCTCATACCACGAGCAGCCCTTGGGGCGGAGTTCCTTTCTTGGTTTTGCCAGCCTTTCGGCCACGCGGGCCTCGAATTCGGCGGCGTCGCGGAAGTCTTCTGTGAGGCTGCCGAGGAGTATACTCTTGTTAGGGACTTTTAACTCCCAAAAACGACAGCGTTCAGTATTGTATCCATGCTTTTCGCCTGTACGGCACCAAGCAGCTTTTACGCAGCGGTTACACAGATTTTTCCGCCGCTGCAGCCATCTCTTTTCGTCTGCTGTCAGCATCATTTCACCTATTCAGCATCAAGATCGTAGGTCTTTTCTTCCCACGTCAGGTCACTTTCTGGGGCTCTGAAATTCAAGCCATCGTCGAATTTCCCGCCATGATCTTCAATGAGGTCAAAAGCCTGCGGCTTGATAGCGTCGTTTTTGTAGAGCCATTCCAGCATAAGGCCGGCTTCATGGCCTTCTCGAATGCAGTTCGCTTCCAGAAAGGCATGGGCCACTTTGTGGCCGCAGGGGAGAATGTCTTCTGACCGGATGTCGTCACTTCCGTCGCTGCCGTCGAACATGTAGACCTTTCGGCAATCCTTGTCCCCGCAGAATACGACGTTGTTAAGTTCTTTGTATGCCATATCCTTCTCCCGGCTGCTCATCAGGCCGTGGCCGCCACGCCACGACGACGCCCCAGGGCGGGGCGTTTCTCTGGTTACGGTTGATACGGGAACGTCACGTACCGCCGTGGATAGCTTGCATCGTCATATGCCTGCCCATCTTCGCCGAGCTTGAAAACATAGCTATACCGTTTGTTCTGGTAGAACGGCTTGCCGTCTTCTTCTGTGACCTTGGCCCACTCGTCTGCATTTCCAGTCAAAGGAGAAAGCGGCTTGAAATTGGCCAGCTTGTTGAACAGAGAAAGGACATAGGTAAATGAGAAACCGCTGTGTCCCTGCTTCTCCAACGTATCCAAAAGCTCCATGACGCATTTGCAGGCTTCCTGCTGCATTTCGTCATCCGTTGTATCCCAGCCAAGGATGGAAAATTCTGTCTTGGCGTGGTCAATGAGAGAACTCATGGGGCTATTCCTCCTTGGCTTTCAGGCCGTCAGTAGCCCAATCCATAACGAAAAGCATGCAAGTCCACAGCCTCTCCTTGATTTCGTGCATGCAGCCAACAGCAGCAATGCGTTCATCGAACCTTTCAACGTCGGAAGATGCGGTAGCTTCTGCATCGGCGAAGCCAGTGGGATATATGACCTTGGCCATTACCTGGCCGGGATTGACCTGAATATCCACTTTACTGGCATCAATGAATGCCTGGATGTCGTCGTCCTGAATGAACCGCCCATCTTTGAGGGGGAAGTAGGCCGCCTCAAACACGGCCCTGGGAGACCAGCTTTTGTAGCCGTCGGGGTAGATAACGGCATAGCCGGGCTTACCGTCACGGTCTTCTGGGTAGGCTTCGATGCGCTTCACGCCGATGTAGGTTTTCTTCTGATCTTCGGGCATGATTCCCTCATTTGTTGCTATTAGATTTGCAGCAAGGATGTTTGTTGCTCAAAAAACTGGCTTTGAGTTTACACAAAGCCCGTTCAACCTGCTCGTGATTTGCTAGGTAAGTCGCCGTAACTCTTCCCGCGTCAGCACGCGCACGTCTTCGCAGCGCACCAGGCGCGGGCCGTCTATCCAGATCCACCAGCGGGCATCCGCACCCAGGTGGGGCGGGGTCTTTGTCCATGCCTGCCCGCAGCCGCCGCCATTGTCATCATCCCAGTGGGCGAAGACGCGGACGGGCTTGTCCAGCCCTTGCGGACGTGGCCCGGGAGACGGGGCACCGGTGAGCCAGTCGCGTACCAGAGCGGCCACGGCATCCGCTGATAAAGCCGTGTATTTGCCGTCCGGGCAGTGCCAGCAGCCGTTGATCTTGGCACGGTACAGCCCGGCATCCTCATTTTGCCCCGGAAATTGGGCAAAGTCGTACAGAAAAATCGCCTCAGTTTTGCCCTGTTTTTTGAGCAAAATGGAGGCGGACTTGTCGTTGGGATCAGACATGGCTATCTCCCCTCGCACTGCTTCATCAGCTCGTAGAGCTTGGGGGCCATGCCGTCCTCGTTCTCCCGCTCCTGCTCATACAGGGCCGTCATCTCGCCCCAGTGGTCAACGAAGGGCCGCCAGCAGTCGAATGCTTCCGTCATCTCTTCAAGCCGTTCCCTCCATTCCGGGATAAGTTTGAGCAGAAGGTAGCAGCGGCGGAAATCTCCGGGATCATGCGGCACATTGAAACGCCACCAGCCACGCGGAAATACGTCCTTGTACTGCATGGTCCCGGTCATCACGGAAAAGATGGTGTTGGACGAAACGCCGCCCTCGCCATGAGCGGCCCAGATCATGGCCCGCTTCTCGACGGGAAGGCTCAGAATATCTTCAGGATAGTCACCGTATCTGTCGCACATGGCTACCTCTCATGCCGGGTATGAGGCCTCCTGCGGGGCGCTTGTGGAGGGGGAATGGCTGGGAATCACTTGATCTGGAGGCTGTAGTTGGTGCGCAGCTCGCAGCCGGGGATGCTCTGGCCGTTGGCCAGTGCCTCCTTGATGACGGCCTTGTCGGCTTCCACGATCTCCTTGCGGCGCAGGAAAATCTCGTCCAGCCCGCTCAGGTCTTCGGGCACGACCACGGCCTTGCTCTCACGCACGGACAGCGTGTAGGCGTTGCCCTGCACCTTGCGCAGACCGTTGCTGTGCATGATGCCCAGGTATCGGGCCTTGAGGTAGGACAGGCGGTTTTCAGCGGCCTTGGCACGGGCGGCAAGGCGTTTGGCCTCGTCCTTCATGGATGCGGCACGGGCCGTCTCCAGCCGGACGAACTGCGCGAAGCTGTCCACCTTTTGGGCTTCCTGTTCGCCAAGCTCGTTGAGGTAGTCCTCAACGGCGGATTTCTGCTCGTCGGTCAATTCTTCGTCAGGAATATCCAGGATATTCCTGATTTCCTCCTGTATGTTCGCAAAGGTAGGCATTACAGCTCCTCCAGTTTGATCTTGATGGCCCTGGTCAGGCGGATGTCGGTCAGGGCGTTATGGAGTTCACCTTCTGGAGTGATACCCAGGGCCTCAGCAACGGTGCCTAGCTTGAAGTTTGGCATGGTCTGCCGCTTGCCCATTTTCATGAGCTTCGTATGGGCCAGTCCCGCCACGTCAACGACAGGCCACCAGAAGTAGGAGCCATAGTAGGGGCAGCCGCATTTCTTGAACCAGGCGCGCAACATAGCGTCATCGAACGGCGCGTTGAACCCGTAGAACGTGAATTTGTCGCGCCTGTCATAGGGGTCTACGAACTCACCCAGTAGGCCCTCGAACCAGTTGAAGACATGTTGCGCTGGTGGAAACGCTTCAAGATTTTCCACGGTGACGCCACCTACTCTCAGTGCCTCGTCGGTGATGCTGGCGAAGTTCACTGGCCTGATCTTGCAGTCGAACTCCTGCATCACCTTCCCGTCGATCTCGATGATGCCGGAAAGCTGCCAGATGTCGTGCAGCTCAGGGTCAAGCCCCGTGGTCTCGGTGTCGATGTAGATGGTTTTCATCAGAAGGGCACCTCGTCATTGCCGAAATACTGCCCCTGCTCACTCCCGCCCTGTGGCCTTGGCTGTTCCCTCTGCCGTCCTTGCCGCTGCGGCCTGGGCGGCTGCCCCTGCTGCGGCTGTTCCTCACCGGAGCCTTCCCGGCGATCCAGGAACTGGACGCGCTGGGCCTTGATCTCGGTGATGTAGCGGTCCTGGCCGTTCTGGTCCTGCCACTTGCGGGTCTGTAGGCTGCCTTCCACATAGACGAGGCTGCCCTTGGTCAGGAAGTTGGCGCAGTTCTCGGCCTGGCGCTGGAACACGGACACTCGGTGCCATTCGGTGCGTTCCACCTTGTTGCCGTCGCGGTCCATGTAGGATTCGTCGGTGGCCACGTTGAGGGTGGCCACAGGGGAACCGCTCTGGGTATAGCGCAGTTCGGGGTCGCGGCCAAGGCGACCGATGATCATGACTTTGTTCAGCATAGATTCTGTTCCTCGAACGGTTGTTCGTTGTACCGTCTCAGCGCAGGCCGAAAAGGCGCCGGAAGAAGGACGGTTTTTTGCGTTTGGGGCCGGAGCCTGCGGCAAGCAGGCTGTCTTCCATTTCGGTCAGGGCGGCTTCCAGGGCCTCGCTGGCGCGGTG
>ERZ791911.976-NODE-976-length-15440-cov-5.590315_pt1 | contig 15440 bp, 11 predicted proteins | sample MGYA00510142_ERZ791911 | MGnify/ENA primary metagenome ERZ791911 (study PRJEB30046, sample SAMN00792056) | human gut metagenome | study: EMG produced TPA metagenomics assembly of the A metagenome-wide association study of gut microbiota in type 2... | reverse complement strand
GCCACGGCTTCGCCGGGTCCCCCGTCTCAGACGGGGGATTATTATCTTATACATTCACGATGTGGCACCGGGGACCAGTGATACCGATGCGGTGAATGTAAGCCAGCTGAAAGGTCTGGTCAGCGGCGTAGATGGAGCTGTAAACAAGCTGAACAATCGCCTGAACCGGGTTGGCGCCGGGGCAGCTGCTCTGGCGGCGCTTCATCCGCTGGATTTCAATCCGGAAGAAAAGTGGAACTTTGCTGCCGGTTTCGGGCACTATGTGAATGCCAATGCCGGTGCCATCGGCGCCTTCTACCAGCCCAATGAAGATACCCTCTTCTCCCTGGGCGGCAGCTGGGGCGGCGGAGAAAACATGGTCAATGCAGGCGTCAGCATCCGCCTGGGCCATGGAAACTCCATCATAGGTTCCCGTACCGTTATGGCCAGAGAAATCATGGCCTTGAAGCAGCAGGTGGAAGCACAGAACCTGAAGCTTAAGGAAAATGAAGATTTGAAGGCCCGACTTGCCAAACAGGACCAGGAAATCGCAGAACTGAAAGCTATGGTTCTTAAGCTGGCGGCTAAAGGCTGATTTCATAGATGCAGAGTAAAAACACCCGAAAGTGATTCTGAAAGAGTCACCTTTCGGGTGTTTTTATATGGTCTTTATCTGCCCGCAGCGCTGCGAACAGGGCAAGGTGTTCTGCTCTATTCCATGATAAAACCCCTGGCGCCCGAAAATCAGCGATTTCCAGACATCAGGGGTTCAGTAAGGCGCGGGAATTGTCATCACCTATCCCTGGATTTTTCCATTTCGGAAAGAGGCAGAGTGTCTCTCCCTTTAGAGCCGCTTATGAGAAACACCAGGGTACCTGCAGCAGCAGAAATGGTGGAAGCCATAAGAATGGAAAATTTGGCCAGGTTCAGGAGGCCGGGATCCGTGAAGGCGATGGAAGCAATGAAGATGGACATGGTAAAGCCGATACCGCCGAGCATGCCGGTAGCTGCCAGCTCCCGGGGAGAGGCTTTGCCGGGAATGTCTATATGGCCTATTTTATGGAGAAGGTAGACAGAGCCGAAGATGCCTACCGGTTTTCCAAGGAAGAGTCCCGCCAGGATGCCCCAGGGGAGGGGGGAAGTAAAGTCCAGAGAAGCAAGGGAAATTTCTACACCCGCATTGGAGAGTGCAAAAACGGGCATGATGAGATATGCAGACCAGGGGTGAAGTCTCTTCTCCCACTGATGAAGCATGGATACTTTGCAGTTCCCTTCTGCCGGAATAGAGAAGCCCAGAATGACCCCGGCTATGGTGGGGTGGATGCCGGCTTTCAGGAAAAAGTACCATGCCACAAGGCCTAAAGCTAGATAGGCCGGGAAGAAACGGATTTTCAAGCGGTTTAAAAGGAATGCGCCGGCCAGAGCTGCCAGTCCGGAAGCCAGGGCTATCCATGCAAGGTCCGTGCTGTAAAAGAGGGCGATGACGACAATGGCGCCTAAATCATCTACAATGGCCAGGGCCGTCAGGAAGACCACCAGCCCCGGCGGAGCGCTTCTGGCTGCCAGGGTCATAATGCCCAGGGCAAAAGCAATATCGGTAGCCATGGGAATGCCCCAGCCGCCGGAGGTTTCCGTGCCAAAATTCAGAAGGCTGTAAAACAGGGCCGGTACCAGCATACCGCCCAGTGCCCCGCAGACGGGAAGAATCATGGCAGATTTGGTGCGGAGTTCTCCATAGAGGAATTCCCGCTTGATTTCCAGGCCCACCAGAAAGAAGAAAACGGCCATGAGCCCGTCATTGACCCAGTGAAGAAGTCCCATTTCCAGGGAAAAAGGTCCTATGCCGATGGCGATTGGCGTGTGAAGGCTGTGTTCATAGGCGCCGCCCCAGGGAGAATTGGCTATGATGACAGCCAGGATGGCACATATGAGAAGAATGACACCGCCCGATGCTTCGGAACGCAAAAAGGAAAGAAATGTGGTGCTCAGGGATTCGATTTTTCGTCTCATAGTCAGCTCCTTTCAAGAAAACGAAATATTCTATTCAAATAATAGCATATAATACATATAATGTCATTATCCATTATGAAATATTTATGTATTGCATTGAATACTATATATTTAAATGAATTTGATAAATAATAGATAGGTACAGGACTGGGAGGACGGGCTTCATCCTGCTTTTTTGTTCTGGTAAGTTTTTGGAAAGATGGCAGAAAAAAAGCTGTGAAGAAATGGGGGATATCCTCATTTCTTCACAGCCTTAGAGGCGGTTCTTTATTTACTTAAATCAATGGAACGGATCTGCTTCCGCAGGGGCAGTACAGAGTAGGGGGCTACGGAGAATTCGTCCACTCCCATGCGGAGGAAGGTTTCGGTGATGGAAAGGTCGGAACCCAGTTCACCGCACATGCCTACCCAGATGCCTGCTTTGTGAGCATTTTCCACGGTCATCTGAATCAGTTTCAGTACAGCCGGATGGTGGGGATTAAAGAAGTCAGAAAGGACGCGGCTTGTTCTGTCTACTACCAGGGTGTACTGGGACAGGTCATTGGTGCCGATGGAGAAGAAATCTACTTCTTTGGCCAGTTTGTCACTGATTAAGGCAGCTGCCGGCGTTTCTACCATAATGCCTACTTCCATATGGTGGTCATAGGCAATGCCCTTCTTATCCAGTTCCATCCTGACTTCGTCCAGAATTTCCCGAGCCTTCCATACTTCCCATACCGAGGTAATGAGAGGGAACATGATGGCTGCTTTGCCAAAGGCGCTGGCCCGGAGAATGGCACGGAGCTGGGTCTTGAAGATTTCCGGCCGTTTCAGGCAGATGCGGATGGCCCGCATGCCCAGGGCAGGGTTTTCTTCCTTCGGCAGATGGAAGGCAGAGGCTTCCTTATCAGCACCAATATCCAGGGTACGGATGATGACGCGCTTACCTGCCATGGTTTCGATGGCCAGTTTGTAAATATTAAACTGTTCCTCTTCACTGGGGAGTGTGTCTCTTCCCATGTAGATAAATTCACTGCGGAAGAGGCCGATGCCTTCGGCATCATTTTTCAGAACGGCAGCCAGGTCGGAGGCGGAAGATACATTGGCTGCCACTTCCACCCGGTGACCATCTACGGTTTCACTGGGAAGGCCTTTCAGCTGCTGCAGCAGTTCCTTCAGCCGGATGCTCTGGTCCTGCTTCTCTTTCATCACTGCCAGAATGCCCGGCGTAGGATCGAGATATACAGTGCCGGAGAATCCATCAATCACAGCTGTTTTGCCGTCAAAGGAGTCATCCACTTCTGTGCCGGTGGCTACGATGGCAGGAACGCCCAGTGCCCTGGCCAGAATGGCAGTGTGGGAAGTGGGGGTGCCTTCTTTTGTAACGAAGCCCAGAATTTTCTTGGTATCCATCTGGATGGTTTCACTGGGGGTGAGGTCATCAGCATAGAGGATGCAGGGCTCATCGCCGGCAAACATGGCTTTTTTCTGATGAAGGGTACGCAGGAGGATGCGGGCGATTTCCTGCACGTCTGCCACGTGGGCCTGCATGTATACATCAGTTCCGCTGCTGTAAATCTGGGTGAAGTTCTTTTCAGCCTGGGAAATGGCAGATTCTGCATTGATGCTCTGACTGCGGATCATGGAGCGGACGGCATCTACAAATTCCGATTCTGTCAGCATCTGCTGGTATACTTTAAAAATGGAAGCATTATCCAGACCCACATGGGACACCGCCTCCTGATAGAACTGATTCATTTTGGCAGAGGCGGTATTTCTGGCAGAATCGAACCGGGCCACTTCGGTTTCCGGGCGATCTACCTTCGATTCTTCTACGCTGAATTCTTTATGACGGAATACCCGGAGTGGTCCGATGGTAACCATACCGGAAATGCTTTTACCTGTAATTTTTTCCATTCTATGCAATCCTTTCTTTTTCCGCAGGGGAAATCAGTCTTCGATTCCTTCCCTTCCCATGACACCTTTGTCATAGTAGTGGCGGATTTTTTTCATTTCAGTAATGAGGTCGGCAGCATCCAGAATATAGGATGGAGCGTTGCGGCCGGTAAATACTAGTTCCACCTCCGGACGGCGGGCAGCAAGGATTTCCTTCGTGTCCTCCTCGGTGGCCAGGTCATACCAGCAGGCCATATTGTATTCATCCAGGATAACCACATCGTAGGGGCCGGAAACGGCACCGATGGCGTCATCAATGCCTTTCCGTATCATATCCCGATATTCTTTGGGCGGATGACCGGCAGGATACACCACCAGCTTGTCGCCCCAGGCCTTGATTTCTTCTTCCGTAAGCATGCCTTCCTTGGCAATGAAATAAGGTTTACCCAAAGTAATAAGGGTGATGCCGTCAAGGCTTTGGAGCACTTTCTGCTCCGAGTAGGCCAGAGATTTCATGAACTGGATGATGCATACCTTTTTCCCCGCACCTATGGCGCGGATGGCAAGACCGATGGCAGCCGTGGTTTTCCCCTTGCCGTCACCGGTATATACTTGAATGTAACCTTTCATCATATCCTCCTTATCAGAAAATATCATTTGGAAGGAATATTTCTATCGAATTAAAGAATAGATTGGCCATTCTTTCATTACCCTATTATACAATGGATAGAAAGGAAACAAAAGGCGGCGATTCCGATTTCATCCATGGAAAAACCGCCATGGAAACCATGACGGCTTTGGTTACAGACATTTGTTGTTAAAACAGCGTCTTTTTTTGTACATTTTATGAATGATATAAGCAGCCAGAAGGAGGAAAAGAAGCACAATGAAACGAGTGCCGTGCTCCGAGAAATAAATGAGGTCATGGCCCAGCCATACTTCAATGATTACAGAGGGAATCTTGCCAATGAGGGTAGATTTCAGATGCTCCCGGCTGGTGAGCTTGCTTAAGACGGCAATGGCAGTGAAAAGAATATTGGGGGAATAGGGAATAGCCCTGGCCAGAGCCATATTCTTCACGCAGCTGTATTTGTCCAGCTTGGTAAGCATATGCTTCTTTTCAATCAGACGGCGGGCTTCCTTACGGAAGAAGATACGTCCGATATGGAAACTGATTTCAATGCCGATGACTTCTCCCACCCAGGAAATGAAAATCCCCGGGAGTAGGCCGAAGAGCGCTCCATTCACTGTAAGGAAGGGAATCGTAGGGATTCCGAAGACATTGCAGAAAATGAGCAGACCAATGCTCACAAGAAAAGCTCCGTACCCGAAGGAAGAAATGTAATCCGCCAGACCGTCCACATCGCCGGCCATGGTGAGGTGGATGGTATGGTAATAAAATTCAGGATAGTACATACGAACCAGGTAAACGGATATGACGGCAGCAGCAATCAGAATCAAAAGTCCGATAAGCTTTTTACATTTGTCAATCATAATGTATCCTTTTAGCCGCCCACAAGCCGGAAATCGGCGCAGTCATCTGCCCCGGCGGAGCGGCGTACCGGACAGATATATCTTATGGTTCTCGTTTCAGTCAGTTGTAAGCTTTAGAAAAGCAGTGTTTATTGTAAGCGATTTGTCAAGATTATGCAAATACCTTTTCTTATCTCATATATTATAATACAGGGTCATCAGATTTTCCAATATACATAGCAGACTATATAAGTTTAGAATACCGATAAAATCGGGAGTTTTGCAATTCGTTTCCATTGGCAGCTATGAAAAATCAAACAGAGGGATATGTTACTGCTTCATGGCAGGGGAACATACCGGAAAAGAGAGAGGGCGGACAAAGAAGGGGAAAGGTAAAAGGCTGCAAAGCCCTGCCTGGCTTTTCATGGTTCATGATGAGGTCAATCTAAGGGTCTTCATACATTAAAGGACAGGCCCTGCCATGGTTTTTCAGAAATGACACCGTTTCGCCCCCCTTATATGCTATCTTTCCTTTTATTGATTCCCAGTGAATTTTTAGGCATAAATCTGTTATAATGAGAAGGACATATTTCTGCAGGAGCTGCAGACAGATTGAGAACCCTTGTTTTTTTGATTCGGCAGGTGTTGGAAAATGGATTTTAACTTGACAGATAAGCAGAAGGAACTGGTAGGGCTGGCCCGTGATATTGCACAGAAGGAAATCGCACCCAGGGCCCTTTCTATCGATAAGAGCGGTGTTATGGATGAGGAGCTGCTTCGAATTTTGAAGCAGTCCGGCATGACGGCTCTGTCGGTTCCCAAGGAATTCGGCGGTGCCGGACTGGATCTTTTGACCATTGCCATGATCAGTGAAGAACTGGCCAAAGGATGTGCCGGCGTGGCTACCGTATGTGCTGCCAATTCCCTGGCATCCTTCCCTGTGCTCATTGCAGGCAGCGATGAACAGAAGAAATCCTATTTCGACTGCCTGAATGAAGGGGGCATGAGCTGCTTTGCCCTTACGGAACCGGGGGCCGGTTCCGACGCCGGCGCCGTTTCCTGCCGGGCTAAGAAGGTGGACGGCGGCTATGTACTGAATGGGACCAAGTGCTTCATTACCAATGCACCTATTGCAGATAAAATCACTCTCTTTGCCAATACAAGAGAATCCGGCGGCATTCGGGGGCTCACTGTTTTTTCCGTAGATAGAAATACCAAAGGTATTTCCATGGGCAAGGAAGAAGATAAAATGGGTATCCGCGCTTCCGCAACTTCGGAAATCATTTTTGATGACTGCTTCGTGCCTGCATCTACCAGGCTTGGAAGGGAAGGCATGGGATTCCGCATCGCCATGGAAACGCTGGAAAAATCAAGGCCGGTGGTAGGCGCCATTTCTGTGGGTATTGCCCAGGCTGCGCTGGAAAATGCAATCCATTATGCGCACCAGAGAAAGCAGTTCGGACAGAAAATCGCTTCCTTTGAAATGGTGCAGCAGATGATCGCCGACATGGTGACAAAGACGGAAGCAGCCCGGGCTCTGGTGTACAAAGCCTGCTGGATGCAGATGACCGGTGATAAGAAAGCATCTCTTTTCTCCGCCATGAGCAAATGCTTTGCTTCCGATACAGCCATGGAAGTCACCACCACCGCCGTACAGGTTATGGGCGGCAATGGATATTCCCGGGAAAATCCGAACGAAAAATATATGCGTGACGCCAAGATTATGCAGATTTATGAAGGAACCAACCAGGTGCAGCGTCTTGTGATTGCCAATGCGGCCATGTACTGATCAGTGGGCGGTGTCTTATTCTTTACAGACGGGAAATGCATGAATGTCAGTACCGGCCGGAGAGGAACATCCTCCTTGTTCTGACTTCATCCAGCCGGGCAAAAAAAGCTTGCAATCTATGGATATTCTGTGTATAATAATCAGCATAGTTAAACAAAAGGCAAGAGGGCCTGCGTACTTTGGTATGCAGGCCCTTTCTATGTTGGAGGTGCTGGTCATGATGTGGCATTGAGCGAAAGGGCAGATAAAAACGGTATAAAAGCAGAGGGGCCCGGGAAACTCCTCTGTATAATTTCATAAAAATGGGTGATGGCGCTGCTATGGGAATTTCAGGGATTCCAGGCGGCTTTTTTTATTTTTCAGAAAGGAATTTATGACTATGCGAAAATATCTTTTACCGGCATTTCTGGGAGCCTGTTTCCTTCCAGGAATGGCCATGGCGGCTGATGAAGGAAGTCAGCTGAATGGAGCAGACATGGCTTACATGGCCATTTCCACACTGCTGGTGCTCATTATGACTCCGGCTCTGGCTTTTTTCTACGGCGGTCTGGTACGTCGTAAGAACACCATTAATACCATTATGATGTCCATGGTATGTCTGGCTATCTTTACCGTACAGTGGTTTGTCTATGGGTATTCTCTTTCCTTCGGCCCTGATGTGGGCGGCATCATCGGCAATCTGGACTGGGCCTTTTTCCATGATGTAGGCATGGCAGCCAATCCGGATTATTCTGAAACCATTCCCCATATCCTCTTCGCCCTGTTCCAGATGGCTTTTGCCATCCTCACGCCAGCTATCGTCAGCGGCGGTATTGTGGAAAGAACCCGTTTCCCGGCCTATTGTATTTTTATCCTTCTCTGGGGCACTCTGGTATATGATCCCATGTGCCATATGGTATGGGGCGTGGGCGGCTTCATCCGCAATATGGGAGCCCTTGACTTTGCAGGGGGCACGGTCATTCATGTCACCTCCGGCTTCTCTGCTTTAACTGCGGCCATTCTGATCGGCAGAAGAAAAGGGTATGGCATTCTTTCCCTTCGTCCCCACAATATTCCCTATGTCTGCCTGGGCGGCAGCTTCCTGTGGCTGGGATGGTTCGGATTTAACTCCGGCGCCGGCCTTTCAGCCAACGATGTGATGACGCAGGCCCTGGCCAATACAGGCATTGCCTCCTGTACGGCTGGTCTGGTGTGGATTGTTATTGAAGAAATCATTCACAAGAAAATGACGGCCCTGGGTCTTATGACCGGTATTCTCACCGGTCTCGTAGGCATTACACCGGCCGCAGGCTTCGTAGATGCTAATGCGGCCTTCTTCATCGGTATTACCACACCGCTTATCTGCTATTTCTTCGTTTCCTTCGTCAAATCCAGACTTGGCTATGACGACTCTCTGGATGCCTTCGGCTGCCATGGCATGGGCGGCGTATGGGGTGCTCTTATGACGGGCATTTTCTGTACTAAAACCATTAATGATGCCGGTGCCGACGGTCTTCTCTACGGAAATCCCGGCCAGCTCATACCTCAGATGACTGGCATTGTTACCGGCATCATAGTGGCTGTAGTTATGACTACCCTGATTATCAAAGTGCTAGGGATTTTCATGAAAGTCCGCGCTACTGCTTCTGAAGAAGCCCAGGGCCTGGACCTTATCGACCATGGTGAAAGAGCGTATAATAAATTGTAAGAGGTGAAACCTATGAATACAGATAAGAAAATCTACAAGGTAGATGCCGTTATCCGTCCTGAAAAGTTGGAAGAGCTGAAGGATAAGCTGTATGAAATCGGCGTTACCGGTATTACTGTCACTGAAGTCTATGGCTGCGGCCTCACCCATGGACAGGAAGAAATCTACAGAGGAAACGTACTCTCCGTGAACTTGCTCCCGAAAATCAAAATAGAAATCGTCATTTACGAAACACCGCTGGAAAAACTGATCCAAACCATCCGCGACACCTGCAACACCGGCCACGTGGGAGACGGTAAAATCTTCGTCTCCGAACTGACCACCGCCGTCAAAATCCGCACAGGCGAAAGCGGCGGCGCCGCCATCATCGACGACAAAGCGTAATGGCCATCGGCCCCGTTTTGTCATTTCGAGCGGAGTACAGCAGCGAAATGACGAAGATGCTTTGCGAAGATAGTGAAGAGGAGTCGAGAAATTTCATCCTCGAGCAGCACGAGCCCTATTGGGACAGGCATATTATCGTCATTTGGAAATTCTTTAAAGCAATATAGACAAAAGTAAAAAGGACTATGAAGGAATGGAAGCCATTTCTTCACAGTCCTTTTTACTTTAGTCCGCTAAAGAAAGTTTTTTTGAAAAATTTCACTTTTTCTTTTCACATTTTCGAATCTCGCGTTATATATATAGTAGAGGGGTATGAAAAGCCCGCGGTTTTGATAGAAACCGCTCCATATATTTCTGAGTTGCGCATAAGAAATGAATCTATGGAGTGGCGGAGCCAAAAAAGGTACCGCTTTTCTACCTCTCCATTTCCGGAAAATGGTCAAAAATCAGTGCAAACTGAAAAACAGCAGAGAAATCCAGGACTTTAAACATCTATCGCGGCAGAAATGATGGGAGACTTGGCGCGCGCCGTCGTGCAGGGGCGCAGTGATTTCATTGCTTTCTGATTTCATTCTAGAATTTTTATGGCAGACAAGGAGTAGAATAACGAAAATAGTAACTATTTAAGGAATTCTACGACGCAGTATGACATGAAAATTCGTATGAAATCAGAATCTGCAAGGAAATCATTGCGCCCCAGGTGCAGCAGCGGCTGTTGACCGAGTCAGACACCGAACTCATTGGGCATAGGGGATGGGAAGTCACCGGATTTCTTTGTGCTGGAAAGCAGCCTCACGGGGGCTGCTTTTCGCTTGCAGAAGGGAGCCCTGGCTCTCCGTCCTGCACCACTGGTGGCACAAAGGCGAAGCCCGTAACGCTGACTTTATAAGCATTGCCCGCAGGGCAATCCACCACCCTCTGAACCCTTTGAACCTTCTGAACCCTCTGAACCTGAGCCGCGAAGCGGCTCCAATGGTGATACCACAACCATCAGCGGCAAAGCCGCTGTCAAACCTTAGAACCTTTTAACACCCCTTCCCGCCGACTGGTATTTACTGCCCATTGATTCATATGCGGCATGTACCGAGATTCTTCGCTTCGCTCAGAATGACTCCACCGGCGGGAAGGTAAGCCCGTAACGATGATTACAAAACTCATCGCCGCGAAGCAGCGATACCTGAACCCTCAGCCCGAAGGGCTGTCAAGCCTAAGAACCTTCGGGCCAAAGGCCCGTCAAACTTCAGAACCCTTTTACGCAGTGACGCTCCTATCCTCCGCCGCCAGCGACAGAAAGGCCAATCCCCTAACCTCCCTCTGTTCCAGGGGGAGGTGGCGAGCGGAGTGAGCCGGAAGGGGTCATCTGCCTCTGGCAGCTCCGGTGGGCGTTAATATCGGCACGTATTAGGGAAGCACTGAAAAATGATATGGAAAATGCAGAGAGGCAAATTTTGGCATTTTGCCTGAGAAATTTACTTTAGTGTTTAGTGCACATTAAGTAGCGCCGCAATATAATATTACCAGAGATAATTTCTCTTGACAACCTTGTAAAACAGGTCTAAAATGTACGGAGCTTGAGTGAATTCCAAATCTGATCAGGGCAAGGGGATCCTGGGGAACATGAGAGAATCTCATGGTTTTATGGAAAAAATCGGGCAGAATTTTCATGGAGAAGAGGAATAAGAATGAAACAGAACCAAGAACATTGTTTTAGAAAAATCGGGGGGGGTAAACTAAACCTTTCCAACCATAGAGGGAAAGCACTCCTGGCGGCGCTGCTGCTGACAGGGGCTTTTTGCGTGCCTGTGGAAGCGGCAGAGCGCACAACGCCGCTGGTAGTGACGGAGAAGGATCAAACAATCCACGATGATTTCGGCACGGCTTCCCAACCTGTCAGCATAACCGACGGAAAGGCACCGGCAGTACTAGAAATTGCCTCCTCTGCTGCCGATAAAGGTGGCGTGACCACGATAAACTCCAACATCATCAACGGCACTTTTACAGTCGGTGGGAATAAAGGTAACGTTGCAGAAGCCAATGGCATCTGGGTGCAGGACAACTATCCGGGCACGGTAAAGCTGGCCAATGGGCTAAATGTAAAAGTGGATACTGCCGGGAATTATTACAATACTTCCGGCATCTACTTGGAAGGGGTGGATACCCATCACGGCCATCCGGATGAATCGGATGCGGCCAATGATGCATACACCAATACATATAACGGCCATATTTCGCCTACCTCGGTGCATGTGGGAGATCAAACCACTATTACAGTACATGCCAATGCGCCGGCAGGAAACCCTGGAGATTTTCTCAATGCGGTTGCCCTGGAAAATCATTTTGGTCATATGATAGTGGGAAACAATGTAACTGTATCTACGGAAACTGAAGCTTTTAAGGAAAACTATTCACACGGATTTGCTCAGCTCTTTTATGGAGATACCAGTATTGGCAATTATTTTTCGGCTACTATGAAAGCAGTTGCAGATGCCGATACGCAGGTATCACGTAATTATGCTCTTTATAGCCGTCATGATCATCAAAACGATGATTCGAATATGCAGGCACTTACGCAAAATCGTCTCGTTCTTGGTGATGATGCACATTTGGTTTCATCGGTCAAAGTCGCTGCTAAGAATGATTCTAAGCAGGAAGTTGCTAACGGCGGTGCCTATCTTTCCAGGACTGATTTCTCCATAGGCAAAGGCATGATGGTTACTGTATCGCAGGACGGTGTGGATAAAGTTTCTGAAGTTACTGCTCCGTCGAGTGCATCCTATGTAGTGGGTCTTTATACGCGTGGCGCAGGTTCTTCCCAAAATCCAAGCAGAATTGGGGAAGGATTGCGGAATGAAGTGATAGTAAACAAAAGAAAATTAAATTTTATTGATGGTTTTCATGTATCAGGATGGAATGAAACGTATGGAGAAAAGCCGGACCTAAAAGATTCATCCCATATTGAAGTGGGAGAAGGAAGTTATACTGGAATTCAATCTTATGACAGCAGTGCTGTAGACATTAGTGGAATTGGGTTGAACTCTGATTCAGCATTGACTTTGAAAAAAGATGGAGAAATTTCCATTCGCAAAGAAAGAGGTTATGCTTTCAATATCCACGGAATCTATTTGCTGGATCAGTCTGCAATGAATCTGGAAAAAGACGAGAAAGTGTATATCATCCAGAACGGAGGGAAGTCTTCCAATATTTATGGAATGGACGCTTATGGCGGCTCTATGATTTCCGCGGCTGATGGTCTACAGTTCATTATTGATTCCACAGGAGATGCGGAAAAGAGCAATACCTTTGGCATTTACAATTACCTAAAAAGTAATTTGACCGTTGGCGATGACAGTACTGTTTCTGTAGCTGTTACAAATACTAGTAAGGAAACAAAAAGCTCCGTTGTAAGCGGTATACGGAATATACTGGCAGATTCTTCCTTTGGTGATGATTTTCATGTTCAGGTCCAGGCTGTTAATTATGAAAACGCAGAAGGTATCCGCAATACCGGCGTTGATCTTAATTCGGGAAACCAAAAGAATGGGGCTCCGGCCAATATGACAATTGGTGACAATCTGTCTGTTACTGTAAAAGCATCTGATCTTTCTAATGGTGGTGCTCCGATAGTAGAAGGTATCCGCAATGGCACGAATCATCTTGCCGGGTATACCTTTACAGATGGAAAAAATACGATGCTTACGGTAGGGAAGAATGCTCATATCACCGTTACAGCCCCCGATAAGGTTACGGATGTATCAGCTCTCCATTCTTTCAACCATGCCAATGCTGAGATTGGTGACGATGCTGTCCTTACGGTGAACAGCCATGCACAGAACAGCAAAGATAAGATTCTCAACAATGTGGTCAAGGCAGATGACGCAGGTCATATCATCTTTGACGGCGGCCTGAACCTTGCGGGCACTCAGAATGCCATTTACAGCACCGATAAAGGCAGTTTAGTCAAAGCCATGGGCGATGGCCGCAAGGTCATCCTTGGTGATCTGGAATCGGCGGACAATGGCTCCATCCAGCTCAGTCTCAACACGGTGGAGTCCCTGCTTCGCGGCAAGTCTACTGTTGACGGATTCAAGGCCGATGAGGCAGAATCGGTAGTCACTCATGGCCTTATGGCTGCAACTGATGCTGCAGATGAGTCTAATTCCGGTACCACTGAGCTGACTATTGCCAACGGTGCCCATTGGGATATGACGGCCAGCAGTCAGGTAACGAAACTTATCCATGAAAATGGCGGTGCCGTCAATATGGCCTACAATCCCGACCTCCAGCGGCTCGATGTGGGCACCTACAGCGGCAATGGCGGCGTCTTCCGCATGAAGTCCGACCTGAATCAGCTGGAGACGGATGACAAGAAATATGCAGATAAAGTGTATATTCAGAATGCCGAAGCCGGTTCTACAGGACTCATTCAGGTCCACGACCAGAGCTTCCTTACGGGCCATGAGGTCACGGGCACGAAATACCAGCTGCTCATTACGGATGAAAATAAAAATGCGAAATTCAGCGGAATGAATCTGGATGACGGCGGCCTTTGGGACGTGACGCCCACAATCCAGAATGGCAGCTATGTGCGTAATACGATGGGCGTCGAGAACGCCAAGGATACGGAATGGTATCTCACAAAACTGGAAAAGAAAGTCAACAAAGACACCATTCCTCTCATGAAGGCCGCTGGCAACAGCTATGCCCTCTACCGTCTGGACATCGACAGCCTTCGTAAGCGCATGGGAGACCTTCGGTTCCGTAACCTGAAGGATACCTCCGGTCTCTGGGCCCGCGATTTCCATGGTGCCTATGACGGACGTGGCATAGACAGTAAGTACAACGGCTTCCAGCTGGGCTATGACTACGCCGCCAACGATAAGAGTGTGTACGGTTTCTTTGCAGAGCGGAATATTTCCAACCCGAAATACGGCTATGGCTCCTCCAAGGACCACGGCCTTTCCGGTGGCCTCTACGGCACATGGCTGGGAGACAGCGGTGTTTATACCGATGTAGTAGCCAAATGGGGCCGGGACGATACAGAACTTCACTCCTGGGGCGGATATCCGGACAGCGCCAACTACCGCACCTGGAATGAAAGCCTTTCCGTAGAATTCGGCAAGACCTTCACCGGAGACAATGGCCTCTTCTTCGAACCGGAAGCACAGATGGTCTTCGGCCATTTGGGAAGCAAAGACTATACCACCAGCCGCGGCAAGACAGTGAGCATGGGAAGTTACGACAGCGCCATTGGAAGACTTGGCATCCTTCTGGGCAAACGGGTGACGAATAGGGAAAATCCCTATGACTACTACTTGAAATTCTCGGTGCTCCATGAATTCGGCGGAGAAAGAAACTTCCATCTCGCCGCACCTGACGGAGAAACCATGGACTACAGCGAAGACTATCGGGACACCTGGTACGAAGCAGGCTTCGGCGGTACATGGCACATCAACGGAAACACCAGCATCTATGCCGACGCAGAAAGAAGTTTCAGCGGAGACTGGCATAAGAAATGGCAGTGGAACGTAGGCGTGAACTGGCAATTCTGATTGGATAGACGATAGAAGATAGATGATGTAAGAAATAAAAAAGCTGAGAAAAATGGCAATCGTTTTTCTCAGCTTTTTGTTATGCTGCTGTTTTAAGAAAACAGGCAGAAAGGGAAATGGATGTTATGAAAGAAAAGCTAATCCCGTGACGTCCCCCTTGTTTCCCCTTGAGGGGAACGCTGCGCAGCAGCAAAGGGTGTACGAGGTCACAAGTCGGAATGATACTCAATGCTGAACTGACTGCCAAACGGCAGTCCTTCCCGCCGACTGGTATTTAGCAGCAGCTGAAACACTATCGACTTTTACCGAGATCCTTCGCTATCGCTCAGGATGACAGTGTCCGGCGGGAAGGTAAGAAGATAACGTAGGCTCCTTCCTCAGGAAGGAGCTGGGCGAAGCCCTGAGGAACACCGAAAATTTCTTAGCAAAGACCTGACGCTCCTATCCTCCGTCGCCTAACGGCGCCACCTCCTTCCTAAGGAAGGAGGCTTTTACATTTCGTCATGCAGCATTGGAAAAACAAAGGTAAATCCCGTAACGTCTTGCGACCCCTTTAGATGGCAAGGAAACTTGATTCGTGGGGAGCCAAAGGCGACTGAGAATCCAGTGACGCGCTTCCCAGTGGGACGGTGGGAAGGCAGCACAAAAACACGGATACAAATCCGTGCCAGACAGTATTGCGGGCCTCTCAGAA